>Ga0209777_10002600_pt1 | contig 23465 bp, 38 predicted proteins | sample FrelakmetHBP12HB_FD_187147 | JGI IMG/M metagenome (GOLD analysis project Ga0209777, IMG submission 187147) | Freshwater lake sediment microbial communities from the University of Notre Dame, USA, for methane emissions studies -HBP12 HB (SPAdes)... | ecosystem: Environmental > Aquatic >...
ATGAAAAATGGAATGGAGAAATCAATGATACGCTTATCCAGACGACAATAAACGAAAAGAAACAGTTTCTATTCACACCAAGAGAATTACTCTATGCAAGAGTACGATGGTTAAATACACAAGACCCGAATAAAATCATAGTTAGGGCACTCTGATGAAAGTAACTTGTCCGAAATGCAAAAGAAGAATACGAATACGAAATCAACGAGTGATAGATTGTGATTGTGGACATCAATTTTCACATCGAAAGTTCTACGGAGATGTCAATACCTATTTGGTTGATACAAACATCTTCATCTATGCGTTGAATGAGGATAGATGGAATGGTGAGGCGTGTAAAAATGTTCTCAATATGTTCATCGGGGAACTCTCGACAACAATCCACGTCATAGATGAATTACTACGCCCTTGTAAATACATCGTGAAGGTCTTGGATGTAAAAAACCTTTCACCTGAAGTAATGGAACTTCGTTATGGTGAAGAAAAAAAGACACTTTCTCTTGCCGATAAATCGCTGATACAATGTGCGATAGACAATCCGTATGTCGGTGGTATCATAACTTACGATATTGACATTAAAAGTGTCGTACCAAGCAGATTAATCCGTAGTGAGAAACCTTTTTTCATCGGAACTGCCGATGAGTTTTTGAAAAAGCGAGGGAGAAAATGAGTGGACAACTATCATTATTTGATATTGAGGAAAAAGAGAAAAAGAAACCTGAAGAAGTTGCTGTTATAACAACAAAAAAGAAGGCAAAGAAACCGAAAGAGAAAACAGCAGAAGATGTTGTCGTGGAGATGAAAACAGAAGAAAAAGACAAGTATGGGTGGGGGACTCTACCAAATAACGAAATACGGAAATCTGAGGGACTTGACTATGTGGATATAGAACTTTTTAGTCAAAGTGATTTGAGTGGGATTAAATATTCTGCACATTACCATTACACGCATGAAAATCCGAATAATATGTTAGGCGGTTCTTGGGGTGGTGGTGGTAGTTTCAATCCCGATAATCTTGCTGAAATCACAGAAGTTTTCGATGAACTATTGGAACATAAGAAACATAATCTTGAGGAAAAGTATCGGGCTTTTACTGATGCTGAAGAAAAGATTGCGTATTCTCATCACAATGCTTACTATGAGTTTCGTCTTGTTCCAGCGAAAAATTATTTCATCGTTATCTCTAATGATTTGTTGAAGATGATGAAGAACACAGGGTTTGATTTCGAGGCGTGGTATAAAGAGTATCAAGGGTTGCCTGATAATGTTGCTAATGAACAGGATTGGAAAGACGCATTAGAGAAACTCGATTTAATGGAAAAAGGCGATAAACTAAACAACAAACTCGACAGGTTGCAACCAATCCTTGAGATGAAGGACATCATCGGGGAACTACCGAATACGAAACAAGAAGTCAAAGAACTCTTTGAAAAATACTTCAATGAATTGAAAGAGATTAACGATAAGATAGACCAATATGCCTCTGATATTGAAAGGTATCAGAAAACTCTCAACAAAGTATGGTGGTAGAACTGAAACGAAATCGAGAAAAGAAAATCAACATTTGGCTCGTTTGGGAAGTAGACAGAACGAATGGAGAGGCAAACATTCGTGCAATAGATACTTCTCCAGATATTGCACAAAAGCATTTAGATGGATTAGTTAAGTGTAATGAAGAACTTAGTCATAGGCAAGTCAGATTCTATATTGAACCAACTATGACTGACCATCTTTTCGGATGGAAAAACATTAGATGCAATATTGGAAAATCGAGATGAAATAAATTGTAAAATCATAAAAAAAACATAGGTGGTAGATGGCGTTCTACTGCGAGGAATGTCTTAATGTTGTTACACCTGAAGAAATGCACGAAAGTGAATTGAAATATGGTGGGCATATCTTCTGTAAACACTGTATAGAAAAAATAACACACAAAGGGAAAAAAAGTAGAGATGAGGAATGGATATGAAACGCTTTAGAAGAAAGAAAAATGGCACAGTAAAACATATGATGAGTAAAAAAAATAACATACTGAAAGCAATACCCAATATGGATAAAGACGAACTGTACTCATTCAACGAATTTTTAAATGATTTAGCAAGGGCTTGTGTTAGTGAAATGCGAAATAAAAACAGGTGAAAAAATGGGTGATGATTTCTATCGGACACCGATGGGTAAGAAATACTATGAAGTTTATTTCCCCGAAATGGTTAAGCAACTGAAACGCATAGCAGATTTGTTGGAAAAAAGATAATGCGTGAAGAAGAAACATTACGGAGAGCAAAAGAGATACACGAATTGGTTGTTAATGGGAATAGCCAAGAGGCAAAAAATCAATTCAAAGAGTTAGTTCAGGATACGATGTCGTGGTGTAAAAATTGCAGGAGATATGTGCCGATTGAACTTGATACATCAACATCTGATAAGCCGTTTTATTTCTGCATTCTTTGTGGACAGCATATCAAAAAGATTAATATTCATAGGGACAGGATTATTGAATTAAAATTTCATAGGATGAGATAAAATAAGTTTAATAAAGTCCTTTGTGATTGGGGGTAATGATGGTGGGTTTAGGGATGTATTTTAATCTCTCCTCACCACCTTCAATTCCCTAAACCACCATCAGATAAAACAACAATGTTTAAATACATACTATCCTATTTCAAATTGTGAGAGTATGACTGCCGAATTAGATAAAAACATATTGGGTGGGTATGATGGGATAGAGTTTGACGGGATAGATGGACTTGTTGAACTCATTGCTCTTATCAAGGAACTTGATGATGAGGCATACAAATTTGTTATGACAAATACAAAACGGAGAATGGATAATTGAACCAACTGACATTAGATAATATCGAGACAAAGATATGCGAGAAATGTAAACTTGGCATGAAATGCGAAAGCATTATTGATGATACTGTAACCTATTTTTGCCCAGCGTGTCTAAAAGAATACAGATTTACAGTCTGTTTCAACTGCGGTGTCCTTTTCAGTTGTGATGGTTTCAAAATGTGCGACCAATGTAGAGAACAGGCATTTAATATAATAATAACTGGGGAAGAAAATATTGACCGTTTGTCTCCATCAATTACAATAAAAGTGAGATAATGAATAACGATGTTGAACTACCAAAAGAACTTTGCGAATATTTCCAGATGATTGCTGATGAGAAAGAGGAAAAAACCGTTGATTATCTCGCAAAAATGATTGCACCGCATCTTGTCGGCAGCGAATGGGAGATGATACGAAAAACATCTCTGTTGTCATTAGCATCGTATGGTGTCCAGAAAACAAAGAAAAAAAGACGACTGCACACGTTATTGCTCGGAAAAGCAGGGACAGGTAAGACAGAGATGCTTTTATGGTGGCAAGATAACCTGCAAGGCGTGATGATAAACTCGGAGAACACATCAAAGACAGGATTAGTCGGAGATGCTCGTGGTGGCGAAATAACCGCAGGGCTTCTTGTCCAATATGATGGAAACTTCATTCTGCTCGATGAGTTGGATAAGATGTCAATGTTTGACCAAAATGGGTTGTTACAGGCGATGGAGGAAGGTGCATACAAAATCATCAAAGGGAAACACCGTAAAAGATTCCAAGCAGAGATACGAGTTATTGCATCAGCGAATGAAGCAAAGAAGATACAACTACCATTGATTGACCGTTTTGATTTTATCTATGAATGTAAAACAGCATCAAGAGATGACCGTGCGAAGAATGTCCCACGAATAACACAGAGTTTCTTCGGAGATGATGATGAGAAACTTGCGAACATCCTAAATGGGTATATGATATGGCTTGGTGATACAACGCCATCTGGGTTTTCAGATAAAAAAACCATTGATATTTACATAGCGAACTATATCAAAAAAGTGAAAGAAGTCGATGTCGTGAGAGCATCGTACCGTTTTCTTGAGATGTCAATTATGCGTATCGCTTGGGCTATCGCAAAACTGCATAAACGAGAAGTAATCACACCAAAAGATGTCGAAGATGCAATAGTATTCAAACACGATACGATGAGAAGGGTTTATGGAATACAACTCAAGAAGGAAAAATGATGATGCAAACTCTTGAAGAAGTACGAGAACAGTTAGAACAGAAAGGTGCGTTTGATAGGTTTAAAAAGAAAAAGAAAGACGAGTGTGAGATGGAAACAAAAATCTCGATGTTGAAACAGTCGATGGCTCAACGAGATGAAGAACCAATCCTTGACATTGAACCGATTGACCATATACTTTCTGAAGTCGAAGCGAAGGATTTGTCGATGTTCATCACAAAAAGAGAGATAGATGACCTCGTGACGAAGAAATATCCTGCAATCAAGATAAACCTTCCAATTAAGACAAAACTGATTATGATGAGTGAAACAGGGAATATCCCGAAGAAACCACTTCGTGTTCTCTCCTGTATGAAATGCGGGATGTCGAAAGAATTTACCATTGATGTTTGTGCTTTTTGGGAACTGCAAAAACGATATTATTGTGAAACCTGCAAGAAAGAGATAGATATGTTGAACAAACCGAAAACACAGCAGATGCCGATACTATGATAATGTGCAAAAAATGTAAAGGAACATTCAATAAAGAAGAAATAGTTAAAAAAGTAAAATACAAGTATTCTCATAGAGAGTATTGCCCGATTTGTAATAGATGGCTAAATAGGACTATAACAATAGGTTAAAATGATAGTAGAAATGTATGTTGGATGCCTTGATAACACTTGGTATACCATAAATGTAACAATACCTGATAATACACCTGAAGATAAAATCGGTGAGATTGCAGAAAAGAAACTGATAAAACAACTCAAAGAAAAAGAAGTCGCTTTTATGGGCGTATATCACATTGAAAATGAATAAATGGAGAAGATAAAATGAGAAAAATAGAAACAACACGAGTAAGAATTATTGTTGGTGATATTGTTCATCCATATGATGAATTTAAGAACACACATTCATTCACAGTTTATAATAAAAATTCAAAAGAGGTTTTTAATGCTTTAATGGAATTTATGAAATTTTTGGAGAAAATTTCAAGCCACTCTCCGACCATTGAACACGCTACACCATTATTCATCGAAGGAAAAAGAATCGGAAGAAAAGCAGTCTACAATGAAATTGCTATCATAGGGTGAGAAAATGATGCAAAATTGGATTGTTACAATGAGCAAATGTGAGGATTGTAACAACGAGTTTTGGTGCAGAAAACTCTTATCATATTTTCATCGTCAAAAAGACGGCTCATTGGTATGCTATGAATTTGAAAAAAAAGAAGGTGAAGTCAAATGATGAAGGAAAAGCAAATCCATAATAAACAAATCAATGAAAAAAAAGATGAACTTGTTCGTATGATGCGACTGTATCTCGTTGGTCTTGTTGATGCAAAAGCAGTTAGGAATGTGCTGAATTGTTTATTCATTGATGTTTTCTTGGATAAGACAACATACAAAACAACTGATGCACTCGATTTGGGTTGGAATCGTGGTAACTTTGAACGGTTTATGAAGGAGATGAGATAAATGGTGTGGACATATAGTGGGTTTTTCTTGGAAAAACAACAGGAAAAAACATTCGTATATGCATCTGATGAAAAAGAATTAAAAATGCTCGCTGATGAACAGGGAAATCTCGATAAATATTTTGAAGAACAAATGAAGGACATCAAAGAACTTGGTGTTTATCAGGTGTTATTTGGTTATGGTGGTATGCAAGACCCAATCATCTATTTTGTGAAAAAGATTGCAGGTGAACTGAATTGGCAACCAAAGGTGAACAAATGAACGAAGATAAACCACAAGTGCATTGTGGTCTCTGCAAAGTCCCTGTCGATAACTGGCGAGACCATGAACAAAGCGAAGAACATCAAAATAAAATAAGAAATCTTGGTGGAATGACTGCTATTCTTGAACGCAGAATGGTTGTAGATAAGATACGAATTGCTAATCCAAAGATGGCAGATGTGGCAGAGAAACTCAATGAAAGCGTTGATATAAAAATGGAGAATATTCTCACAGGTAAAAAAGGATACAATATCAATCAACCCGATGACTTTGAAAAGAAAGATGGTTTCATCACACCCGAGGGCGAATGGTATTCTTGCGACCCTGTATATCACGATGCCTTTGCAGGAGAGTTTCTTGAGAGATTTGAAGAACACCTGAAAGATAACAAGAAACTTCTGAACACATATAAACGGCATCGGAAAAAATATACAAACGCCAAAACATTTCTCGTTGACCATAATGGATGGTTCTCTGTAACTGTCGGTCTAACAGATGTTTACATGGTGGAGAGCAAAGAAACAGGTACGACACCACAGCAAAAGAAAACATTGAAACGATGGTTCTTAAAATACAAATTGCCATTCCGTCTCAATGGCGAACTTGTGAACGATGAGTTTCACGATTTTTTTGTTGAGGAATAGGTATTTTTGTTGTTATAACGAAATCGTAATGTTTATATAATATACATACTATTACATCTCATAGGTATGGCGTATGGAAACGAATAAAGAGCCATATCGGGAAGTGAAGAAATATGAAAACCTATGAGGTAGCAATCGAATCTACCGTTGCTATGCTTCATCATGGGGCACAGGCGGTAGGGATGCAGGAGAAGGACACCACAACAAGAAAACCAACTGGTAATGCTCTATTGGGCAATCCGGAGGAATGGAAACAGACCATTTACTTCGATGAAAAGGATGGTGTGTATCTTCCAGCGACTTGTTTTGAGGCGAGTTGCAAGAACGCTTCAAAACAGTTCAAAGTGACTGGAAGAACAACTGCCACAAAGTTCGTCGAAAGTGGTATGTTCTGTGTCGATGACCATCTACAATTCTTGGTCGATGGTAAACCGATAAAGACACTTGACGACGAACGGATTGTTGTGGACAAACGGACAGTAAAAAACCCATCTACAAAGGGAAGGAATGTCCGTTACCGTGCAAAGTTCGACAAATGGTTTAGCAAATTCCGAGTGATTGTAACTGCTGATGATTACATCTCAAAGGATTTGCTCAAACAGATTATCGAATATGCAGGTGCGTATGTCGGTGTCGGGGATTACCATCCTAAATTCGGGAGATTCAAACTCATATCACTCAAAGAGGTAAATAATGGATAAAAATGCAATAATGTATTATCCACCGTGGAAAGAACTTGTTGATAAATACAAGGATAAACCGTATGGTTCGCTGATAACATACGAAGAGATGTCAGAGGCGATAAAAGTCTCTGAAATCCGTGATGAAACTTGGACTTTATCAAAATTCAAGACAGAACTTCTCCATCAATTCGACAGGGCGTTAGAGAGCAAGAGGAACGAGGGGTATCGTATCGTAAACCCGAATGAACACGCACGATTAACCTCAAAGCATATTCGCAAAGCAGAAAGGTCAGTAAGGCGTGGTGTCGATATAGCATTACATATTGACTACGATTCTTTGAATGACACGGAAAAGGCACAGATAACTCTTGTCGCAAATCGTGCTCAAAGTGTCCACGCAGCGTTAGTTGGCGAAAGCAAAAGCATACGAAGTATAACAATAAATTATCAACTACCAAGTATCCCAAGAATACTACCGACACAGTAATCGTTAAGAAGAGTTCACCACCCTTCTTCCCTCTTTCTTTCCATTTCCCTTTGAGGAACGGTATGGTTCGGTGTGGTATGGCACGGTTTGGTTAGGTGCTGTATGGCAGGGTGAGGCGTGAATATTTCACAAGATTTCCGATTTAAAAATGGTCAGGGTGCGGTTGGGTAGTGTCTGGTGGGTTCTGGTGAGGTGAGGTCGAGCAGGGTATGGTATGGATTTCATTACAGGTATGCCTATTAAATTTTAGGTGGGGTAAGGTATGGTGGGATAGTGTGGGGTAAGGCACGGCACGGTATGGTGTTAGGTCGAGTGCGGTATGGTTTGGCAGGGCATGGATATTCATTCCATTCGATTTCAGGCGTGGTTGGGCAAGGTCGGGTATGACAAGGTTCGGTGATGCAAGGTATTGGTATGGCGAGGCGAGGTCATTTACTTCGATTTCATAATCACATTTCAGTCGGATAAGATTCGGATTTCGGTTTGGCGAGGCACGGTGCAGTATGGTAAGGTTCGGTGAGTTGAGGTTTGGCAAGGTAAGGTAAATATATTCACATTCGATTTATGGCTCGGTAAGGTATGATTCGATTCGGCAAGGTTTGGTTGGATAAGGTGGGGTTTGTTCCGGTCGGGTGTGGCATCGTTAGGTTAGGTGTGGTCGGGTAAGGTTATATTTCCGATTCCATTTCTGGTATGGTTGGGTGTGGTTTGATAAGGTAAGATTAGGTGAGGCAAGGACTTCCCTTCGATTTGTGGTTTGGTTCGGCTTGGCACGGTCAAATCGGGTGGGGTGAGGCAAAGTCGGGTCTGGTGCGGTCAGGTTAGGCGAGGTTTGGATATTCCCATTCCATTTCTGGTTGGGTGTGGTGAGGTTGAGTGAGGTTTGGTAAGGTCAGATTAGGTGAGACAGGGTTAGGCGAGGTTTGGATTCCCATTCCATTTATGGCATGGTTTGGTGTGGTATGGTTCGATTCGGTTAGGTTAGGTGGGATTCGGTTTGGTAAGGTTCGGTTCGGTGAGGTCAGATATGGCAAAGATTTCCAATAATTATATAGTTAGACGCTACATCCAATTATCTAAGGATATTATTTGTTTTTCAACATCCTTTCCATCACCGTTGTGCGGAACACCAAGAAAAGACCTGAATTCATCACAACAAGTCACAGGAAAAGCGACCTCAATATGCGACCATTCCCCATTATATCCCCTTTGTTCTGATGCAACAGTTAATGATTCCTGCCCTTTAAATGCGATAATCTTCAATTGTTCATCACGTTCTTCACTATAGGTAATGCTGAAAGCACCACGTAGATTAAGCATGATGATATTCGCACCTGTGTCTTTTAATAATGCCTCATTAATACGTGATAAAAGAAAAATAGTGTCTTTTTTATTTAATCGTATAATCACATTTGCTTTTTCTTTAGTATATTTTGTCTCTATTGGCTTGTATTCACCCATCCATCTAATCCAATTGGTAATGGGATAGACAATATATAAGTATGACGATGAGGTGAATGAAACTATTTTTGTTCACGAACAATATTTGCAACACAAGAAAAAATAATTTAATGCCATTTCATATTAGTTTTTCCATTTCCCCTTACAAACATCACCTGATAATGATTAACACAATACCCTCTCGCACGTGCCATATGGTCACAACCTTCAAACTGACACTTTATCCCCTTATTCGTAAATCTTTTTAATGCTTTCCGTTTCCTCGGCATCATTAAAAAAAGAATAAGAGTTATTTGTATTTCTTTTCTTCGTCTAACCGCTGTTGTTTTATCTTCAGGTATTCTCGATATTCTTTAGGGAATTCCTTCTTCCAATTTTCAAAATCTTTGGTCTTTTCCCAATCCTCTGTGTATTTCTTCTCAGTAGCGGTCATAGGATGCTTTCGTTTGCAGGGATTGTTACAATACTGGCAGAACGTCAGGAACACACCACGGACCGCCATTTGGGCTTCTTTTGTGATTTTACAGGCACAACCACCACAATGTGGGCAGATTGTCCATTTGCAGACAGGACACCATTTCTCACCACCACCCACTTTAATCGCCTGACCACAGGAGAAACAGTAATGATTTTGTATCTCTGTCCCTTGGACCTGTTTTATGTCTTTTGGTATTGTAAATTGCAACATATCCTCTATGGGATTTATTATCTTCATTTTATCAAAAAGTCTAATCATATTGTATCCCTATAAGGTTTGCTACAAAAAGGAACACATTATCCTATAATCTTAAAATAAAACAAGTTCTTTTACTTCACCGTTATCTTCCTGTTCAACTAAAACAGGGACACCACCAAAAGCCCGTGCTATATCCCTGCCCTCTTTATTCTTGTCCACATTGATGAGAAGTATCTTCCCTTCGACAAGGTCTTGTCGTAAAATTTCCCGTGCCTCATCGCAATGCTTACAATATTCACTATAAAGCAAAACCTTTTGTGCCACAAGTATAGATATGGATGACGTAAAATAAATAGTTTTTGGTTATTCTTCATAACCATATTCTACGCTTGTTTTACATTCATGACAAGTTACTTTATTTCCAGAATTGGTAACAGTATGCGAAGTTATTTTTTGACAACCATCACAATAAGTTAATTGATGAACCATAGTGACACAACAAAAACCATCATTTAAATCTAACTAAAAAAAAAAGATGATGCCACCGTTCTGATTGGACGGTGGATTTGTTAGCCTGACTGTTTTATCGTTTGAAACAGGCTTTTCGTGCTTCCAGGGGCTTGCCCTTTGCACAGTGTTGGATAGAACGTGCTCTGGCGTTCACACCAGGTGAAACACGGTATCCCTTTTTCGCGTTGAGGTTGACTACAACCATTTTCCCAAAGATTCGTTTTCTCATTCCTGACATAGTTTGTTCCTCCAAATTTTTTATTTGGCAATGGGTAATCAACGGGGTGAGATATAAAGATTTTTCAAATAAAAAATTTGAGTAGCCTATTGGACTACTTCTATCTTTTCTTTAACGCCACCTTTCCGTTCAATACGGTTGACTTGAAGATATTCCTTATTGTCTGTTATAACGAGAAAATCACCGAATTTCAATCGAATGATGCCGCCACCGTTTGCGTTGATGCGAAGTTCACCTTTACCACAGAAAACACACTCTGGATTAACATTATAGGTCTTCGGAGTTGTTGGAGCGTGAATAACAATTCTATGTTTCTCCATCTCCTGTAGGCGAAGACGTGTCAGAGAATCATATTTACGGAAATCACTATCCTTGCACTCAAAGATTTTCTTTGCAATGTGAGAAGTGGTTTGAGTAGGGTTATCAACCAGGTAAAAAAGTATGCTGATGTCTATATCATCAAATTTCATCTTCATCTCCGCAATCTTCAACAGCAGGGTCACACGGCATAGAGCACTTTTTTTTATCTTGATTGCAGGCACGTATGCCTTGCATTGACATAAATGCGGGGATGTTATTCATACTTATTCGCCAATCAACAGGTCGATACCTTTTTGACCAGTTTCACACTGTTCTTTTCCATCCTTCGTTACACAAACCATAGGAAGGATGTCCTCAAGATTTTTTGCGCCTTTCATTATCTCAAACTCGTTTTCCTTGACGCCATAGCCTCGCAACTTCTCTTTTTGTGAGTCATCTTTTATATAAACGATGCGTCCATCTGCCATCTGTTTTACCTCCTCTTCAAATAAATTCTATGATATTTAGTTATTACTAAATATGTATATAAGGATTTGGACAATTACGTATACTTAACCATTATTAGGAGTAGGAAGGTAAATGGAGGACCATACTGTTCGGATAAATGAGGATAATCTTGAGACACTCAAGAACCTCAAGAACAAATGGTCTTTATCATATAATGACATCATCGGGATGGGGTTAAAACTTCTCAAAGAAAAGGATTCTATTGAGAAAAAAACTAATGTGAATGTTGATACTCATGTGTATAAGATTCAAGTGAGTTTAAACCGTGTCCGCATTAACAATAATGTGAAAACTCTTTTGAAGAATGGTTATGATTTGTTTATCCCTGATATCACGCCTCGTCAAGCAATGTATATTAAACGGAAGTTCAAAAGTATGGGCTATGATATGAACCATACGAAAAGCGAAGGGGATGGAAAGATAGGGTTCCTGTTCACGAAAGCAGTTGAGAGTGAGGATGAGGGGCTAACATCGGCATTATCAAAACCAGTTGAAGCATAGGAAGGTTTTATTATGAAAAAAGAGATATCGGTTGAGCAGAGACGCGCTATCGCTGAATCTCTCTGGGCGTATAATCATGGGGAGAGGATGATAGTAAAAACCGATGGGAAGGATTGAATATGGGCAGGTGGGGACTTAAATTCGCTATGGTTGAGCATCGGTGGGAACGGAGGACTAACTACGTGCTTTTGGTAGGTATTGCTGTCGTTTTGTATATGTTTTACTTCAATATGAAGTATATTCCATATATCCCTTTTAGTATTTCGGCAATCGAGGTTGCTCTTGGTTTTTTGATTCTTGCTGGTTTTGTTCATCTTATTGCCAGGTTAGGTCATAAGGGTGAACAGTTTGCATTCAAAAATCAAAGACCATGGAGGAAATAATTATGAATCCGGTGGAGTTTACAATCAGAGGATATGAGGTCACACAACGGAAGCCTGAGACATTGAAAAAGGGAGAAAACTTAAAAATAGATGAGGATTTATGCTTCATTCTACTCCCAAGAGAATGGAGTGGCAAGAACGTGGTGTTAATTAAGACCGAGGATTAAAATGTCGAAAGTAAATATCGGGAAGATGCCTGCATCGGCGTGTAGAGAGTTGGATGGTGATACTACTGCTGAAAGTGAGTGTATGGTTGAGGATTCGATTCCAACTGAAAACATGAAGAAGCCGAAAGGAATTAAGTTCCGTTAATCTTCTTCAAGTTCTTCTACGCAGACACCATCTTTATCCCAATCACGTATGAATCCTGTGCGACATGCAGGAAGGAGATATATCTCATCATGTGATTGTGCTGTGATTTTGAACCCTGTTTTTTTGTAATCAAAAATACGGATTGGTCCTGTGCCATATTGGAATCTATCAAAATCAATGACATTGTGGATAAGGTCTTTCCCTTTTTCACAGGCAAGCATGCGACTTCCTGTCCCTTGTTTTTTGTTGGTGATGTGACAATCGTCTCTTGCGTCTGTGCATGGTGTCTCCCAGTATCCTTTCTCATTGCGTTCATCCATATATGAGGATAGAGTCTCAAGGAACATATCCCATTCTGATTCATAGGTCTGGGAGTCTTGCTGTATTTCTTCTTCCAGTTCCTCTTGTGTCTTTAGTTTTTTGCTGAGTAATGTCGGGTCCTTGAGTTCTTCTTTAAGGTCATAGAACATCTCACGGTCTACTTCATCGCCTTTAAAAAAATATTTGTATGGGCATGGGAAATACTCTTCAGTGTCTTCGGGTGATTCAAGGATTCCTTTTGCCACCTGTTCTGGGATTTCGCTTTCATCATATTCGATGAGTGGTTTCTCTATAGTTTTTTCACCCATTTTGGTACCTTATATCCTGTTGATTTTTGATGAGAGCGATGGATAAAAAAGGCAACAATAAGAACAATGATAAATATGCCTGCGAATCCGATTATTAGTTTTGTATGAAGTCCTGCCTGAACATTGCTGTTCATCTGGTCGAATTGGACGATGCCTGACCCCCAATCGTTTATGTTCCCTTTCTTGTAGGCACTTGATTTGAGAGAATCCTCAAAGAGTTGAGGGATGGTGGTCTTATCCCAAAAGTAGAGTGCTTTTACAATGTCGATTTCCAGTTTGTTGTTAGCATAGACAAGAGCAATACCACCGCTGACAAGAGGCGTCGCCATGCTTGTGCCACTCAACAATCGTTCTTCGTAAAGCCATGGTCCCATGATGCTTTCGCCAGGGGCTGTCACATCGGGCTTCTGAACACCAGTGATTGGCCCTCTGCTGCTCCAAGGACAGATGATGTCATCACGCAAGTCAAGGACGCCTCGCATATGAGTTTCTGTTGTATACTGTCCTATCTCTATCGGGTCTTCTGCTGCAACAGCGATAACACTGTCAGAGATGCCTGGAGAAGCGATACTGCTCGGGGATGGCCCGAAGTTACCAGCCGCTACAACAACGATGATACCGTTGTTTCTGAGGTCTTCACAGGCTTTCGCAAAAGCATCGTCTTTAGTGCCGAGCACACCAGCAGAGATTGAGACAATATCAACATGCATCGCTTTCGCTGTCTCAAGAGCCCTGACGAACTCAGTTGCAGTAGAACTGCCGTCCGGTCCGAAAACCCTGTATGAGATTTGTTTTGCGTGAGGGATTTTTGTTTGAAGTAAGTATGCGATAGCATAGTTCACCCATGTTCCATGACCGTTCTCATCATATTGAGTGCTGTATGAAACATCTTTTATCGCTGATATTTTGTTGAGTTGTATGTTGTTATAAGTGATAGGGAGAACACCTGAATCTATGACCATCACGGTGACTTCTGCATCGCTTTTTGAGAGTCTATCTGCATGGAGAAGTTGATACATTTCAGGTACAGAAAATGCTGGTGGTGCATATTTTGGTGTTTCAGGTGGTGGAATTATGATTTTAGTTTCATTTGTATTATTGTTTTGTGGTGGTACCTCTGTTCCCGCAGGTTTTGTTTTCGTCGTAAATCTATACCATGCCCTTGTAGTATCCACCCCATCAGTAGCGTTTACCCATATTTTATATGTTCTTCCATATGTTAAATCACCACTAAAGCCAAATGTTTTTGTGCCATTTGAAGCACCGGGATTCACTGTACCAGTCTGATATCCACCCCATTCAATTGTCCAACCAAATGTCCCCCCCGCATCATTGATAGGGATACCCCATGTAAAAGTAAGAGGTTGATTTATTGAGTTATTAATAGGAATTGGTGTACCGAATACCGGTGGATGATGAAATGTTTGTTTTAAAGGAAGATAATCACCGCCATTATGAATGGAAGTAGTGCCATAGTACGGTAAGTGTGTGTCTCCAATGCCATCTCCATTTGTATCTGTTCCGTTGTAATCACTCCAATAGTTACCACCAAGATAATGACCACCCATAATATTTATTCCTGATGTCTTTGTGGTGTTCCAAAAATTAGTTCCTGCATCGTCCACGTTGATTGTGTTATCGACATAATTGTTATAAATCGTGTTATCAATTGAAATAGAATCAAATTCAAAGCCATAATCATTTCCAGTGAGAATATTATGAGAAATAACATTCCATCGTGGTAAATCTAATTGCGTGGACGGATAATTTGACCCATTGAGAGAAATCCCATAAGTACAAGCAGAAATGTTATTATTTGTAATAGTTGCATTTGCAGATACCACATATATTCCTTGATAACAACCAGTTATCTCATTATTAAAAATAGTTCCTTCCATAAGGAAGGTAGGACCACCTTCCCACGCCAACGACCCTCCTAGATTAATGGCAATGTGGGAATTTGTAAAAGTACAACCAGAAATACTTAGATGCTCTAAACTGTGACAGTATATCGCATTTTGTATAAATCCCGTGAAATCACTATCCTCTATATGAGTATGGTCGTCCCCCAAATACCCCGTACATTCAATTCCGTCATAACCAGAAGAACCGAAGAAATGACAATTACGAATTGTACCATTTTCCATTACTATACGAGCGCCTTCAGTAGATGTGGCAAAGGTGCAATTATAAACCAATGTGTTATAGCCCTGATAATCAAATATCCCTATATTGTTACCAGAAAAATAAGAATCTCTAATGACAAGATTGTTTGTTGAACCTATATCTATTGCACCGTAATATCCATAATTGGCTGTAAAACTACAATTAGAAACCTCAATATCATCTCCACTTAATATTCTTAAAGCACTATCACCCGCTTGCCAAGAGACACCATGTGATGCGTTTATGAAGTTACAATTTGAAATTGTATTATGGTCTCCGGCCACCATCATTCCTTCTTCAATACCACCCGTACTGCAAATATAGGTTATAGTGCAACCATGTACTGTTGAATAATCTCCACTGATATCAATTCCTTCCCAGCCATTAAGACCGTTAACTCCTGAAACAATACAATTAGAAACAGTTGAGTGACTAAGTATTTGCAACATAGTGCCGAAAGAACCACTGTTAATTAGTTTAATACCACTGATATTAACCCAAGGTGAATTGCAAAGAATCGTTGAATAATAACCAGCATAATTCATTATTACTGTAGATGAACTATTACCGACAATAGTCATTGATTTATTTACCCAAACATGTTCAGTATATGTTCCAGCCCAAACATAAACAGTACCGCCAGCAGTGACGTTATTGATTCCTTCTGTTATTGTATGCACATGGGTTTCATCATACCATCCAGATGGCCCGTTTTTCCAGACGTAAACAATTTGACCAGTTGTAGAATACATGCGGACACCATTTGTAGTGCATGATGCAAGGCAATAATGCTTACCACTACCACCATCCCATGAAGCAAGAACTCCAATGTATCCTCCAGTACCATCAGTTCGTGAAGTCAAAAGATGCAAATTTGTACCATCGAATGTAAAAAGTCTGATTGCATCATCCCATACTGCCCAGATATATGACGATTGCCGACTTGGTGTTCCATCACCCATTACAGCACGACAAGTTCCTGCCCCTGGATAATCAATGGAAGTCTTAAATGTAAAAAGCCCGTTATTTATTTGATAAACATAAAGTCCAGCCCAGTTTGTAGCAGCATAAAGATATTGCTTTCCGCCTTTAAACTCACCCCACATTCCATCAGTACGCAGGTCATAACCAGTAGCAGTACCTACCAAAGCATATGATGTAACAAATGAGTAGGATTGAAGAGGATATGGTGGATAAACACCATAATGACAAGCATAGATATATGCTATGCCTGAACTGTCGTTATAATATCCCCAGATAGCCTTATAAAAACCAAGAGAACCAGATATACTTTGAAAATCATCATGAAACAAATCAGTAGTGACATCGTAATAATAAGCATGAATTCCACCAGCGTTGCCTTTTGTCACATGAATCATGTTATTCAGTCCAGGTCGCTGAATCCACATTTGCTCAAAATCCGAGCCATCACTAAAATTATCCATGTATGTAAATGCATTGGATTGCCATTTGTAACACTCCATTCCTGCTGTTCCCATAGTGACAAAAACATACGTCCTGTCAACATAAGGAAAACAAGCAATATCCAAAAATGTGACACCACCATGATTTATGTTGGGAGGGAACGTCCCAAATTGAGGTACGCCACCTGGCTCAGTATAGGTAAGTACAAAAAGATAACTCCCAGCGATAGCAAAAGTCGTAGCACCATCGCTACATGCTTTCGTATAAGAACTAACAAGATTCTGCGTAGCATTTAAATGAATTGCCTCAGCACGAACAGATGGCTGAAAAGTAGGGATGACGGTAAATAAGAAAAACAGTAATACAACTATCGAAATTATTTTTTTTGACAGCATAGTCAGACCTATATTATAATAGGTTAATGAGTTCTAAAACTTAATAAGGTTATGGCAACAACGTATACAGGAGAATTATTTCTTCCCAAAAATGAACTCATCCATCCGTGGGAAATCTTTATGGTTCTTTCCAGCGTAAATCCATTTCGTGAGTTCTTCATAATACTTCCCGCATATCTTATAATTTAGGGGTGAGATAACTGGGTCGCAGGTCATAAGTAATCCACTTGCATCAAATTCCCTTGAACCGATAACTCTAATATCCTGTGGTTTTGCACTCGCATTACCCATATATGTTAGACTGTTTCTCCAGAACTTCTTGTACTCTTCAAGGTCTACCACATCAAGTTCTTCTTGAGTATACGATGGCTTTCCAAGACCATACATAATGAAATCATCTTCAGGGTAAAGTTTATCTTCAGGAACACAGGTCTGAATGATGGCCCTATCCCTTGATTTGCTTTTTGCAGTCATCGCATAAAAAGGTGCATATGCTTTAGAAAGATACACAAAACCCTGCTTTGATTTGACGTTCCAATTGTATTTCTTATCAGGGATAAAACCATTCTTTACTATCTGCTTTGCAGAATCCACGGTTGTCCCATGATAGAGTTCTTCTTCGCCTTTATTACAAACAACTGGCTTCATTTTAACGCCACAATTACGTCATTCAATTTGTTGTAATCATCGAAACTGATTTGAACATAATCGCAATGAGGGACATCTTTGTAGGTATGACCATTCATTTTGATGGTTTGTGATGAGCAAATAAAGATTGGTTTTTTGCTTATCTCTTTGAATACTCGTTTTACTTTATCAACTGATGTTTCTTTCATCAAAAAACAAAGCGTTCCATAAGTTATAAGCATTTTGACAGTTAAGTATACATCTCGCCATAATGAGCCATGAGGAGAGAGATGTCAGCATAATTAACACTACCATCTTCATTGACATCAGATGGTATTTCTCCAGGCATGGCGATGGGTTTCATATAATGCATTATTATCTCTGACATATCAAGATAATTCACGTGTTTATCCATGTTCAAGTCCCATGCGTTACACGTATCAAACCAGTTTTGAACACAAGTAACATTCTTTCCATCATTCCCCCAAAGGAACCATTCATAATGATGGCTATGCTCAAGCCATGTCACGTTATAAATAATGTCATTGGCGAGTATTTCACGATGAAAATAAGATGGAAGGTAAACACTAAAACTTCTGTTCGTCACATTATAAAAACTTTTGAGGATAATATACTCACCAGATGTATAATTCCCCCAACAAAACGATATATTCATCAAATCACCATTAGGGTCTTTAGCCGTTGCATTAAGATATGCATGATACACATTTGCATACGAACCATCTTCACCATATGCGATAACTTGTGAAACTGAGATACATAAGAGAAAAGAAAAAACCGATATCGCTAAAACCGTTCTTTTATGTACCATAGTTACCAACAAGAATTGAGACATCTAAATAATTAACAACACCATCTTCCAATATATCGGCAGGCTGACTTCCATGCTCCCCATAATGATATGCCACAATAGACACATCAAGATAGTTGCATTGGCCGTCTTTGTTACAATCCCATGGCAAAAATTGACCATAAACCTGGATATTACCATTCACGGCATCTAATGAAACATATCCGGTATCATTGGTTATTCCAGGTTTGTTAAAAACGATTGATGATAAACCTAGTTCCCCTGTAGTATTACAATGGAGGATTAGAATTGTCCCTGCTTCATTGACGCACCCTTGTCCGAGAACGAGTGCGTAGAGATTTCGTATTGTACCATTGACGTTATCAATAATCCCTGAACTATAAAAAGTAGGATAACTTTGGAAGAAATCACCTTGCTCAACAGAAATGACATGAATATGTGAAGGGTCAAAGAATATTTTGAGTTCATAGGCTTTCAAAGGTTGTGTTGGGATAATGCCAATGGAAATGTTAACAAGATGATTCCATTGTACGAACTCCAATGATGGTTGTACCTGCAACTCATTTGCAGACCCTATCGTAATAAAAGAAAAAAGAAATAGGAAGCAAAGTATGAATATTTTCTTCATCCGGAATAAACTATGTGATTATTCACGGAGTTTTTCGATTTCGTCTTCGCCCTGTGGACACTCATCGAGTTTCTGTTCGCTGTTCGTACAAACAATCGGTCCCGTCATTTTTTTGCGGAACTGTGGTGGTGCCTGTAACCATTGTGCATCAACATCAGGGAACTTGCCCTTTAGATACTCCTTTTCTTCCTCATCTCTCACATAGATTCTGTTTGCCATTTTTTATCACCAAATTTTATATACCAATATCTGTTTTGTTTCTTTAATGCTTTCCCCCGATGAACTCGAACGGTCTTTTGAAATGAAATGCATCGAAGATAGCGGAGTACTAATAGACAATTATTGTTTTATTGCTTAGAGTAAATCGTCTTTCACTCCACCCGATAGCCCTTTCAATGCACCTATATTCAAATAACCTGCCCTGTTCAGCAGAAGAACAATGATAAAGACAATAATTGCCACGACAGCGACAGCAACATAAATTAGTGTCATATCTGGTGGTACGCCCGCCATTTCTACCTGTGATGATGTTAATAGTTCACTATCGGAAGTATAGGTGAATTTGTAGACCTTCGCCTGCGGTGTTGCCGTCCAATAGGTAGTTTTACCAGTTAACTCAATGGTTTTAAGGGGGACATCATCCCCGAAAATGTCAAGAGTGCCTGATTTCACGCTATTGCCTTCAGCATCTTGAATCTCGATAATCACTGTATCTCCATCAGTTATCGTTGCTTTTCCTTTTGTGTTCGTTACCGCAATGTCCGTGCTGGATTGCACATTAAAAGTCTTTGTGCCTTCCTGGTTTGATGATGTCGCTGTGATGGTATATTGACCTGAGAATAATGGAGTGAAAAGAACATTACCGTTTGAATCAGAAGTATATGTCCAAGTCGCATCCCCTTTCTGTATCAAAACGTGTGCATTAGGAGAATTCACATTGATGGTTGTTTCATGATTGATTTTGATACCGCCCTCGGTTTCAATTGTTATTGGTTCAGGATTGATGTATATTTTTCTTGTTGTATTAGAATAATACGCATTCGCTGTTAATGTCCAGTTCCCAGCCTCAGTAAAAGTATAAGCAATTGGTCCTACTGTTCCAGTCTGCCGAGAATTAGTACGATTTGATGGTGATGTTAAAGATAATGTAGATGCGATATATTGACCTTGAGACATGACAGCAATATCAACTTTAGTATTGACATCAGCAATTGACGGTGCATCAATAAGCAATGCACCTTCATACTGATGTTTAATCGTAAAGATTTTAGTGCCATAGTTTACAACATAAATCAATGCAGGTCCGTAATCTTCGCCAAGTTGAACACTACCAAGACCTTGCGTGAAGATAACCGGGTACACATTCATGGTTGTATTACAAATAATATACCCTGATGCGTTACTCCGGTTAATAAGGAAAATAACAGTACCACCGGCTTTAGGCTGTGAGGGAACGATGGTGATGGTAGCACCACTCGTTCCGTTATTCCCTCCCCCACTACCTGTGCCAATAGTCTTAAAATGATAAGCAGTCGTATTCGTCCAATTACTTGAATTATCCCTCGCTTTTATCCTCCACCAATAAGTCGTCCCGTTAGTGAGCGGATAAAAAGAAACATACGTGCTGGTCGTCCAATTCCCTGTGACGTTTGCATCTGCAATCTTTGTCCAATTACCTGTTTTGTTCGTTTCAAAACGGATATACCTTAAATCACCGTCTACATCACTGATGTTCACACGCAGATAAACACTACGAGAAACAGTATTGTTATATGTAACATTCACTGCACCATTAGCGGGGTAAATATTTGTGATATAAGGGGATGTCGCTGAAACAAGATGAACAGGAGTAATACATGCTATAAAAAGAAGGATAAGAATTATGCTAAGGCAACGTCGCATAAGCATTGTTTTCCTCTTGAATTATATATTAATCTTGAGGTGCGATGCCGTCGCCAGGCTTCTGATATCTCATTTTCCTGATGATAAGTGTATCAGGGTCATCTGGATGCTGAACCGTGTTCACCATACATTGACGGTTCTCATTTTGTGTCCCGTTCAAAGCGGCACACGTCGCTGAATCCATCTGCCCTAAATTCAAAAAGCGTTCATCATGTTGCGGTTTTTTTCCAAATGCCATATTTACGTTGTCCTCCAACAATTTTTTGCCTCTCTCAATTATATTTCATAATTATGAAATATATGACCTCACGCAGTCATATCACATATTCTGATATAAAGTTTTTGTATCGCCCATTCATAGAGAAAAACAATAAATTTATAAGCAGATATAATATTATACTTATTCTATGACAGTTATAAAAAGCGAATATATTGATGCTTTTATATCAGTTGGACTAAAACCGCATGAAGCAAAGGTACTCGCCTATTTACTAGAACATAATCATGGACACAGTAGAGACATTGAGAAAACAATGGACCTTCGGCAACCAGAGGCATGCACCGCACTTGCATTACTCAACGAACGAGGATGGATAAAGAAAAAAGGAGAGGTACGTTCAGTGCAAGGACGACCAGTATACAACTATATTTTAGCAAAAAAAGTATCACAGATAACTGCAATACTAAAAGAAAAAGCACAGAAAGAGATAAAATACTATGAGAATATTATCAACAAATTAAATGAGGTGGAAAATGGGCATACTAAATAGAAAAAAAGAAAAGGATAATTCATCGGCATCGAGGAAACCGACAAACGATGAAGTGGCGATAGCGAAGAAAGTGGTATTTGACCATGTCGCAGTGAAAAATGCGGTGAGGACACTACGTGATTTTGGAAAAGAGTTCGGTATCAACATGCTTGACATGAAAGGGCTTGAACAGGCAGCGCCAATTATCCGAAAACGAGATGAGGAAGATAGGGTAAACCGCATAATTGAAGAAAAAATAGCACCGCTCAACAATAAGATTGACAGAATGACCGATATGATGTCAGCATTCCTTGACCAACGGACACAAGATAAACCACCAGCGGATAATATCCCAGAATTTGACAGAGATGCACCAGATTACGTGAAAGAACGACTTGCACAGAACAAAAATCGACCTATTCAATAAACAATTCACTGAAGCCGTCTTTAAACTCCTTGCTCAACTCACATTCGTACATACTTTCCTCAGAATATAAATAACTTGAATGTTTTTATATTTTAAGGCAAGAACGTATACAGGAGGAAAATGGCAAAATGGATTGATTTCGATTTATACAAAATAGGTGAGAAAACAAGCATCTGGTTGGTGAGAAGTAAGGAAGATGGATTCACGCTCGGTTTCGTGAAATGGTATGGACCTTGGAGGAAATACGCTTATTTTCCAAACCCTGATACTGTCTATGAAGAAACCTGCAATCGAGATATTGCTGATTTCATAGAGAATGAAACAAAAAAACATCGTGAGAGGCTAAAAGATGACAAAAATAGAGCATCCGGCACATTATAATGAGAGGAAAAAAATGGAGACATGGGATTGGATAGAAAAAGGATTGACCGATGAGCAATTCAAAGGATACCTTTTGGGAAACGTCTTGAAATATCTCCATCGTCATGACCAGAAAGATGGACCTGATGATTTAGATAAAGCAATTGAATATATAAAAAAACTAAAAGAGTTCTCGTATAATGAACCAACAGAAAAGTAAGAGGTTAGGTCATGGGTAGTGCACTATGCGGTGGTTTGATGTCTTGGACTCAATGGAAACGACAGAGTGCTGATAAGATGATGGCGACGATGATGTGTAAGATTAGAAAACGTGTCCTTTATCATGGTCATTATCGGTATAAAATTATTGACCCGTTAGGTGATTGCTGGTATTGGGAGAAGAAAAAATGAATGAAATTCCACGATGCGAAACATGCCAACGGAAACTCTACTATAGAAAATCAGTAGATAAACTTGTTTGCACGAATCAAGAGTGTGATAAATACTATACGGATGTTGTATGAAAAATGTTTGGCATAATAAAAGACAATAAACTGATGGGATTATATCATAAATACAACTACTGCCCGAACATTATCCGAGAGCAGATGCGAACCAATGGCAAAATACAGCATATTCATAGCAAGGTCAAAAAGAATCATCCATGTTACTGCCGATACTGTATTTACCTTGAAGCAGAACAAAAAGGAATCAGTTGCTATACTATCTGCCCACAACTCATCTGCCTCACCAAAGAAAACCTACCACCAGGACTACGATGGGAAATCGAGGCGTACCATGGTCTTTAATTCAGA
>Ga0209777_10002601_pt1 | contig 23460 bp, 24 predicted proteins | sample FrelakmetHBP12HB_FD_187147 | JGI IMG/M metagenome (GOLD analysis project Ga0209777, IMG submission 187147) | Freshwater lake sediment microbial communities from the University of Notre Dame, USA, for methane emissions studies -HBP12 HB (SPAdes)... | ecosystem: Environmental > Aquatic >...
CTTCCGATCTAGGGGCTGCCCCAGGGAACAGCCGTGGCCGTCATGACCTATGCAAGCGACTTGTTCAGCTGGTATGCCGGTTCGGTGGAGGCGGATGTCTACTTCTGCCCCGAGCGCCATGGAACCTACTACGGAGGCTTCTACATCAAGGATGCTCCCGCCGTTGGACACGAAGGATACAGCATCTCTGAGCAGCTGACCGCCACCGCCGGGGCCGCCCTCTGCGACAGCTCCAAGGGCTATGTCACGGATGCTCAGGCCGCAGTGATCTCGAGCCTGGTCGCCACGCAGAGGAATAATCTTTATGCGGGCGCCACCAATATCGTCTCGGTGCGGACGCAAATCGCCACGCTGCTGCGCAGCCTGCTGATTTCAACGGCAACAAGTGATGCCGTCAAGGCCAATGTGCTCGCGCTGTCGGGCACCTATGGCGACCTGGACGGCGAGAACAACTACAATTACGCCACCATCTTTGCACAGGTTTACAAGACGTTGACGACCGACCAGAAGACCAAGCTGGCGACCCTCCGGCATGACATCATGTCCGGCACCTATTCCGACGGGACCCCCTTTGACTATACCGTGTGCACCACGCCATTCCTCTATTCAAGCGTTATCTCGGACACGAGCCTTCTTAATCCCTATATCTCCAACACCGATTACCTGTTCAGCATTGCAAATAACGGCACCACCGGAACAACAACCATTGCTGGCGGATCAGAACCGGATCCAGGTTCTTCAACGACAACAGCGCTGTCTTCTACAACCACGACAATGACTGGATCATATGGGTCATGTCCGGCTGCAAAGCTACTGGGGCAGGATAACCCTGATCTTGAAAATCTGCGCGCCTTTCGTGACAGCACCCTTGCCCAAAGCGCGGTCGGGCGAAAGGTTATTCAAATCTATTACAACAATGCCGACAGCATCAATGCCGCCCTTGACAGCAGCCCGGCTCTGCGCGAAGCTGCCCGCAGAATGCTTGAGTCAATTGCACCTTTGTTAGGCCGGTAGAAAAGGGGCATATAACCGCCCCTCTATTGCTTTCATGCGGCTCGGCACTAAACGACAACCTGCAAACAATGAAAGGAGTAAATATGAGAAAAACAAATTTAGCAGCAGTAATGGCAGTGGGCATGTGTCTTCTTTTTTTTGGTACCGCGTCCGCCCAAAGCAGAGATAATACTGGGAGGCCCCAAATGAGAGGGGATCAGGACAGGTCTGGTGAAGCTGCGTCACTGACAGAGACACAGAAGGCCGCGGTAAAATCGATTCTTTCAAAGCACAACGCTTCGTCGCTGACGGCGGCTGACGCCAAAGCCATACACAGAGCCTTCAGGGATGCCGGCATACGGAAAGGCCCCGCCCTTCATGACGCGGTAATATCCGCAGGTTTTGATCCCGAGAAACTGAGAGACCTGGATCCGCCCCCGGATATGCAGGGCCGTGAGGAACGGCGCAGTGAGCAGAGCGAACAAGACAGGCCAGCCGGCGGGCCAGGCAAAAAGCGCGATAAATGAAAAACTCCGGACTTGCGGCTGGCATGTTCCCCATGGCGGCATTATGTCGCAGGCATCACTCCGGCTTGCGGGCAAAGCCGTAGAAAAGAAAGGCGGCAAGCTCGCTTGCGCGCTGCTGAATGTCGGGCATGATTTTTATGAAATCGGGGTGATTGAGCAGGTCGCTCAAATGATCCAGCATGAACAGCAGCACGGGCATTTTCACGTCGCTGTGAATATGGCCCTGCTTCTGGGCCTTAATGAAAAAATCCACTGAAAGCTTCCGCGTTTTTTTCTGCATCTCGCGGAAATAGCTGTGCAGGGGTGAGTCCTCCTGCATCATATCTTCAAGAAACGGCTGCCCCACGGAATGAATCTGTGAGGTGGTCTGCATAAGCATTCCTTGAACTTTGGCGGCGAAAGGCCCGTCCTCTTCTATCATGTCGTGAAACGCGGCCATGCCCTGGTCAACTACGCCGTCAAGCATCGTGCGGGCTATATCCCACTTGTCGGTAAAATATTTATAGCAGGTCATTTTGCTGACGCCCGCCTTTTTGCAGATTTCTTCCACAGTCACCCGGCGAACTCCGTATTTAAAAAAAAGTTCCTGCGCTGCTGTCAGGAGCATTTGCTTTTTTTTGGGTTGCTGCACACTCGTCATGTCAATTTTCATGATTTATCCTTACGAAATTAGTCCATGTATACCATTTTAGTAATATAAATACAATAAAAATAAACTTACTGAGTTGACATGGATATACGATTAGTGTATTAACAAAATAGAATCGTATAATACTTGATTAAAGGGGCCAGTATGGTTATAGAGCCAGAATTGGTCGCATAAGATCAATAAAAAATATAGGAGAGGTGGCAGTATGGAACGCAGACTTTTTCTCAAAGCACTGGGCGTGGGATGCATCGGCTGTTGCTGCAGCCCTCTTCAAGCCTTTGCCTCGACCAAGATACTGGCCTATGACCCGGCCAAGCTTCTGAAGGATTATGATCTGGGTGGACAGGGCCGACGTGAGCTGTATCTTTCCCTGTTCGGCGATGACACCATTGACCAGGTGCTGGGAGAGATGCGCGACTCCTACGAGGCGCTCATTGCCGACATACCCTATATAGGCCCATACAATTTTCATCTCCAGTGGGCCATCCCCAATGCGGAAAAGCTGGCCGACTATCTCGTGGCAAAAAAATACGGGGTAACGATTCCGCAGTTCAGCAGGCTCCACCTTGACAAGGCCGAAAGCGACCTGATGACCCAGACTGAAGAGAAGCGCCTGGAGATCGGCAGCATGCAGTTCGGGCCGGTTGCCGAGCTGATGATGCGTTTCGTGGCATGGCGCTCGCAGTGGCGCATATTCCCGGAAGACTATATTTTAAAATTCGTTCCGGGCGACGGTGTCAATTTTGACTGGGGCTTAGACTACACGCAGTGCCCCAATGTTATTCTCTACAGCCGGCACGGTGCGGCGGATCTCGTGTATCCCCTTGTCTGCTCCATGGACTATGTGGCGGGCAAGGCATTCAAAATCGGCTATTACAGAACGACGGACATTGCCCGTGGCGGCTCAAAGTGCGACCTGCGCTGGAAGCAGGGTGTTGAGTCCATCATGCCCGATCTGGGATTTTAACAGCATATAAAGAAACAGCATACATTCAACGGCAATCAAAGGAGACGGCGATGAAACGATTCATGCTCTGTGTTGCGATACTCTGGCTCGGCCTCGGCTTGCTTTCCGGCTGCAAACAGCAAACATCCTGCGTGACTGGAGAAAAACAGCCCTGCTACTGCCCTGACGGCAAAGCTGCTGAGCAGGCATGCCGCGATGACGGCAAAAGCTGGGAAGCATGCCCGTGCACTTACTATTCGGCCTGGTGCGACAATACCACAAGCCTGTGCTGGCAGGACCCGCAGAAGGACGGTTATGACAATTCCGACAGCGGCGTCATGCCTGCTGACGCGGTTCGCTACTGCAATCAGCTCGCCTTCGGCGGGTATGCCGACTGGCGGCTGCCGACCATTGATGAGCTGCGCACGCTGGTGAGAGGCAATCCCAAAACCGAAAACGACGGCGAATGCCCGCTGGTTGAGGGCTCCACCAACGCCGCCATGAACGATCCGGCCTGCGGCCCCATTACCGAATGGGGCGGCCCCGGCCCGGGCGGCTGCTACTGGCCGGCGGATCTAGGCGGCACGTGCCACAGGCCCGATCCGGCCTCAAAGGGGCACCCGCTGGAGTTTGTCTCATCGACACAGTGCCCGGACGCGCCCACCAAAGACTGGTACGGTGTCATCATGTTTGAAACCAGCGCCGTCTGCTGGAATCATATAAACACCTATGCCGATGCGCGCTGCGTGCGTGATGCCCCAACGGCCATCTCTACCTGCGCAGAACAGGGCCAGTGCCTGCCGGGAGAAACGCGACAGTGCATCGCCAAAAATTTCAGGCTCGGCGCGCAGGTGTGCGCCGCACCGGGGGATTGCTGGGGCCCCTGCGACAGCACGTCGTTCACGAAATCCCCCCCGCCTGCGGATGTCTGCGCTACCTGCGAACAGATCAAGCTCACCGTGAGGGTTCCCGAGAAGCTTGCAAAACCGCCCGTGCAACTCATGGCATTTCTATATGCTGCCGACACCTGGACATTTCCGCCCAACAGGCCGCCCGACGGCGGCAACTCGGACTGCCAGGTGCTGAATCCGGTGATTGATGTTGACAAACCCTTTATCATGACCGTGCCCACCTGCACCTATTACCGCATGCAGTGCCTGGTGGGTCAGTACAAGCTCTATGCCACCATCATGCAGAGTGAGACCATGCCACCGACCATGCAGGAGGGGGACTACTGGTGGGGCATGACGCAGGAGCCCCTTACGCTGGGAGGCGCAACAGGCCTGGAAATCATCAAGGACATTACGCTGGTGCCGTGGACGAAATAGATATATACGCGTCATCCCGCACAGGGAGGTTGGATGGTATGAGCATATAGGAAAAGATGCATGATGCGGCACATGGTTCAGGCGGCCTCATGCGCGTGATTTTCTGAAATGGTCGGCCGCTGCGGCCGAGGGGCATCAGAACCTTCGTGGTTACATAATAGTTGTGTGCAGCAAACGGCTCACAACGTGTTCCTTATTTTAAAAAATTTTGTTTTCAGCTTTTTTTTGAAGAAAGAAGCGTTTGCAGCGCCGGATTGTTTGCCGCAAGAATTGTCGTTGTCTCTGTCTCCGGATCAAATATAATGTATGCCCTCCCGGCATCAATCTGCCGTTTCACAGAATCAATCTTACGGCTGATCTCAATCTCTTGTTTTCCGTAATCAGTTCCCTCACGCATGATAAATCTTTCAATAACGCCCTGCAGGGCTTCTGTGCTTAAGCTGTCAGGGGGAACAATGACGGGAAGCTTGTGCATGGATAGCCTTTAATGGAGTTCAACAGCTTGTAGTTCCGGCTGCTTTATTCTGGAAGTTTTCAAGCAGTTGTCTGACCTCGGGTTTAAGATACACCGTTGCAATATCAATAAGCTTCAGTATTGCTTCGGCGCAGACTTTTACCTGCTGGTCAGTGCCTGCATTCTTTTCAAGAAATAAAATGTTTTGTTCATGTACTCTGCATAAACCGCCGGAGCTTTCATCAAGTGACTCCATACGGATCTTCACGCCGTATGCGTCAAGCAGGGCAATGAGGTCATCAAGAATTTTGTAAGTATTCATAGGCAGCCCAGACGCATATATAATTGCTCATCAACAAGCCGGGCAGAGACTACGCAGACAGGCTCGTGGATGCCATACACCAGTTACACCGGCTTCAGATAGCGCACATCAGGCTTTTCATCCGGCCAGGGCGTGCGGAAGGTAAAGGTGGTGATGGAGCCTGTTGCCGGATAGCCGTCAAGAATGCCCGTCGATGCAAGCCGGAGCTTATTTTCAGGCGTGATGGGCATTGCTGTCGCCCGGAGAATCATAAACACGATGATGTCGCCGTGGGTAATGGCGGCGATGTGCTTGCCTTTATAGTGCCCGCGCGCCCGTTGAACAAACCGCAATGCCCGCGCAACAATATCTGCCGGCTGCTCAAACCCGGGGGCCGCGCCGGTATAAATATCATCGTTTAAAGCATCAACCTCTGCCGACGGGCGGCCATCAAAGGCTGTGTAAACCTCCGTGAGGAGCCTTGAGATACGCAGCGGCTGTGCCCCGCTGCAGGCAAGAAGCTCCCGTGCCGTCTGCCGGGCCCGCAGCAGGGGGCTTGAGAATACGGCGGCAAGATTTTTTGCGCGCAGCGCACGCCCTGCGCGCAGTGCCTCCTGCCTGCCTTGCGCGTCAAGCCCGAAGCCGGGCAGCCGTCCATAAAAAACCGCCCGGGGATTATGCACATGTCCATGCCGCACAAGGGATATTGTTACAGCTTTTTTCATGCCCGGTTTTACCAGCAGTATACTATTTCGTCCGATCATGATTACAAGCCTGGCAAGGGATACCATGGCACAATGCTTGCCGGCGCACAAGCACATTTTACCGCCGCATGCCGATCCCGCTGTCGACGGCAAAGCATAAAAAAGCGGGCAAATATATGTACCATACATTTGCCCGCTTGCAGGATATAGAGGCCGGCCCCACCTGATACGGTGAGCGCCTGCTCAGGTTGGCGTACTTATTTTGTTCTGACATTAACCGCCTGAAGACCCTTGTTGCCCTTTTCAACATCAAAGGTCACAACATCGCCTTCGGACAGTGAACGGAAACCCGACTGTGCAATAGCAGAGTAATGCACAAAAACATCTCCATGTTCAGCAGACTCAATAAAACCGAAACCCTTTTTCTCATTGAACCATTTTACTTTACCTTCAGCCATTCTTTTTTCCTCCTTTCTTAATCTTAATAATAGTGCTTGCGAGAATGAATTCTGTAAATCTCGTTTTACACCTGTTGCATCCACACTATGGCCGATTACAAAGGACTCCAAAAACCAGTCCGGCTCGCCCGAAAAGGCACGAGATCACGATATGTAAATCTCAGTGCATTTTATTCATAATGTATTCCTGCTACGAGGAACGTCGCTTCTTGACGCCTTCTCCGCCCTCGCCTTTCGACTCGGTCTTGGGGCGCGCAAGACTCACGACAAGTTTATTGCCGTCAAGCTCAACGCCTTTGCATTTTCGAATAACATCCTGAGCATCCTGCTCGGTTGCCATTTCCACAAACGCAAACCCCTTGGACTTCCCTGTATCTCTGTCTTTGATGACCTTTGCCGAAATGCATTTCCCAAGGTCGTTGAAGTTATCCTTGAGATCCTCAGAGGTTATAATTTCCGTCAGGTTGCCGACATATATCTTAGTATTCATAATACTCGCTCCCTGCGTGTTAATTGCTGGTGCCCGCAATGTTTGCACTTTAAGTTCCCGCTCAAAAAAAAACCCGCGAGATTAATCTAAATCCCATGGGCTTTCTGTTCGTCAGTCTTACTGGATTTTAAATTAAAATATATTATTTACTTCTTTATGTTTTAAAGTATCCCATAAAAAAATAGACCTGTCAAGCCAAACAATTTTACTAAAAATATAAAGAATTTCTGTTTTTTGTTAAGCTATTTTTTAAAGAACCGGGGCATTGATTGCCCGGATAAGAACCTGCTTAATGACTAAAATAATTTCTCCGATTGCAGCAGGGTTCGTGCGCACTTGCCTTTTCATGAACCGGTGCTATTGTAAAATAGGGATTTCAAACACACTAGCAAAGCAGTTCAGCACGCATAGCCGATATGCGCTTTGACTGCACTAAGGCCCGATGGCAGGAACGATACATGAAAAAACCGCAGCTGCCTGAGTAGCCGGGCATGCAGTCATGACAATAAAACTAAACGTGCCTGCGAAACCTGCATGTTTGACTGTTCCATGAACTGCACGTGAATTGCACATCAGGGAGAAATGGTATGCGGTCAATACAAACATTCCAGGTTCTATGTGTGCTGGCGATAATCCGGCTTATCTGCTGGGGAGATACACCCGCATACTCGCAGGAACAGGCTGGCGTACAGCAAGCAGGTAACGGTTCAGCACAGGCAGCAAGCCCTATGAAAGGTAAAATCATGAAAACTGAAGAAGAATGGAAGAGAACGCTCAGTCCCCAGCAGTTCGATGTCACCAGAAAAAAAGGTACCGAGCCCGCGTTCACGGGCACGTACTGGAACAACCATGAAAAGGGTGTGTACCTGTGCGTCTGCTGCAGCGCTGAGCTGTTCGGATCGGATGCCAAGTTCGACTCGGGCACGGGCTGGCCCAGCTTCTTCAAGCCCGCCGGGCCCGCCAACGTAGCAGCCGAGACCGACCGCAGCCACGGCATGGTGCGCACCGAGGTTACCTGCAGCCGGTGCGGCGCGCATCTGGGGCATGTGTTCGACGACGGCCCCGCCCCCACCGGCCAGCGCTACTGCATCAACTCAGCGGCGCTTAATTTCAAAAAAAAGCCGTGAGCAGAAAATGTTGAAAAGGACGGATCGTGCTGTTGACCGTTTAACCTTGGAACATAAAGTTTTTAAAAATAATCAGCAGGGGCAGACATGTGCGTCTGCCCTGCTTTTCATCTTCCACAGCACTAGGGGCATCCGCCACGGCGGTTTGCGTTACTCCGCAGGGGCTGTTCGCGAACCGCCCGTACAAAACAACCATTCATTCATTTCATTGTTCTTCTCCGGACTTCCCCCGGCCCGGGCATAAAAAAACGGCGCATACCCCCACCGGGCACCCGCCGTTCCGTTTTTTTCTCTGAAATTATTACTTTGCCGTTTTCATCGGCTCGAGCTGTTTCATGGCCATGCCGACAAAAGGCTTGGGCGTAACGGCCTGAACGCACTCGATAAGGATAGCTTCCGTCACCGTGCCGCCGTCGCCGGCTTTGGCCACGATGGCCTCCATGAGCTTCTTCTCAGTCATGGCCCGGAAGGGTTTGGGTGATGCTTCGATCATTTTGTCGAACATTGCCTTGCTGTTTTCCTGCCACGTTAATTCCGCCATGGTATCCCTTTCTGTGAAAAGTTTTTCGTACGTTTCAGCCGGTGTTGCTATAAAAATTTTCCTCTGCTCTACAGTGCCATAAGCATCAAATCTGTCAAGTCATAAAGCTTTATCTTTTCATGGTTGCGCTTGATCGGATCGCTCAGGCTCTGCTCACAGTACGGGCAGGAGGTAGCTATAGCCTCTGCGCCCGTGGCCTTTGCCTCTTCGATACGCTCTGCCGATATCCTGAACGAGTGCTCGGGAAATGCCGTGCGAACGCCAGCGCCCGCCCCGCAGCACCAGCCCTGGTCCTTGATGCGCTCCATTTCAATGAGCCGCAGGCCTGGGATGGCTTTCAAAATATTGCGGGGTTCCTCGTATATACCACAATGCCGGCCGATATGACAAGGGTCATGCCAGGTAACGGTCAGGGGCACCTTCTTGGTGAACTTGATGGTTCCGTCGGCTACCAGCTTTTCAAGCACCTGCGTGACATGCAAAATTTCATAATCGATAGCCGGCATGCCGGGCACTTCCGGGTAGTCATGCTTCAGGGTGTGATGACAGCCCGCGCAGTGGGTGATGATCTTTTTCACGCCGGCCTGCTTGAACATCTCGATATTGCGCTTCACGAGATCAAAAAACGTGGCGCGGTCGCCGATGCGAATTGCCGGGCTGCCGCAGCAGATTTCCTTCTCCCCGAGAATGCCCACCGATACGCCAGCCTGCTTGAGAATCTTTACGGTATTGATGATCTCATGCTGCAGAAGGGGATCAAATGCCGGGGTGCAGCCTGCAAAAAACAAATACTCGCACTTACCTTTTTCAAAATCGGGAAGATCAAGGCCCTTGGTCCAGTCGCGGCGTTTGTTGCGCGGCTGCAGCCAGGGGTTGTCATAATTCTTGATGCTCTTCAGAAGCTCCTTATGCGCTGGCATCGGAGCAAGCCCCTTCTCGATCAAGTACGACTTCAACGCTTCTGCCGCCTTCAGCGGCTCTTTTTCATTCAGTCGTAGGCAGTTCATTTCGCAGGCGCCGCAGGACGTGCAGGTGTAGCAGATCTTCAGCAGCTCCTCGGAATCCGTTGCGTCAAAATCGCCTTCAAGCAGGGCGCGGATAATGTGAAACTTGCCCATGGCGCTGTAGCCGAAATTGCGCGTATAGCGGAACTCCGGGCATATTTCGCTGTACTGCGAACTCTTGACATTCCAGCCCCACTGATTCATGCACCAGTTGCAGCGCGCATCGCCCCAGGCCATTTCCCGGTAGTCTTCAAGTGTGCGCTCATAGACTTTTTTGTTTATTTTCGGATACATGGTTTACTCCAGAAAAAATTATTACGCGCTCTTCTTTACAAGCTCGGCGCAGATAGTATGAAGCGCATCGGCGCTGAAGTCGTCCCACTCGGCCGAAATCCGCACAAGCTCCGCCATCTTCTCCCCGGTGATCTCGGGGCACAAAACGGCCATGACCGGATCGATGCCCAGCACATAGGCCATGGCCTGACGATTAATCCAGCCGTCAGCATCAAGGCTGCCGCCGAATATCGCTCTGGTGGGAACGGCCATGGAAAAGGCCGCTGTCTTTGCAGCTATTGCGCTGTCAAGTGCGCCGTTAACAATCCAGGCAGCAAGTCCCTCGGCAGCGCCGCCTGCGGCAAGGCTATCCAGCCCTTCAATCCCCGCGCCCTGCTTCTTAAGAAGCGCGCCCGCTGCGGCAGGTTCAAGGCCAAGACGATAGCACGTCTCCATTGCCCTGGCCGCGTCAACACCGGCAGCCGCGAGGCTTGCAAAGCCCATCAGGTCGGACACGAGACAGCCGGGTTCCTTGGATCCGCCCATCATGTCCATGAACGTGGGGGCTTCATTGTACTTCAAGAATGTATAGTAGGGATAAGCGCAGTTGTAGCCTGCGTCATTGCGGTGCGTTATGCTTTTGAGTTTATCAAGAGCTGCGGCATCAATGCCCAGAGCCGCGCCGATATCATAGAGCCCCGCCTTGCCTTTGATGGCGCCGCCAATGATCCCGTTTTTCAGCTCGACGCATTTCTGGAAAAAGCCATCCGCCACTTCCAGTGAACCAAGGCCGCGCATGGCAACAGCCTTCAGGTTCTTGGCGCCAAACACGGCACCCAGGCCTGCCTTGTCTTTGCCGCCCCAGTAGTTCTCGGAGACTACGGCAAGGGGGTTTTTATTTTCGCCGGCTTTGCCGATGACGAGCATCTGCGCCATATCATCGCCATAGACTTCGCGCATTTTATCGGTTGATTCCCAGACATCCTTGCCCCAGATATCCGCCGAATCATTGATGTCTGACAGTCCGTCGTGCAGCCACAGGCGCACGGGAGCTGCTGCCTTGCCAAGCACCACCACAAAATCAAAACCCGTAAGCTTCAGCTCAACTCCTGTCAGCCACCCGAAGGGAACATGGGCGATTTTGCCCGTAATGGGGCTTTTGGCCGTCATGACGCCGCCGCAGGCAGCCGGGGCAAAGGTGGCCGTAAAAAAGCCGGAGCCCAAAATCAGGGGCTCGCGGTCTTTGTACTGCTCGTAGAGCTCCATATTGATGGCAGCGCCGCCAAGGGCCTTCTCAATGAGCTCTTCGGTCAGGTCCTGGGTCGAGCAGGATTTAGCTGCTAGATCGACAATGAGAATTGTGCCGTTATAGTTATTCATTGTTTCCATCGTCATTAGCCCTCCATGCTCAAAACGCCGTAGGGGCATGCCTGCATGCACACCGGCCCGTTATCCTCTTCCTTGCAAAGATCGCAGGCGATGCGCAAAAGAATCGGCTTTGCGCTTGCCCCGGCGCCTTCGATCTGCTCGCCGGGCTTCAGCACCTTTTCGCCCTCAGGCCGGCCGAGCATCAGCGTCTTGTCTCGCTTGACCATCATGCCGTAGTAGTTTTTCTTTTCCTCATAATAATACATGAGGCTCGAGCCTATGGGCGAAATGCTGCCGTCGTGGTGATAGTTGCAGGCGAATTCGCATATCCTGCATCCCGTGCATTTCATGGGATCAACCTTCAATGCCATGGTGAAGCTCCTTTATTTTTTAATTTATGGTAGGGGCTCAAGATTTTGAGCCCCTACAAATTTTGAGCAAGCCTACCGGTAGAGCATCACGCATCAGGGTCGATCTGGTGCGGCGGATTTGATACCCGGTTCGGGTCAATGGCGCGCTTGATGCCCTTCAAGAGCTTGTCGTACTTGAACACGGGAGCGGCCATCTGGTGATAGGCGCCGCCCAGGAACGGGCCAACCCCGTTTTCAAGGCCGTTGCCGACATCCTCTTTGACCATCTCAAGCAGCTTGCCCATGAGGTCGCCAAGAACCTCGGCGTTTTTCTCAACCGGGAAGTCGGTCTCGCCGAAACCAAAGTGGCCGAAATCGTAGCCGCCGATCCAGTCGGGGCCGTCGCTGTCCAGAATGGGTGGTGAAAATTTCTCAACCCACTTGTAGCCGGTCTTGACCTGGCCGATGGAAAACTTGAGCGTATCGGTCTGCAGGCGCAGCGCCAGGAATGTGCCCGAAGGCCGCATCATGCGCGAGCCATGCGTGTCGCGTATCCAGTTATTGGCCGTGCGCGGCACCCACATGTCATAGACTTCCTGCTTCACGGGCTTGCCGCCGGTTTCCTTGATGATATCTTCAAGCACGCGCTTTTCATATTCGAGCTGCTTGCCCGAGCAAAAGCCCCAGAGGCAGACGCCCACGGCGTTCTTCACATTGTCTTGAAACGTGCGCTTCTGCCACTCGGTCCAGTACTCTTCATTGGAGTTGGCCCACCACCAGATATAATAGACTGTGGGCCATTTTTGAACCACGCCCGCGATCTCGGCCCTGCCCACTTCATACATGAATTTGATGGCGTCTTCCAGTGACTCGTACTTCACCATGTACCACTTGAACCGGTCTTCGGGAAGCGTTGAGGTCTGGTTGGGTATAGTGCCTTCAACGGGCCAGACCTTGGGCCCGGGATAGGGATGCAGCTTCACGGCCATCTTGGTCACCATCCCGACGCCGCCCATGGCGCCGGCATAGCCGCGCAGCATGCCGCGAAGGTCAGGGCCGGGCCCCTCGCCCCAGAAGCCGTTGTCGCCATCCTGCGAGAACGAGCCGGTGCGCAGGATCTCGCCGTTTGGCAGCACCCACTCGATCCCGAGGATGTTTCTGTAGGCAACTCCCAAGCGATACCCCACGCCCCACATTCCCTGAAACACATGGCCGCCGATGGCTGATGCCGTGGCGCTTGCTTCGGGCGAGCCGATATACAGACCGCGTTTATACGCCTCGGCCTGCACCTGCGCAAGCGTGCACAGGGGCTCTATTACAGCATACATATTCTTTTCGTCAATTTCATGAATAGCGCCCATGCGCTTGCAGTCGATGATCACGGTATGGGGCCGGTTGGGCGACCCGGTCAGAGACCACTGGTTTGAGCCCACGGGAATAAAGGGTATTTTATAGCGGTTGCAGATTTTGATAACGGCCTGCGTCTCCATGGTGCCGTTTGGCAGCACCACGAATTCCGGCGGCATGGACATGCCGAGAATCTTCGGGGGCAGCCAGTCGCCGTAGTATGCGTTGACCGTTGCAGGATTGTCTTTTACATTTTCAACGCCGATAGCAGCCTGAAACGCTTTCAGAATCTGCTGATGACGCTCATCGTTTTTCGCTGTCTCTGTCATGGCCTGTTCTCCTCTCACAGTGCTTCCATCATAAGGTCAAAGAGATTCTTTATTTCCATTTTCTCTTCCATGCCGATGCCGCCGGCGCGCAGATTGCTTTCGCACCACGGGCAGCTCGTAACGATCATGGAAGCGCCCGTGTCCTTGGCCTCGGTCAGCCTTTCGCGGGCGGTCCACTGGGCGAAATCCTTAAACGCAGTGAACGCGCCGCCACCGCCGCCGCAGCACCAGGCATATTCCTTGATGCGCTCCATCTCAACAAGCTCGACGCCGGGTATGGCCTTCAGAATGGTGCGTGGCTCCTCATACACGCCCAGAATGTCCTTGCCGGGCACATAGGGACGGCTCATGCGGCCCATGTGGCAGGGGTCATGCCAGGTCACGGCCACGGGAACCTCTTTCTTGAACTTTATCTTCTTATCCTTGATAAGCGTCTCGATGTACTCGGCCACATGCAGCACCTGGAAATTCTTTTTCACGGGCAGATCATCATACTCGACGCGGATGGTGCCGTAGCAGCCGGCGCAGGGCGTTACGACAATCTTGACGCCAAGCTCATTGAACCGCTTGATATTTGCTGTGGCAAGGCGCTCGAACTCATCGGGCAGGCCGATCTTATCAGGCGGGCTGCCGCAGCACAGCTCTGATTCTCCAAGTATGCCGAAGTCGACCTTGTTTGCCTTCAGGATCTTGGCAATATTTACAATAGTGCCTTTCAGCTCCTGGGAAAGCCCGTAGGTGCAGCCGACAAACAGCAACACTTCAGCTTTCTCCTTGTTGAGATCCTTAATACCAAGGGCTTTCAATTCTTTTGCCCAATCATTGCGCTTGGAGCGGGGCTGCACCCAAACATTGTCATACTGCTTGAGGCTGTCAACCAGGGGCTTCTGCTCGGGCAGGATCCCCTGATCCTTAATATATTCCGTGCGCATCCAGCGGTAGAGCTTCACGAGCTCGGCGTCGCGGATATTCTTGTCCATGGCGTCGCAGCCGCCGCACATGGTGCACCGGAACAGAATATCCTTGATCTCTGGGTCATCGCCCCATTTCATTTTGCCGTCGATGATGGCAAGGGCCAGGTCGCACTTACCCTGACCCGAATGGGAGTCAAACAGGTAGCGCGTATGCTGGGGGCAGATGCGGGCATAGCGGGCGCTCTTGACCTGCCACGAATTCACCCATTTGCACACCGAGCATCGTGAGCAGTTGAAAGCTGTCCAGCGGGCTTTCTCCTGATCGAAGGGACCTTCGAGGGGATATTTTAAATAGCGCGGATCTTTTGGAAGCAACATTTCCTTAGCCATGAAATCCTCCATCTATCTGAAAATTTAAATTAAAAACAGAGTTTGCCCGGATTCATAATGCCGTTCGGGTCATATATTTTCTTCAGTTCCTTGAGCATGGCTGTATAGGAAGAAGACCGGCTGTACACCATGTCGGCCCAGGGGCCGTAGGGCCGGGTGAAAAAAGCGCCTTCGTCGATGAGCTGCTTGCTCAGTTCGAGTAAGAGCGATCCGACATTTTCACGCTCTGCCTCATCCTCAAGTTCGCAGGGGAAGCTGAACTGCAGGTGGCATGCGCGACCGCGCTCTAAGGGCTGCATGTAGACGCCCACTTCGCTTATGTTCAGGCCGTAAGTGGCGGTATATCCCATGGCGATATCTTCATAGCGGGCAGCCTTGTCCATGGTGGTGATAAAGAAAATTTCCTGCGATGAGCTTGCAAAGCGGGTCTTCCAGTGCTCTCCTGCCGGCAGGTTCCGGAGCTTGCCCAGCATGGTGGCTTCAAGGCCGGCGATGCCGCCCACGGTTTTGCCTGGCTGGAGTTGAAAGTCTGCGGCTATCTCCATGAGCGCCTCTTCCTCGTAGGCAATGCGCTCAAGCGGGCGGCGCGGAGCGCCGGCAAGCACGAGCACCAGGGTATAGTTGGGAAGCTCTGCCATCAGCTTGCCGAAGTCCTTGGGATCGTCGGCCAGGAGCTGCGCCATCATGAACCGGTTGAGCACGAAGCACTCATTGCCCAGATGGCGGCGCTGCATCTTGTAGATGGGGCCGGCGCAGTCTTCAAGCGCGTCAAAGCCCATAAAAAAAGCCTTCTGGTTCTTCGGGCGGTATTCGGTCTTCACGTTCAGCCAGCAGATGATGCCCAGTGTGCCCTGCGCGCCAAGAAACAGGCGCCAGAAGTCGATGCCCGGGCCTTCCGGGTAGGCACCTTCGCAGTGCTCATCGGATGCCGTGCCGGTGCGGAACAGATCGCCCGTCGGGAGCACGACTTCCATGGTAAGAGCAGGCTCGGCGTATTCATACTTGGGGATCAGCATGGGCTCGCGCTCGACCGAGCTGGTGAGGGCCGATGCCTTGGGGTGGGGAAACAGGGGATTCAGAGCCATCTGGTCATGCTCTTTGAGCGCTTCATTTAACTGCTGCCAGGTCACGCCCGGCTCGATCTTTGCCTTGCGGTTCAGGGGATCGATCTCGAGGATCTTATTCATTCCCGAAAGATCAACGATAATGCCGCCCTGCTCGGGAAGCGTGCCGCCGGTAAAATGAACGCCCGAGCTGGCAGGCACCAGCGGCGTAAGCGTTGTATTGGCCCACTGTACGAGTTTCTGCACCTCCGCAGTGTTTTTGGGCTTCACCACGGCACAAGGCCTCTTCTGGGAATTCAGGGTCTGATCCGTGGAATAGAGGGCCAGCGTCTGCTCGTCATCGAGCACATTTTTCGCGCCCACGATATCCCGTAGCTCTTTCATCATAACGACCTCCTACGTTGGGTTCAAATTGATGATAACACAGTCCGAAATAAGGATAAAACGATGGCAAAAATATTTAGCGTAATAATCTTCTATAGCATAAGTAAAGAAGGCAGCACAATATCTTTTTTGCCGCCGGCGACACACGAGCCGGGACATTTTATTTTTCTTCAATTATCCAATATAAAATGCCCCCGTCATGCCGGCAGTGTGGCCCATGCAGAAAAAAATGCCTTTTAAAACCGCGACAAAATGTCATGCTCTTTTCATTTGACACACCAGCCCTCTGCCCCTATAATGCCCGCATTATCAAAAACTTAGCGCGTTGCTGAGCGCGGACACTTACCCAAAAAAAGGAGACTTGAAGCATGGCAAGGATATTCAACTTCGCAGCAGGCCCATCCACACTGCCTGTCGAGACCCTTCAGGAAGCAGCGGCAAAAATGGTTGACTTCGACAACACCGGCATGTCACTGATCGAGATGAGCCACCGCGGCAAGGTGTATGAAGGCGTCCACAATGAAACCATAGCCCTGATCCGCGAAATTCTGCAGGTGCCGGAAAACTATCATATTCTGTTTCTGCAGGGGGGGGCGACGCTCCAGTTCGGCATGATCCCCATGGCATTTCTGCAGCCGGGCATGACCGCCGACTATATTCTGACCGGCGCCTGGGCCAAAAAAGCCTGTGATGATGCAAAAATTATCGGCACAGTAAACATCCCCTGGGATGGCAAGGCCGAGAAATACACCCGCATGCCGGCACAAAGTGAACTCAAGCTGACGACCGGCGCCGCCTATGTGCATCTGTGCTCCAACGAGACCATCGGCGGCATTCAGTGGCAGAATTTCCCCGACACGGGCGATGTGCCCCTTATCTGCGACATGTCATCAGACATCATTTCCCGACCCGTGCCGTGGGATAAAATCGACATGGTCTATGCAGGCGCTCAAAAAAACCTTGCGCCATCAGGCATGGCGCTGGTTATCATGAAAGACTCACTTGCTCAAAAGGCGCGCAAGGATCTGCCGGCCTACCTGCGCTATGATCAGCACATAGAGAATAATTCGCTGTACAATACGCCCCCCTCATTCATCGTCTGGATGACGGGGCTGACCATGAAGTGGATCAAGTCGATCGGCGGGCTTGCCGAAATCGAGCGGCGGCGCAGCGAGAAGGCATCCATGCTCTATAACGCCATCGACCAGAGCGGCGGCTACTACAAAAACCCGGTCGATAAGGCGAGCCGCTCGCCCATGAACATCGTCTGGCGTCTGCCAAGCGAAGAGCTTGAAGAAAAATTTATCAAGGAAGCCAAAAAAGAAGGTTTCGACGGCCTCAAAGGCCACCGCTCCGTGGGCGGCTGCCGCGCTTCGGTCTACAATGCCATGCCGGTTGAAGGCATCAGGAAGCTTGTTGATTTCATGAAAAACTTTAAGGCCAACAACGGCTGATACCATCTCCTTTACTCATAAAAAGCACAAAGGCGGAACCGTGTGCCTGCGGTTCCGCCTTTGTGCTTTTCACATTTTTAAGTCTAAGATTTTCCGAACCGCTGCGTCTATTATTTCATAGGCTTAGGCAATGAAAAGCAGCGGCTCGTGCCGCCGTATACAACCGTGTTCAAGCATGTTGTTTTTACATAAATCATTGACATAACATTTGTTATTTTGTATGTATGCCTCATATTCTCATAATAAAGGACTGTTGTTTCCTGCAGGTCGTGCAGGCCCGCAGGTACCGGCAGAAGGGGGATGGAGAACTAATCAGCTATCCGCGCACCGGCTGTCCGTACAACAAAACAACAAATGGGTTTAAAGGAGGAGGTTCATGAAAAAAGCGAAAATTGCTGTTGCTGCGGTGGTGTGCGCCTGTCTTTCTCTGGCTGTGATATGCCGACAGGCTCAGGCAGCCGGCAACCTGCTCAATGAAGTGCTTACCATGAGCCCCGGCGAAAGCATCGTTCGCGAATTCTTCATTTATGACGCGTTCGACATCAACAAACCCGGTCCCGTGGAATCATATCTGGTCATCGGCATCGGCGTGTCTGCCGACAATGCCACCCTCGGCGATCTGACCATCACGGTCAAGCCGACAAGCACCAAACCATTTGGCGCTAATGTCGACTTCAGCCTCATCGGCTTTGCCTACCCCTTTGGCGGCGCACCCGCGTTTTTTAATGTAAAAACGGACGCACCCCTGCCCAGCGTCAAGACCGTCAAAATGCGGACCCACTACGCTTTCGCGCTGGTCGGGACCTATATACAGGACATCTCCGGCGATGTTCCACTGCCGGTCACCTTTTCCATAACATTCGGCTGGGCTGTGGCAAAATAACCAAATTTAATCCCATAAGGAGAGGGCAATGAAAAACATAGTAAAAACTACCGGCATTTTCATGGTGGCCGCAGCTGTTATGGCGCTGTCAGGCACTGCAGGTTTTGCACAAGTTGCCCCTCAAGAGACCGCCGTCAAGGCCGATCTCATCATGCTCACGCCAAACCATGCAAGAACCATAAATTTTTCTCTTGACTCAGGCGTGGGCGGCGCCGGCAGCCTCCATACACTGTTTCTCCTAACCACCGGAGAGGGCAACCTGCAGATTTATATTGCCAACACCACCATGCTTAAAAAGGGAACTGAACTGATCTTTTTTACGGCGGGCTTTATCGGCACGACACCTGTTTTTCAATATGCCTACGCCTCGGGCGGCACTTTGTCCATTCAGGTCTCGGGGTTGTCCAATGTCAGCGTCGGCATTTTGTTCACGGGTGTTCTTTATAAAACAAGCGGCATTGATTACCCGGTAACCATGAGTGCAATAGCAAACATGACCCCATGACCATTGCGGCACCGCCTGCAGATACATCACAGCCTTGAGGAACGCCTGCTTCCTTGAGGCTTTTTTAACTCAGGCGAGGTCGGCGCACCGGCCAGTGCAACCATTCAGGCGCGCAGCGGTTTAACATAAAGGTGTCTCCCATGTCTCTCTGCAAAAAGATACTGCTCACAGCAGCACTTCTGTGCATATGCGCATTTACCGCGGCAGCGCGTGCGGATGAAACCCCGCAGGAGATCATCATTAAATTCAGGCCCGGCATTGCGGAGCGGGCAAAAACGGCTCTGCGGAAAACCTGCGGAGGCAGCAACTTTCTCACCTTTTACCGTGATCATTTCAGGGTGCTCCAACTGCCCCCGGGCGCAGATCTCAAACGCGTCATCGGCATTCTTGCCCGCAGCCCGCATGTGGTATATGCCGAACCCAACCACACCGTGCGCGCCTTCAGCATCCCCAATGATGAGTACTACCCGTACCAGTGGAACTTTCAGGCCATTAACATGGAAAAAGCCTGGGACACAAGCACCGGTAAAGGTGTCACGGTGGCTGTTGTTGACTCGGGCGTAAACCCCTACGGCAGCGACGGATTCGGCGATCGGCTGCTTGATGGCTACAATGCCTTCTTCAACATAGAAAGCTGGTGGGAAGACTTTCACTCCCACGGCACGCATGTTGCCGGCACAATCGGCCAGCAGACCGGCAACGGCACAGGCGTTGCCGGCATAGCCTACAATGCAAAAATTCTGCCCGTAAAGGTTCTCAACCGTTTCGGCTTCGGTTCAAATGCCGCGCTGGCCGCGGGCATACGGTGGGCCACGGACCAGGGCGCGCAGATCATCAACATGAGCCTTGGCGACCCGTGGGGCAGTTTGACGGTACGGGAGGCTGTAGATTATGCCTACGAGCACGGTGTGGTCATGGTGGCCGCATCCGGCAATGACGCAAGCCAAGCCGACCTTGTTTCGATCAGATATCCGGCAGCCTATGACCATGTTATAGCCGTAGGCGCCGTTAACGCTCTGAACAACCGGGCCTACTATTCAAACGGCGGCCCGGAGCTTGCTCTGGTTGCCCCGGGCGGCAGCGCCGATGACCTCAACGCCGACGGCTACAGCGACGATATCGTGCAGGAAACATTCAGTAAATATCTCGGCTTCACCAGCTTTGCCCTCGGCTGGGGGTTTTATTATATGCGGGGCACATCAATGGCAAGCCCTCATGTTGCCGGCGTTGCGGCGCTTGTCAAGTCGCTGCATCCGGACTGGGGGCCCGATGAAATCAGGCAGGCCCTTACCGATACGGCTTTTGACCTCGGAGACCCGGGCCGGGACGATGCCTACGGCTATGGTCTTGTAGACGCGGCAGCGGCAGTCGCTTATTAATACCCGCTGCAGCCGGGCATGCCCTTCAGCACGAAACCCCGATTTCGTGCTTTTTTTGCGCCCTGTTTGCAGGCGCTAAAGGCGGCCTGGTCAACCGGGGCCGCAGCCCGCCGTTTTTTTTATTTGCACATTCCTCTCTTTTTATACTATAAACTCAACTATACTTCTAAGGCCCGCCATGACCGCCACCGACATCAACGATATAGTGCAGTATCTTGAAAAAAACCCGGCCGTGCTGGATCTTGTGCGGGACCCGGCAAAACGCGGCATACTGCCCTTTCTCTGCAGCGATTACGAGCGCATAGCCTATCTGCTGAACAACCCCTGGATCGACCTTGAGCGGATTATCGGCGTTGCCGACGGCGTCATGAACATTTCGCCCGATATCGGCGCTAGTGAGCTGCTCACTATCCTGTGCATGGACACAGCCCAGCTCATGAAAGCTGACGGGGCGACCTGCCGCACTTGGGACCCCATCCGTAAAAGCATGATAGCCGGAGGCTCCTACAACTGGGCAGCCGAGCGCATGGAGGAAATCGACCAGGAGGATTCCGTGGCGGGGTGGGTCATACGCACAAAAACGCACTACTGCGTGCCCGATATCAGCTCTGAACCCCTGTACAAGGAAAAGGAAAAAATACTGTCACTGGGCATCAACTCCATGCTTGCCCTGCCCATACAGCTGTACGACTACGAGGGAGGCGAAAAGATGGAAGTGCTGGTGGGGACACTGCAGCTGTACTTCAAGGAAAAAAACAAGGTCTTCTTTCCGCAGCAGATCAAGCTCATCACAAGCGTCGTGAGCCGCTTCAGCTATGTGTTCGCCCAGAAGCGCAAGCAGGCCCTGCAGAAGCGCTCGCAGATCATCCAGGACAGCCGCAAGGCGCTTATATCCATCATTAAGCGTACCCAGTCGCTGGACCAGGTCCTGAGCTCCCTTGTTGCAAAAATCGCCGAAACCATCAGCGTCAAGCGCTGCGCCCTGTTTTCCATAGAGCATGACGCCTCGGGCTCCAATGTGGCCGTGCTCATAGCGGGCTACCCGCTTGAGCCCTTCGCGCACCGCTACGGCGTGACGCTTCCGTTTTTCGAGCACCCCGCATTCCAGGAGGTATGGCTGACCGGCCAGGCTCTGCGCATCGACGATGCGCAGAGCGACCCGCGCATGAGCGCCACGCGCGACATGTACCGCAACCGCAATATCCGCAATGTCTACTTTGTGCCCATCAAGGATGAAAATGAAGCGGTCACCAATGTGCTGGTGCTGGACGGCGAAGAGGCAAACCCCATCGACAAGGATGACCTGTCGTTCTTCAACGCCCTCATCCAGGACATCGAGCTGTGCATCCAGGCATCCCTCCGGTCGCAGGAGCGCCACGATTTCTACAACCTCATGCTGTCCTTCGGCGCCATTGCAAAGGTGTATGCCAAAAAGATAGCCTCGCCCGGGGCGGACGCCGATGAAATCAAAGGGCTCTACCGCAAGCTGTACACGAGCATGCTTGCCGTCAACGACATCATCACCGACCGCATCCCGTTTGCGCAGAAAGAAGTGTTCAACCTAAACGAGGTCATCGCCGAGCGCCTTGAAGCCTATTACTTTCCGCCGCAGGTTGAAATCGAGCAGAACCTTGATGGCTGGGAGCTGCAGATCTGCGCCGACAGGAAAAAGGTGGGCCGAATCGTGGGCAATCTCATTGATAATGCCCATCGCAAGCTCGAGGAGCTTCAAAAGGGCACGCTCAGAATACAGCTGCGAACCGAAGGCGCCTATGCCGTCATAGAAATCGGCAATACAGGGGGCATGCCCCGGGAGGCCATGAAAAACTTTTTGCAGGACAGCAGGCCGCTGCAGAGCGGCATGGGCGACGGCCACGGCCAGGGGCTTGCCATCGTCAAGCTCTTTACCGTGATGCATAACGGCATTGCAGAACTTGAAAGCCCCGCCGGGGCGTACTGGACCACCTTCAGAATAAAACTACCCCTCCAATGAGAAAGGACTGATAATGGGCACACGAACCTGTCAACTCAAGGCCGCTGGCCAGAGCCTGTGGCTCGACAATATCCAGCGCCGCGAACTCCATGATGGTACGCTCAGGCAGATGATCCAGACCGACGGCATCTGCGGCATCACCTCAAACCCCTCGATCTTCATGAACGCGGTTTCAAAAAGCGCCGACTATGACGGCCAGATCCGGCAGCTTGCCGGCCGGGGCGCTACCCCAGAGGCCATCTACCATGCCGTCATCGTGCAGGACATCCGCGACGCAGGCATCCTGCTGCTGCCGGTCTATGAGCAGACGGCCCACGAAGACGGCTTTGTCTCCATAGAGCTCAACCCGCAGCTTGCCTTCAAGGTTGAAGAAAGCATTGTACAGGCCCGCGCGCTCATTGCCGAGATAGGGCTTCCCAACATACTGATAAAAGTTCCCGGCACAAAGGAAGGGCTTCAAATCGTGCGGCAGCTGCTGACCGAGGGCATCAATGTCAACATCACCCTGCTGTTTGATCCCGAGCGGTACCGCCAGGTGGCCCTTACCTATATCGAGGCTCTTGAAGCCCGCATGCAGCAGGGCAAGCCCCTTGCCGACATCCACTCCGTGGCAAGCTTTTTCATCAGCCGCATCGACACCAAGGTTGACGGCGGGCTCGATAAGCTTTCGCCTGGCTCAGCCCTGCGGGGCACAGCGGCCATACAGGTTGCAAAGGTCACCTATACGATCTTCAAAGAGCTTTTCTTCGGTGAGCGTTTCAAGAAAATTGCCGCAAGCGGCGGCCGCCTCCAGCGCGTGCTCTGGGCAAGCACGGGCGCCAAGGACCCGAAATACAGCGATGTCCTGTATGTCGATACACTCATCGGCCCGCACACCATCAACACCCTGCCCCCGAAAACCATCGATGCCTTCCGCGACCACGGCACTGTGGCGCAGACCATTGAGACAGACATCGACAAGGCCCGCGGCACACTTGCGCAAATCGAGTCAGCGGGCGTAAGCCTTGCCACAATATATGCCGGCCTTGAAGCCGAAGGAGTCAAGGCGTTTGAAACAGCCTATCTTGCTCTTCTGAAAGCCATTGCCGACAAAGCCGGCGCCCTTGCAGGCGGCGCCTGCGGGGCATCTGGCTGCGGATGCACGGCTGTCAGATAACCAGAGCATTTTTTTACTATAGACGGTTTATCTATCTGTCATCTCGACCGCAGGGAGAGATCTTAGGCTGAAGTACAATCAAGGTGTTAAGATTTCTCACATTCGTTCGAAATGACAATGGGGCTACACTATTTAGAAAAATGCTCTAG
>Ga0209777_10002602_pt1 | contig 23447 bp, 24 predicted proteins | sample FrelakmetHBP12HB_FD_187147 | JGI IMG/M metagenome (GOLD analysis project Ga0209777, IMG submission 187147) | Freshwater lake sediment microbial communities from the University of Notre Dame, USA, for methane emissions studies -HBP12 HB (SPAdes)... | ecosystem: Environmental > Aquatic >...
AACATCTGGGAGCTTGTCGATAGCTTCACAAGTGTTCTCTAGAAATGCTGTAAGAGTAACGCCTTCGATAGTAGACGCCTCCAATATCAGATACTAAAAAGTCGCTATTAAATTAGAGACAGAGCCGGTCTTCGATTATTCTACGCCCGCTTTCCTTTTTCCCAGTAGAATGAGAATAGGTCTCTGACCCAGTCGTGGAATGTTTGGTCAGTGCCAAAGAAGCCTTCATAATCTATTTTTCCTCCAATCTGGCGGAAGCAAACGCCTGCCGCCTTTTCTGTTACGACGACTATTGCAGGAAGGTCTGATAAGCCTCTTAGTTCTATGTTCTTTGGAATCGGGGTCTGTTTTGCGTCAGCCGGAAGACGCTCCATTGAGGTTATCATTTTGACTTCTACTCCTTGCTGAACGCGTTGACCCATAACGGAAGTCATGTTCCCGGGGATGGTGCCTTCGCCTACGCCGTAGGCGTACTTCTCCGCCTCAGTGAACGCTTGAGCGCCTTTGTTCAGGCTTTCAATTGTGTCTGACCCGAGGGTGGCGCCTGAAAGCTCGCCTAACCTGTTTACGAATTGGCGGGGAAGTCTCATCAAGTCATGGGTCGCAAAATACTCTTTGTGCTTGGAGATAAAGTCTAAGGAGGTTGAAATCTGGAGTACCAGTTTGCCGTATTCTGCAAGGGCAAACTTGCCGTCAGGTTGCCTCTGAACCAGCAAAGCGGCGCTCAGTCTTTCCAATTGCCTAAAAGCCTCCGTGGCTGTTACGTCTAGCCTTCTGGCGATTTCCTGCATCCTTAGGTTCTCTTTCTGCAGTTCATGTAGTATGTTGAGCCTGCTTTCGCTCGCCAACTCAAAAAACAGTTTCTCTAACCCTGCATCATTCTCCAATTCTTGTCACCAATTCTGAGGTTTTGGCGCGGATACTTACTTCTAAGCATCTGAATCAAATAAGGCTAATCACAATCGCAGCTCTTTGGTAAGAATTAGGAATTGAAATGGAAACCAAAACAAATCGCAAGGAGCGCGTTTTCTCCGTGGAGCTCCAGTCGAAATGCAACCTCAAGAACATCAGCTTAACTAACGGTTCCAGCGACAGCGTCCTCGTTGAAGGTACGCTGGGGGAGCTATTGCGGGCTACTTTCGCTGAAGGCATAATCCTAGAAGTCGTTGGCAAGAACGGTACCCTTCGAGTAGACCTCGGAGAAGGCGAAATCAAGAAACAAACAAGACAAGACCAGCCAGAGGTGAAAGAACAGTGAGAAAACTGAGAGCCGCAATCATTGGCGTAGGCATTTTCGCTGGGCTCGGGGGAGCAACTCATGGACCTGGAGAAATCCTGCAAGGAAACGTATCTCCAACCGCTATTATGATAAAGGCTTGGCCGCAGTTGGCGGCGACAGCGTTAGGAGGGGAACCAGCGATAACAATTATCCCCAACTACATCGTACCTGGAATCCTTGCAATTTTCTTCGGGATCTTGGTGACCGCTTGGGCCGGAGCATACGTCGAGAGGCGAATGGGCGGTATGATTCTGATTCTGCTCTCAATCGCGATGCTCCTCGTCGGAGCTGGCGTAGTTCCACCGTTATTCGGCGTTGCAGCTGGAATCATGGGCGTTGTTCTGAACCGCAGAACGGGAAAGCAAGGAGTTGTTGGCGCATGACTGGTCCGTCAGTCGGCTTGCGTGCGAACGGAAGAATCATCTCTGAAAAGGTTGACTCCTCTTCGAGAAGCCTCTATAGAGTTGGCGCGGCAGCGGCTTTAATTGCTGCCTTGGTCTTCAGGAGGAATCTAGGTGCGGCGGAAATTCCGTCGTTCACTGGTGTAGCGCCGCCTAATAATGTAGTTGGCTGGTTCACGTTGCTCCACAACAACAGTCTCTTGGGTTTGGCGCTGCTCAACGTTTTCGACATTGCCGACTACGCTCTGGTTGGCTTGATGTTTCTCGCCGTTTTCGTGGTGCTCAGAAGAGCCAGCAAGAGTTGCACCCTAATCGCTGCTGCTCTTGCCTTTTTTGGGGCTGTGGTTTACATCCTCTCAAATTCGGCTCTTTCGATGTTTTCTCTAAGTAACCAATACGCCATTGCAACAAATGAAGCGGAGAGATCAACGCTGTTAGCCACAGGGCAGGCGGTTCTTGCCAATGGCTACAATCCGGGCGCTCTGTACCAGAGTGCGGGCTTTTACGTGAGCTTGTTTCTTATGGCTGTCGCCGGCTTGCTAATGTCCGCCGTTATGTTGCGAACCAGCGTTTTTGGCAAAGCAACTACTTATGTGGGTATTGTAGCATGTGTCTTGGACCTCGTCTATCTCGTTGGATTAGTCTTCGTTCCTCAAACATGGGTTTACGTTTTGTCTGTAGCCTGCATTGCAACCGCTGGCTTATTTTTGATGGTGTGGCACCTTATGATAGGCGTAAAGCTTTTCCGTTTAGGAAGCAAGTCTCAAGGTGGCGTTAACCTATGAACAAAGTGTTGATCGTCTACGGCACTCGCTATGGTGCAGCGGCAAGCACGTCCGAGGAGATTGCGAAAGTGCTCCGTCAAGAAGGTCTCGATGCGCGGGTGGTCAACGCGAAAGACGAGAAAATCAAAGACGTAGCCGAGTACGACCTCGTTGTTGCCGGTAGTGGGATCCAAATCGGAAGATGGACCGGTGAACCAGAAGCGTTCCTCAAGAAGTTTCAGAAACAACTCGTCGCCAAGAAGGTCGCTCTCTTCGTCTGCTGTGGCTCCGCGTCTAGCGAAGCAAAACCCGGCGTGGCAGAGCGAGCTAGGCGGAAGTACCTGGAAGAGAAAGCAGCCAAATACGGTTTGCACCCCGTCGCCTTGGGCTTGTTTGGCGGAGTCTACAATTACAATACGGTGCCGTGGTGGGCGAAGAAGGGTATGAAAGCGGATAGGCCCCGAGTGGCTGCTGCCCATAAGGAATCTGAGCCCGGAGTGTACGACACGCGAGATTGGGAAGCCATCAGAACTTGGGCGAAAGAGCTTGCCCCAAAAGTTCTATGACAAATCAGCCATCTTTTTTCCTGAGTTCTATATAGAACTCTGGAGAAGGCAATATAAACAGAAAAGAATGATGTACTCTGCATGAAACCTGTAGTACTTTATTTCTCACGAACAGGAAACACCAAACGCCTGGCGGAAGCCATCGCCCAACAAGCTAACGCGCCCATCTTCAGCATCACTTCCAGCGAGCCATCCGTCGTGGAAGCCTACGATACAATCATTCTGGGCACGCCCGTCGAGGGCGCCAGCCCCGCCAAAGAAACTCGGGCTTTTGTCGAGCGGCTGCCGCAAGCTCAAGGCAAAAGAGCAATCGTGTTCTGCACTTGCCGTATATTCGGAAACGAGCGAACCATGAAGGCTTTGGAGAAGATTCTGGCGGACAAGGGCTACAAAACTATATTGAAGGTTTCGAAGAAGATGAAGAAGCCTGGTGAACCAGCGGACTTTTCTGAGTTGCTGAGCGAAGTGAAAAAAGTTCTGTAGGGCGGGCTACTTCCGGCTAATTCGGACAACTACAGCATGAAAGATTTTGTGCTTCGTTGCTTGGCCGCAGAGTTTTTGCCGCATAAAGCTTAACAACATCACTCTGAATAGTCTGCTACGCACAAGCTTGTCATTGGAGGGTCTAAGGTTTGAGTTTGAGAAGCGATCAAGTCAAATGCGGTGTCGAACGAGCCGCTCACCGAGCTTTGCTCAAAGCTGTAGGGTTAACCAAAGAGGATTTCGGGAAGCCGTTTGTCGGAATCGCTAACAGCTACACATCCATCGTGCCCGGACACATCCACCTGCAGAAACTAGGCGAAGCCGTAAGGGAAGGCATCCTCGCCGCAGGCGGTACCCCCTTTGAATTCAACACCATAGCCGTGTGCGATGGCATAGCCATGGGCCACGAAGGCATGCGCTACAGCCTCCCCAGCCGCGAACTCATCGCCGACTCCGTTGAAGTCATGATGCAAGCCCACCGCCTAGACGGAATGGTCATGATTTCCAACTGCGACAAAGTCACCCCCGGCATGCTCATGGCAGCTGCGCGGTTGGATTTGCCCGCCATAGCTGTGACGGGTGGCGCTATGAAGTCAGGTAGCCTCGGCGGCAAGAAAGTTGGCGTGGACCAGGTTTTCGAAGCAACTGGCAAGGCGTTTGCGGGGAAAATAAGTGACAAGGAACTGGCTGAACTTGAAGAGGTCGCTTGCCCGGGTTGTGGTTCCTGTAATGGCATGTTTACTGCGAACACGATGGCGTGCATGACTGAAGCCCTCGGTATGTCTCTGCCTTACTGCGCTACTGCTTTGGCGGCGAGTGCGGCAAAGATGCGCATAGCGAAGGAGACGGGCAAGAAAATAGTGGAGCTCGTCAATAGTAACTTGAAGCCTTCCAGCATCTTGACGAAGGGCGCGTTTGAAAACGCCGTCGTCGTCGACACCGCGTTGGGCGGATCATCGAACACGGTGTTGCATTTGTCAGCCATTGCCAAAGAGGCAGGCGTTTCCCTTCCGATCATGACGTTTGATGACATCAGCCGCAAGGTTCCGCACCTGTGCAGCATGGTCCCCAGCGGGCCTCACGACATGGAGGAACTGGACGATGCAGGCGGCATTCCTGCCCTCATGAAGGAGCTTGAAACGTTCCTGCACAAGGATTCGCTGACGGTCACGATGAAATCAGTCTGGGCGAACGTCAGGAACGCCAAAGTCACGGACTCCGAAGTCATCCGCCCTCTTAGCAACCCGGTTCACAAAGAAGGCGGCATAGCCATACTCAAGGGCAACTTGGCGCCAATGGGCGCTGTCGTGAAAGCTGTTGCTGTATCCCCCAAGATGCTCAAGCACACGGGTCCCGCCATGGTATACGACTCAGAGCAAGACGCAATCGCGGCCATGAAGCGCAAAGAGATCAAAGCGGGCGATGTTGTCGTCATCCGCTATGAAGGTCCCAAGGGTGGACCTGGTATGCCTGAAATGCTGATGCCAACAGCCACCATATCGGGCATGGGCCTAAGCGAATGCGTTGCGTTAATCACGGATGGGCGGTTCTCAGGTGCCACTCGCGGCGGATGTGTCGGGCATGTTGCGCCGGAAGCGGCTGAAGGTGGACCAATCGCAATCGTCAAGGATGGCGATATCATAACCATCGACATCCCAAACCGCAAGATCAGCGTGAACTTGACAGACGCTGAAATCAAAGTGCGTCTTGCCGCATGGAAGCCCAGGCCACCAAAAATAACCAAAGGCTACCTGTCGCGGTATCAGCCCACACCTACAGAATAACAAAATACGGCTAGAATCGTTTTCCGCGGTTCACCCAAGCCCAACCAACTGCCGCGAACACGGGCGTGAGCGTCACGAAAACTAGTAGGTAATTGAGGCTGGGCGTTAAGCCAAAGGGGAAAACCACGCTTAGCAGCAGGTCGCGGACGAAGAATTCCCAAACTGCCAAGTACGAGATGACGGCGGTTATGATTAGGGCTAGAACTTCGATTCGGCGGGTGTTGTAAATTGCCATTATGTCTATGTGGGCGCGGTGGGTTTCCACTAGTACGGTTATGTGGTCTTTAAGCTCTTCTAATGTGTCCTTGATTAGGAAGTCTAAGCGGGGATTGAGCTCTTCCATGGATTTGTGGAAGGACTCGTACTCGTGTGTCAGGTCCAGCAAGACGAGTTTTTCCTGTTGGAGCTGTCTGTACTCCTCCCAGAGTTGCCTTTCATCCTCGTGAGATTCACGTTTAACGACGGGCTCAACTTTGAATGCCATGTCTTGGAGCTGATTCACGAAGGAAGTTGTGAAGTCAACTATTTTCTTGTCGACTTCTTGGAGCTTTGTAATCTCCAACATGATTTCATCGAAGTCTGTGTGGATAACGTAGGCGTTAGTCATGCTGAACCTTCCATGCGTTGTAACGTTGTTGCCCGCTTTAGGTGGGTGTGAGAAGTTCATCTTTAATAGGCGAAGAATCGTGGATAAACGTTTTGCATCTCAGAGATGTCCAGTCGGGGAGTTAAATATTGAATTCTGCTAATTGGCAGTCCATGGCTTTGTGGGGGAGAAAGTTGAAATGTTTAAATAAAAAATGCTACGATTATTCTGGACATGAGTCCCAGTCAGATTCGTAAGAATAAACCTTCTAGCGTCAGGGCAAGAAGTCGTAATAAGAAAATCGCCGTAATAGCAGCAGTAGCGGCCATCGTCATTGTAATCGTCGCTTTTGTTATGTTAAGCCAAGGTGGCTCAACAAACAACGTGAACCCTAATCCTTCGCCTGCGAATGCTTCATCCCCAACTTCGGTGCCAGTCTATGATTCTTCTGCGGTTCCAGTGACTACGCCTGTTGGTGAGTACAGCGCCAGCGGCACCAGAATCCTATTCATTGTATCGGGAACAGATTCGTCGGGCAATCCCTTCACTGGCAACATCACGATTCAGATGCGAGACGACAAACCCATAACGACTCAGAATTTCATAAAGTTAGTAAATCAAGGCCTCTACACCGGAACCATCTTCCATCGAGTCATCGCGGGCTTCATGATTCAAGGCGGACAAAACCAAACCACAAACGTTGCGTCCATCAACGATGAAATCGGTAACGACAACCACAATAACGTCGGAACCATAGCGATGGCGAAAACCAGTGCACCCAACTCAGCAACGAGCGAGTTCTTCATCAACGTCGCTAACAACGGAAACAACCCAATAGACCAACAAGGAACATTATTCGACACCGTTTACACAGTCTTCGGTCAAGTCATAGGCGGCATGGACATAGTCAACAAGATTGCAAACGTGCAGGTCCAACCGAATGCCCAAATGGGGGGCGAGAACTCCCAGCCGGTCTACCCTGTTACGGTTCTCAAGGCAGTCGTCCTGAGCTAAATCTCCTTTTTCTTTGTGTCCCAGACAAGCTACTGTCGGTGTATTAATTGTGAATCGAATTTCATAATCGCAGACTTTGCGGTTCACGAAGATGGCAACTATTGGTTCGTTTGGGATAGAGATTTTCTTCTGCGATCAATGGTTTTTGGCATTGTTCAGCTGGTATGCAGGGCGGTGCCGGGGCATGATGTTGCGTGGGTCATTGCGGTGCCGCAGCAACATGCTACGTTTGAACGGATTGAACAAACCGGTGCCGCAGTGCATCTAGCAGTGAGCAAATTTGTGCAGAAACTCGTTTCAAAACAGCAATTAACAACTACATGGTCTAGTCGATTTATTATTCTAAAAGAATTAGGGCGGGCCAGACCGGGCTTGGTCGCGGTTTACTTTTCTTGCGCTTTGGGTTTGGAGCCGATTTCTACACATTGTATTTGGACTTGGTATTTTTTGCCGCCGGCCACCATCTTGCCTGTTCCAAAGTAGCCTTTGCTGCCTGTTTTGAAGTCTTTCTTGTCAAGGATGAAGTTTTGTTTATCTCCGCATAATTGAATAGTTGCCATGTTAACTACTTCGCCCATTTTCAAGTCACCGTGTTTGCCATACGCATGGGTGTTGTTGCTTTTCACCTTTTCGCCTTTGCTACCGCTAGTCCCGCGAGTTTCTGGGGAAAAAGGCGGCCAAGAGACCTTGCCTTAAGCACTCTTCTCTGATGGAGCGCGGGTTCTCGTGGAGGAGGATTTCTTCCAGAAAAGCGGTGAGGTTGGGAACTTTTTGATTACTGGCCGGATACCATTAGGTATTGCCCGTAGGGCGTTATGCAAAAGTTGTGTTCATTGGCAAAATCTCTAAGCCCGCAGTAACATGGCTCCTTTGCAAGGGAAGCATTCACGAAAACTACATATTTGCCTTCGCTTTCTTGGCTGCTCGAAACCGGGAAACCAGCGAATTGCTTGTAAATTCGCAAGTTGCACGCGGAAAAGGTTTTCAAAAGCTCTAAAGCAGCCTCAAAATCCATCAAAGATGAACCACACAACTAATCAAAGATGCGACAGGATTCATAAGGAAATGTGGGTACACTCTGAGACAACAGAGAATTCCGCATACCCGTTTAAGAGGAGATTAACGTTTAGTGCAAAGGCGCGCGCCGCTATCTTCATGGCGAACATTATAGGCTGCTTGTAGTAAGCGATTTACACGACAGAGTTCAGGATAGATTTTTTGTATTCTTCCGATGAATAGTAGTCTATGACACTCGGATAGGTTTTTGCTTTGTGAGTTATATATTTCAATGCTTCGTTTATGTTTTTGAATTCCATGTTTTCTCATCCTCGATAGTCTAAGGGGTGCACATTGGGTTTCTTGGATTATTCTTCAGTTTCGAGTTCTGACCTGATGTTGTGCAATACAACTGCGAACGAAGCAACGATTACGCATATTGAAACTAAATCGATTATTGCAAACATATTTTCACCATTTTAATTATTGCTTAGTTATTTGCCCAGCTAAATATAAATGCAGTTGTGATTTGTTCATAACTGATCTTAAAGCATTGACACATGTCTAAGAGGTGAAAGAAAATTTGCGTTAACCCCAACAATGGATATCGCAAGCAATACCACTTAACGCCTTCGGCGGGGCGGTTGCATCGTGAATCGCACCTTATTAGCAGGTTAAGAATTGACTTCTCGGACCGCCTGAGGATTATTGTGGTCAACGTGCATGGTTCTTGTGGAAAAGGAGATCTTTTCAGAGGCGAAAGGGAAAGCTTGGCGGGCAAAAATAGGGATTTTTTGCGTCATCAATGGTTTTTGCATTTGTAGGACAAATGGGAAAACCGTGTTTCTGGGGCTGATGCATGTTGCTTTCAGCCGAAGCAGCTTCTTAGCGATTGTGCAAAATTTGTGCAATTTGTGCAGAAACTCGTCTTCAAGGGGCAGGTGCAGAAGGGTGGGTGGGAAAGCCTTGGATAGGCTGAAGCGTGCACTGATTCTCGTGGGGAAGGTAGCTTTCAGGAGGTGCATGAGAAGGCTAAGTTGGGTTCGGGTACCTTTTATTGTACGTTAAAGTCGTGAAAAGCTTAAATCTTACATTACGTCTTACGTAACGTATGACAATGAAGACAATAAGCGTAAGAATATCTGAAGAAGAAAAGCGCCAATTAAAGAAGTATGGCAAACTGTCAGACACATTAAGAGAAGGCATGAAACTCTACCTAAGCAAAAAGAAATCCGACGAGTTGCTATGCAAACTGGAAAAACTGCAATCCGAAAGCCGAATAAAAACCTCAATTGAGGAAGAAGTGAAACTGATTCGAGAGGATAGAAAACGCTGATAGTTGCCGACAGCAGTTTCATAGTTGAAGGCCTCCTTAAGAATAGAGCGCTACTTGCGAATGACCAGATTGTGGCTCCCGAATTAGTTGCATACGAAGTTACAAACGCTATTTGGAAGCATGAACATCTTTTGAAAGACCTGGAAAACGGTAAGCCCTACGTATCCATTTTCTATGGTCTAATAGAAGCTGGGAAAATAAAGATCATAACCCCAAACGAAGAGTTGATGCAGGAATCGTATTCAATCGCAAAAAGGCAAGGAATTACAGTATACGACGCAGTTTTCGTTTCCTTGGCGATTAAATTAGGGCTGACCCTTAAAGGTTATGACAAACTTCAAATTCGAGCCCTAAAATCTGAGAATAACCGCCGATAACTTAGCACCCTAAAATCAGATGAAGTCTTAAATTTAAAATAGCAAGATGCGTTAACTATTGCAAATACGATTTAGAACCAGAGTCTGGAAAGTTAGAAATGATGAAACAGGCGATGTTGGCTGACCCCGTCCTGGTAGGCAGAGAACACGAACTTGAAGAACTAACGCGTCATCTGGATTCTGCCGCACAGGGACTGGGAACGACAGTTTTCATATCAGGCGAAGCAGGCAGCGGAAAAACCAGGCTCACCCGCGAATTCTTGAGCATTGCAAGGAAAAGGGGTGTTGCCGTTATGGCCGGTTGGTGTCTCAGCGACTCCGCTGCACCGTTCTTTCCGTTTGTTGAAGCCTTCAACGATTACTTCGAGCCCCTCGACGCCGAAGAACAGCCTGCGAGTCTCCAGCAGCCAGCCGCTAGTTTTGTCATCGGGAAAGAGACACAGATGTTGAGTGGGGAACGCGGGATAACTGCGTGGTTGACCGGACCCGCACCGCTACGCACAGTTGGGAGGCCTGAAGTTTCGCGTCAGGTTTGGAAGGATCAGGTTTTCGCCGGGGTCGCCAAAACGCTGCATTCAATTTCCCTTCAAGTCCCCATGGTCTTGTTTATCGAGGATATTCACTGGGCGGATTCAGCCTCTTTGGCGCTTCTGCAGTACCTTGCCCGCTCAATAAATAATTCCGAAAAAATTTTGGTTTTGGCGACTTTCAGAGGCGAAGCGCTCACTGCTGACGTTGAAGGCCGTTCGCATCCGCTGGCTGAAGCGCTCCGAGCGATGGGACGAGAAGACCTGTTCGCAGAAATCAAACTCCCAAACCTAAACCAGGTCGACGTCTCAAAGATAGCTGAAAACATGATAGGCGGAATTCTCCAACCAAAACTTGCGGAGAAGCTCACGATTGAAAGTCGAGGCAACCCACTCTTCGTCGTGGAGTCGCTTCGAATGCTCTTTGAACGCAAAAGCCTCATCCGGGAAAACAATCAGTGGTGCCTCACTGTTGATGAACTGGGCATTCCCTCGAAGGTGAAAGACATTATCCTCAGAAGGCTTGCGATTCTGAAGCGTCCGCAGAGAAGGGTGCTTGAGGCGGCTTCTGTGATTGGCGAAAAGTTCGACCTGGAGCTTCTCAGCGCAGTCCTTGGCCTGGACAGCCTGGAAGTGCTTGAGTCCTTGACTGTAATTGCCGAGTCCAGTTCGATTGTCTGTGTTGAGGGAGACTTTTACAGGTTTGATCACGCGAAGTCTCGAGAAGTGCTGTATGTAGAATTGCCTTTGCCCCTAAAGAAAGGCTACCACGCCAGGATTGCTGAGAAACTTGAAGATGCATGCCAAAGCGGCAGATTGCCTTACAGCGATTTGGCTCACCATTTTGCCGAAGCTGGAAATAAAGAGAAAGCAGTGAAATACTCGTTATCCGCAGGCCAAGAAGCGCTTGCGAAATGGAGCAACCCGGAAGCCATCAAACACTTCAGCTATGTCCTCCAAAACATCTCCGAAAGTCCTGAAAACGCCGAAGCAAGAAGGGCAGCTCAAGAAGGACTCGGAGACGCATATTACGCCGAAAGCATGTACACAGAAGCGGGAAATATCTTTGAGGCTCTTGCACTCTTGGAAACTGGGAAAGTGAGGCTGAGAGCTTATCGAAAAGCATTGGACTCACTTTTTCTAATGGGTCCCAGAGAGAAAGGGCCTCTACACATGATAGAATTGATAAATGAGGCTGAGAAGTACGCGGCCTTTGACCGTTTGGAAAGTGCCCGAGTTCTTTGGTGCAAAGGAAAAGCTGAATACGCTTCTGGCGACAGTAGAACAAGCCTTAGAGATCGTGAAGAGGCTTTGCGGGTTTTTGAGGAGGAATATTCTCTTGAGGATGTCGCAAAAGGTCTCTTCGGAATCGGCGTAGTATATGCCAGTATTGGAGGTTTGCAGGAAAAAGCAATTGTCGCGACTCTAAGATCGGCTGCCTTATTTCTAGAGCTTGGAGATTTTCGGGGACAGATAGAAGCACTACAGATGACAGGAGGCCGTTTTTTCGATTGCGGGCTTTTTGAAGAAGCAAAAAACACAAGTTTAAGAGTCATTGAGACGCTTGAGAAGCTGGGAGGCCAATTTTGGCAAAGGGCTGCTGTATACGGTTTGATTGGCATAGACTTTGAGCGCCGGGAGCTTTTTTCGGAAGCTCTGTCCCAAAGCCTGAAAGAACTCGAGTGCGCCAAAAAGACCGATTCGAACACCTTGCAGAAACCCATTGCGTACTCGCGCCTCCTTAGACAGTACTCTAGGCTAGGGGATGTAGAGCATGCTGAAGAGTATTACACGAAACTTATGAATTCCCCTCCAGAATTTTTGTCAGTACCGTTCCTTTTTGCTGATCTATCAGGAGCAGTCCTTTTTGCCGCCAAGAATCAGTGGGTAGAAGCAAATCAACGTTTCAAAGGAAGCTTTGAGGAATTAAGCCGAAATGGGCAACCCACAGGATGGGCCGTGTTGTTTAGGCAACATTACGGTTGGGCTCTTGAGAGGCAGGGGCGATTTGAGGAGGCTAGGGTTCAGCTTGAGGAAATCCAAAAGTTGTATCGACAAGTTGAAGAAAGGTTTGCGCACGTCAATTTGCAGGCGAGTTTGATGGTTCGCAGGGAAATAACTGTTGGCGAAGGGCTTGAGATGCGCCTTGACATGGTAAACGTCTCCAGAAAAACAGGTTTGCTAGTAAAAGCTGAAGACTTAATTCCTCCTGAAGGTTTCAAACTCACAGCTCTGCCGTCTTGGTGTAGCCTGCAAAACGGCATCGTCGAGATGAAAAACAGAGAAATGGGCGCATTCAAAGTTGAGACGGTAAAGCTCTTTTTACAAGCTGTGAAGGCAGGTACCTTCACATTAAACCCAAAAGCTATCTATATTGATGAGTTGGGAGGGACAAAAACCGTCAACCTCAATCCAGCAACAATAACAGTCCAAGCAGCCAAACCCGCAATTCACGTTCTTCCGGGACGAGTCTCCAGCGGCTTCGATGAACTTGACGACTTGCTGGGAGGAGGGATACCCGAAAATTACTCGGTGGTTCTGGCTTCGCCGTCCAACGACGAAAGAAGCCTGCTCATCAAAAGGTTTTTGGAGACTGGCGCAGAAGCGAGCGAAACAACCCTCTACCTGACAGCCGAAGCCGGATCTGCAAAAACCCTGGCAGAAAACTACTCATCAGACTTTACAGTCTTTATCTGCAACCCACAAGCTGACGCCATAATTGAGAATTTGCCCAACGTAAACAAGTTAAAAGGAGTCGAAAACCTAACCGAAATAGACATTGCCCTTACGAAATACTTCCGAACGCTAAACCCAGGACGGTCTAGCCAAAGAAAGGTATGCATTCAGATAGTATCCGATGTACTGCTGCAGCATCACGCTGTAAACACCAGAAAATGGTTGAGTGCACTTCTTCCAAACCTTAAGTCCAAAGGCTTTACAACGTTGGCGGTCATTGACCCGAACATGCATCCGACTGAAGAGGCACAGGCGATCATGGGGTTGTTCGACGGAGAAATCAGAATAACCGAAAAAGAAACTGCTTATGGCTTGGTAAAAAATCTCAGAATCAGAAAACTTACAAATCAACGACACTCAGAAAACGAACTATCCATAACCAAAGAAAAACTACGGAAATAGCAAAAGAAGAATCAATTGAAGTAGAGCGCGCTCTGTCTCTGTTCAAGGGGCAATTTTGTTATCAATTTGGAGACACAAAAGGAATGTCATTGCAAATGAGTTTGACTATTTTTTTGGAGCTATTCCCAAATTTGAAATAGCAGATTCATCATACTAAATTTGCCATAAAATAGAGCTTGAACTGGCAGGCACAGAATCAAACAATTGACTCCTCAAACTTTAGCCGAACCAATTCTAGTAGGAAGAGAAAAAGAACTTGAAGAGTTGAAATTATGTTTGGATTCAGCTTTGTCAGGAAAGGGAGAAACCGTCCTTATTTCTGGAGAGGCTGGTGTAGGAAAAACTAGACTAACCACTGAATTTTTGAAAATCGCCAAGAAGAAGCAAGTTACTGTTTTAACTGGTTGGTGCCTAAGCGACGTAGCTACACCGTATTTCCCATTTATGGAAGCTTTTGACTCTTACTTAGACAGTAATGAGGATGAAGGCGTTTCGATTGCTAATCAGCAATTAGTTTTGATGCCATGGTTCATTGGAAACCAATCAGAAGCAAACGAAACATTGGGGAACGCCTCTCCTCAGATATGGAAAGACCAGACATTTCGAGCTATCGCTAAAGAACTGTTATTCTTGTCAACGAAGAAACCCTTGATTTTGATTTTAGAGGATATTCACTGGGCTGATTCAGTATCTCTTTCGTTGCTTCATTATCTTGCGCGCCAAGCGGGTTCTGAGAGAATTCTCATTCTAGCCACTTTCAGAAGAGAGGAACTTAACGCCCATGTTGAAGGTCATCCTAATCCACTTTCAAGAGTTCTCCTTCTGATGGGGCGTGAGGGTCTATACCGAGAAGTGAAACTGTCCAGCCTCAACCGGGATGATGTTCGGAGGATCGCTGAGAACATGTTAGGTGGATTAGTGCATTCAGACCTTGTTGAAAAGATAGCGACCGAGTCTCTAGGTAATCCTCTTTTCGTTGTAGAATCGCTGAGGATGATACATCAACGAGGAAGCCTTTTCAAAAAGAACGGTCAGTGGAGCTTGTGCGTTGATAACTTTGAAATCCCAAAAAAAGTTAAGGATGTAATTTTGCGAAGATTAGAATCTTTGAACTCCGATCAAAGAATAATCTTGGAGGCTGCGGCTGTAGTGGGAGAAAAATTTGACCCTAAAATGCTCGCAGCCGTTGTTTCTCAAGATAACGTAGGCGTTCTTAGAGCATTAAGCAAGATTGCAAAAACCACGCTCTTGATTCATTGTGATGGAAACAACTGCAGGTTTGGTCATGCAAAATCTCGAGAAATGCTCTACGAAGAAATCCCTCCTCTCTTAAGGAGAGAGTACCATTCAAGGATTGCGGAGAAAATTGAGGCTGACGGCCAAGAAGCGGATGGATTCTCCGTAAATGACTTGGCGTTTCATTATGCTCAAGCCGGAAATAAAGAAAAAGCCGTTAAATACTCCTTGCAGGCAGGAAAAGTCGCTCTATCTAGATTTAGCAACGCTGAAGCCATTAAACACTTTACCTACGTGGTTCAAACAATTGGGGAAGACCTCAATAGCCAAAGTCAAAAGGCAAACGCTTTGGAGGGTTTGGGCGACGCCTACTTTGCTAACTCGATGTTCAGTCAAGCAATGATAATATTCGAAGAACTAGCTAAAGATGCCCGAACAGAGGCCTTGAGGTTGCGAGCGTTCAGGAAGGCGATGGAGGCCTCTTTTCAATATGGAAACACTGACCACCTGATGGAACTTGTAAAGAAAGCAGAGCCTTTTGCTGCTGCTGACCGCTTGGAGTATGCCAGAGTTTTGTTAAACAAAGGGAGAGCCTTCGCAAACAGGAATATCTTAGTTTCAGCTTTTGAGAATCACGCAACTGCTCTGCGAATTTTTGAAGAAGAATACTCTCTTTGGGACGTAGCGCTATCCCTTATAGGAGTTGGAGTATACCGCGTGAGGCTAGGTAAGCCACAGGAAGGATTGGCGGACTCTTTGCGCTCGATTGCAATGTTTGAAGAACTCGGAGATGTCAGTTGGCAAATAGGCGCATATTCCATAGCAGGTCATTCCTTTGGCAACTGTCTGCTCGACCCCGAAGAGTTGAACATGTACTCAAAGATTGTTGAAATCGAAGAAAAACTGAAATTGGGCAATTATCTCAGATTGGCTTACGCCTATGCCTTTAGCTCAATTGCCTTTGAGCGCCTCAACGATTTTAAAAAGGCCCTCTCATATGGCTCGAAAGGTCTGGAAATATCTGAGAAGACAGATTCACCAGTAGTCCATGGGATAGTTTTCTCCAATCTTGCGGTTATCTACAGTAAACTTGGAGACTTAAAACGTGCCGAAGAATACTTTGAAAAACTCATGAAGCTACCACCGGATATTCTTTTGCATCAGTTGATAAACGGGGTAATAGCTAAGGCCGTGTTCTTTGCGGGCAAGAATCAGTGGGAGGAATCAGACAAATACTTCATGGAGTGCTTCGACTTGCTTAAGGCTGCACCACAACCCGAGTTCGAATCACGTGTAAAATTATTTTACGCCTGGGCTCTTGAGAAACAAGGACGGTATGACGAGGCTAGAATTCAAGGTGAAGAGAGGCAAAAAGCTTATTGTCAAGCTGAGGAAATGTTTGCCCACCTTAATTTGCAGGCAAGTTTTATGATTCCCATAAAAGTCAAGGTTGGTCAAATATTTGAGGCTCGCCTTGACATCGTCAATGCTTCCAGAGCGCAGGGTTTGCTGATTAGAGTTGAAAATGACCCGCACCATGAATTTAAAGTTAGAAATTTTCTTGAAGAGTCCAATAGCCAAAACGGGTTTTTTGATGTAAAGGAAAAAAAGCTCGAAGCGTTCCAAGTTACGACACTCAAAGTTAAACTTGAGGCTACAAAAACGGGCGTTTTTAACTTGAATCTCAGGATAGTTTACGGAGATGAGTCAGGTAGAATTCGAATATGCAAAGCTGAGCAATATAATATCACCGTTGAACCAGAACCCTATGGAGTTGGAATACAAGAATTAATTGCAACTGAGTCCTCAGAAACACCACTCATCAAAGCTGCTGAAATTGAGAAAGCTTTACGACCAAATGAAAATTGGGATACCGAGTTTGAGTTTGCAACTGAAACATCAGAGAGAGCTTTTGACTATCTTGTAAGCGCTTTTGTTGAGGATTTTATGCGGCGTAGAATTGCGCAGGAAAAAGCGGGGTGGAGATCTTTAATGAAAATTGTTAATGATGGAAAACTGTCGAAGTCCAGTATGTACGGCTTCAGAGGACATAAAGGACGAGCATTGATCGAGTTAGTGAGTCGCGGTCTAGTCGAAGCCAGAGTCTTCCCAGGCGAAAGAGGCCGCGGAGGCAAAATCTTAAGACTGAGAGTTATGTATGAAAAAGAAATAATAAAACGTTTAATTGATAACCGAATAATGAAAAAGAAAAATGAATAAGGTTATTCTGCCCTTCAAAATGCTTAATCGCTTATTATTAATGCCAATAAACTATTTAATGGCATTATTGTGTCCATTTAGAGTTGATTCTCATAATAATCACACATTTTTGGTTTCTGACCTATTTTTCCGGCGCTTTGCTGCTAGAAAAATGATTATATATTTTTGAGAGCCAGATGAATAGACAAAGATGATGATTGGAGTTCAAAAACAACATGAGCATCCAAGAACCCAAAGCGGAAAAGCACTTTAAACTCCCCTTGTTCGTGGCCGCCGTATTTTTAGCTAACATATCGATATTCACAACTGGTTATTTTCAGAATATAGTTCTCAAAGACATAGCCAAAACATTCAATGTTTCTATTGGAACCATGAGCCAGCTTGGTACAGTTACCTATCTAACGGGTCTAATTATTGGTTTGGTATTGGGCTTTTTGGCAGTTAGATTCATGCATAAGTCATTGTTGCTATTGGGAATTGCATTTTATGGTGTGGGAACATTAATTTACTTTTTTGCCCCAAATTTTGCCATAGTGCTGTTCTCCCCTGTCTTTGATGGAATAGGAAGCGGTATGGTCGGAACCATGATTTTTACGTTAATCGGGGAGGTTTTACCCTTGCAAAAAAGAGGGATGGCAATAGGTCTGGTGATTTCGGGACAATTCTTTACCAATCTCGTCATGTCTCCAATTACTAGCATTATTGCGCCGGCGGCTGGATGGCATGCGGTTCTCTTATGGTTTATCTTTCCATTTTCTCTGGTTAGCCTCTTCGTTTGTTTTTTAGCTATTCCGTCAAAGCCGGGTCAAGAGCAGGTTTTCGTCAAGCCTGAGTACTTGAAAGCTTTCAAGCAAATTTTAACAAATAAATCAGCAATCGCATGCATGATTGGCGCAGTGTTGTTAGGGATTAATTCGGCTTTGGTCGGCTACGCTGTTACTTTTTTTAGAATGGATTTCGCGGTGTCGTTGAGCACTGGTGCGGCTTTTGGCTTGTTGGCTTCTTCATCGGCATTTTTAGGTGGCTTGGTTGCGGCACGAGTGATAAATCGGGCTGGCAGGTGGCTTCTCGCTATAGCAGGAGCATTGTTTGCAGGCAGTTTACATGTCTTTTTCACTTTTGTACCCAATATGTATGGTTCTTTGGCATTCTGGATGGTAGCAACCTTCTTTGTGGGAGTGTATGCAGCTGGCTCTACAAGCTTGATTCTTGAGCAGGTTACAGGGTTCCGAGGTACGATGATGTCTCTAAACGGATCGTTTCGATCCCTTGGCCTCATGGTGGGAGTCGCCATAAGCGGATTGTTGCTAAACCTTTACGCTAACAACTTCCACATCATAATGGTTATGTTTGGTGTCGCCGCTGTAGCCGCTGCTGCAGTTTTGTTCTTTTTTGCGAAAGATCCTACCAAAAACCAAATATCCCCAACTGCCTGATTGAATACACGCTGATTTCGAGCAGCGCAGCCCCTTTTTTCTATTTTGATTCGGGAAGTCAATGCCGCGTTTACTCTTTCAATCAGGCAATTTCTGTTTAGCGCGCCACGCCCTCCTTAAGGGGCGACTATTTTTGGCCGTAGGTTGATGGGTTGATTTCTTTGCGTTTTCCGTCTTTGTCGACGACGTAGAAGTGGAAGTCGTATTCGTCGCAGTAATTTTTAACTTCGATGTAGCGTTGCTTGTCGCCTTGGAACATGTCTTCGGTGACGACTTCGCAGATGCGTTTCATGCAGCCCAGCTTGGTCGCCGTCAGGGTCGGTGTGAAGGGTCCGATTTTGTCGGGTTTCTCGAAGCCTGGCAGGTCCGCGTGAACTTTCCACATGTCCTTCTTCATTTCCTCGGCGACTTCGCGGACACATGCGTCGGTTTTTTCTTCGGCTCTTTTCTTAGCCACAAAAACACCCACAATGTTCATGTTGAATGTAGTTATTTAAGGATTTGAATTAGCAAGAAAATTGCCTCCCGTAACCTATAATTCCCCGTCTTGACCTCGTGTAACATGGGTTTTTTGGAGTGAATCTTGTGTGGAAAACGTTGGCACCCGCAATTTGCATTGCCTTGATTCTAACGGTGCTTGTTTTTGCTTCGGACGCGCAAGGTCAGATTATTCTCGGACATGTAACTGGAACTGTTATTGACGCGTCAACTGGTTTGCCCTTAGCCAACGCAACGGTTAAGGCAACATTGGTTCTGCTGTTAACGGGACAGCAACCACCAACGTCTCGGGCTATTACGACATCGGCGGGTTGAACGGTAACTTCACGGGTATAGTGTACAACGTGACCGCGGCGAAAGCGGGGTACTACTCGTTCGCTGTGCCTGTTTCGATGGTTTCGAGCGTAGACTTTGTCATGTCGGTGACGCAGAACTTCACTCTGACGCCTATGCAGTCGCCAACTCCGGCGTCGACCTCCACGCCTACAATACCTGAGGTGCCTGATGTTTCGATTCTGCTCGCGTGCCTGTTGTCATTGTCGTTTCTTTTGCTCTCCTTTGGAGGCGGCAAAAGCCGCAAATCCCCCGGTTGATAACATTTTGCTTCTCGCCAGGCTCCAAGCTTCTTGAGACTTGACTGGTTTGTCAAGTCCACCTAAGCATCCTTGTCAGCTGAGCTTCGCATTTTGCTCAATTCTGCTTCACAAAATCCGTTAAGAACGCCTTTGACACGTGTAAGTGGCGAGATAAACAAGAATGCAAAGAATGGTTACGCAAGTTCAAGTTCCCGTAGAAGCCTTGCTTTTGGACTACGATGGAACTATAAGCCCGTTGCACGTTCCGAGGGCAGAATCCCATGTTCCTGCGCAAACTCAGGCGGCGCTGAAGTGCATAAGCCGGAGAATCCCTGTTGTCGTGGTGACTTCTAAGGCTCCTGACTTTGTTATCCCTCGAACTCCGTTTGCAACGGCTTGGTCTACGATTAATGGTTTGGAAACACGAATCGGCGAAAGCGTTTTCAGTGCATCGTTTTCCAATTTGCAACTCGAAATGGTTTCTGCGGCGGTTAAATACGCTAAAGCGCGGCTCGCGGCTGTTGACGTTGACATAGAAGAAAAACGGCTCAGCAGCCAGCAAGTTGTGGGTTTCTGCGTGGATTGGCGCCGATCCAAAGATTCAGCCAAGGCTAAAAGGGCAGCGGACCGTGTGGCTAGGCGCCTGAGGGCTTTACAGCTTTATGTTTGTGGCTTCGAAGGTGACCCTTTCTACGACGTTTACTCCGTGCCAGCGCATAAGGGTCGGGCTGTGGAGGCAATCCGCGAGCGGCTTGGACTCAAGAGCGGCGTGGCGTTTATGGGTGACTCGGAGATGGATAACCCCGCTTTCTTACTGTCTGACATAAGCTTAGGCGTCTTGCATGAGGATTCGCAGCCGCGACTTTGCGTCGATTACCGCACTCCGTTCGAGGACCTGGCTTACTCGCTGCAGTTAAACTTGGGTCCTCCCGTTTCGCATAAGGCTTCTCGGCCTAGGCTTTGCTGCGACTATTGGATGCGGTTCGAGGATGTGGCTGATTTTCTTGGAGAGCTTTGGAAGAACGGGTTAGTTTTCAACTCTGGCTTCTCAAGTTTAAAATCGTTCGGTGAGTGAGGCAAGTGAATAAGCGCATAGGCGTTTTGATGTACCAGACGAGCGCGAGCAAGGGACAGGAACTTGTTGCCCAGCGCATGGTGAAAGACTTCAACGCTCTGGGGCAAACTGCGTTTTTGATCACGAGCATCTATCACGATGGCGCCGAAGTCATCCCCGTGGAGAGCCTACGTAAGAACAAGGGCTTCGCCTTCACGGAGGACCCTGAGCTAGGCATCCCAGTCATTCGAGTCGACAGCTACACCGTGACTTGGCCCAGAAGACGCATATTCTTCAAGGACTTCGTCGATGTTCTGGAGCGAATAGTCGAAGAATACAAACTTAATGTGCTTATTACCCACAGCACTCTTTGGAACGGACCTGAAGAAGTGGCTAAATTTGTCTCGTGGCGACGTTACATGCGAAACATCGGCGGGTACAAAGATCCCCTGGTCTTTTGTCACATGTCGCACTTCCAGGAACCTTCGCCCAAAAGGTATTCTGTAGTTGAACGGACCTTCCGCATGGCTTGGAACCGTCTTGCCTTATCCCAAATTCTCAAAACGGCAAACCTGGTGCTCGTGGTCACGCCCCTGGAAAAAGAGGCCAAGGTCAAAATGGGCGCAGACCCAAAAAAATGCCTCTTCTTCCCAAGCGGGGTAGACGACGAACTGTTTCTTCGCTTTGCCACTGCCGACGCCAAACAGTTCCTCAAAGACCACAACATACCGGAAAACGCACGGCTCGTCTCCTACGTGGGGACGTTGGAAGACCGGAAAAACCCCTTGGGCGTCCTTAAAGTTGCCCAACTCCTCAAGAAACGTGGTGACATTCACTTTGTAATCGCGGGCCGAGGCGACCGCAAGTACGCTGAACGCGTCAAAGAAGAAGCCAGCCATCTGCCAAATGTGACCTATGTAGGCGAGATAAATGACAAAGACAAAGTTTCGCTCATCAAAGCCTCGTACGTCAACATCCTCCTGAGCCAGCTGGAGGCGCTAGGGCTAGCCCAAATAGAGTTCATGTATCAAGGCGTTCCCGTGGTTACTTCAGGAGTTGGCGGCCAAGCGTGGCTGGTTCAAGACGGAAAACAGGGCATCCACGTCAAAGGTCCTGAGGACTTTGTGAGCGCAGCCAAAGCAGTAAAGGCACTTGTCGACAACCCGGACTTGTACGCCAAGCTCTCAGCAAACGCCAAGTTGAAAGGTCGCAGCCTCACATGCTCTGAGGCTATAGAGCGGCTGGACAAGGCAATAACTGCGGAGCTGATGAAAGAGAACGGCTTAGCCAGCTTGCCCATCGAAGCCCGTAGCACACTCGTTGAAACCGAGAACGTCGTTAAAGCATGGTCAGCTGGAAGCTGGAGCGCCGTGGCTACGGACAAACGCCTTTTTGTCAGGCATGGACGCTTCTCCCGAAAGGTCATCGAGGTTCCCTACGGAAACATACAGTACATCGAACACACAAGACATTACGCCTGGAAAACTTTCGCTCTCGGATTCTTGCCCGCGCTCGTCATCCTTCTCGAACCCCTCTGGCGAGTCACACTAGACAGCGGCTTTCTCTTGGCAGCCGAAAACCTGTTGTCCTCCCTTACACCCTTTCCTCAGATGGCTGTCCTTCTGGCTGCATTGGTCCCAATCGGGTTAAGCGCGTGCCTTTTTGTTGTCCAATCGCGGACATGCTTCAACCTGCATGGAACTGGCACTGCCTCCATATTCTTGCCTTACAGCCTGAAGGGCGTCGTTTCGTTCGTGAGAGGCGTTCAAGACCAGCAGGAACAGAATAAGCCGTTGCCAACTTTGCGGCCACTCCTGCCTATCGCGGAGCGAACGGGAGATTAGCGATGCCGTCAACTGTGACAAAGCGATGGGTGCTTCTGCTGGTTTTGTGGGCTGCCATCCTGGGCTCGATTTGGGTAGCTGTTCACCTAGAGCTAACAAGTGTTCTCGTAGGCACGAATGTGATTCGCTTTATCGATGTAGTTTTTCTGTTCGTAGTTGGTACCGTAGCCATCCTGTTTGTTTCCAAAGTCGTTTCTCGCTATGTCAGCTGCTATGTCGGTGCCTCGCAGGGCAACACCGTCAGGCTGCTGTTCCAAGTGGTCAGCTTCGCGGTTCTTCTGGTGGTTGCGTTCTCTTTGGCGGGCGGCAACTTGGGCAACGCTCTTTTGGGCGCGGGCTTTCTTGGCATCGTCTTGGGTCTTGCAGCTCAAGCCGTCCTGGGCAACTTCTTCGCGGGTCTGATGCTCATAGCTTCTAAACCGTTTGGGATAGATGATCGAATAGCCATGATAAACTGGCAGTACGGCAAATTTCCCCCTTCACTCTCGCACGGCTGGCTCGAACCCGCGTACACAGGGTACGTTAAAGAAATCACGCTGATATACACGAAAATCATGACCGACTCAAACATGCTAATAACCGTTCCCAACGGCGTTGCCATGCAATGCCTAATCCTCAATCACAACCATGACCGAACGCAAAGCTACATCGCAGCCCAACTCGAAGTTCCCATAAACGTCAACCCAGACGAACTGCAGAAAAATCTCAACGCAGAACTGTCCAAGATAACTGCATTCAGCGGCAAGGAAGAAAACTTCGAAATCCTCGAGGTGTCTCCTGCTTCATACTTGGTGGCGCTCCTGTACCGAATCGAGGCGAAGAAGGAACGCGAAATGAAAACCCTCCTGTTCAAAGCCTACAGAATCGCACTCCAAGGGCTCAAGTCAGAAGACTAAACAGCTGGACTACGTAGTCAGGGATGACTCGCACTTTAAAATTCTTGATGTCAAAACAAAATGCCTGTAAGGAACAAGGCTGGACAGTGAAGTCCTCATTTTTGGGTGATTGTGTGGTGCGGTCGCCGGGATTTGAACCCGGGATCATTAGCTTGGAAGGCTAAAGTCCTAAACCAGACTAGACGACGGCCGCATTCATTTTGTTGATTGGAGCTAATTTCTGATTGACCATTAACTCGACCTTTTTGGTCAGGTAGTGGTTTTTCTCCAATAGCTATAGCCTTAGATGCAGAGCTGTTAATTAAAAGTTTTTGAGTAGCCTGGCTCTGTCTCTAATTGATCTTCGCTAGTATGTTGAGGTTGTATGCAAGGACTTTAGTCATGAGCTCCTTCCGCTGAAGATCTCTCCGCATCGACGCCAATTTATGTCCAAACCT
>Ga0209777_10002603_pt1 | contig 23439 bp, 17 predicted proteins | sample FrelakmetHBP12HB_FD_187147 | JGI IMG/M metagenome (GOLD analysis project Ga0209777, IMG submission 187147) | Freshwater lake sediment microbial communities from the University of Notre Dame, USA, for methane emissions studies -HBP12 HB (SPAdes)... | ecosystem: Environmental > Aquatic >...
CTTCTTGTCCCGGTAGGATTTCGACAAAAGCGCCAAAATCCAAAATTCTTTTTACTTTTCCCTGAAAAATCTCGCCGACTTTTACTTCTCTTGTAAGGTTTTTTATCCAGGTAACGGCTTTTTCTGCCGCCTCTTCTTTTTCAGCTGTAACAAAAATTTTTCCGCTATCCTCTATATCTATAGCAACTTCGCATTCATCCATTATTTCGTGGATTACTTTTCCGCCAGGGCCGATTACTTCTCTGATTTTTTCGGGGTCAATTAGAATAATTGAAATCCGCGGCGCAAATTGCGACAACGCCGGCCGCGGTTTATCTAAAACTTTTTTCATTTCATCTAATATTTGCAGACGAGCTTTTTTCCCTCTTTCTAAAGCTTCTTTTAAAATGTTTTCGGTAATGCCGGTAACTTTGACATCCATTTGGATTGCCGTAATCCCCTTTTCTGTACCGGCAATCTTAAAGTCCATATCTCCATGGTGGTCTTCCGGGCCCTGTATATCGGTTAAAACCTTATATTCTTTACCATCGCTCATCAATCCCATAGCAATTCCTGCTGCGGGAGTTTTGATGGGCACTCCGGCATCCATCAAAGCTAAAGAGGAGCTGGAGACAGAAGCCATGCTTGAAGAACCGTTTGAGGATAAAGTTTCAGAAACAACCCTTATGGTATAAGGAAAATCATCAACAGATGGAATTAATGGTAATAATGCTTTTTCTGCCAGCATCCCATGGCCTATGTCTCTTCTCCCCGGTCCTCTCATCGGTTTTACTTCTCCTGTAGAATAAGGCGGGAAATTATAGTGGTGCATAAAGCGTTTTTTTGTGACAATTTCCATACCTTCCAATAATTGCTGATCACCGGGCGCACCCAATGTTAAAATTGACAAAACTTTTGTCTGACCGCGGCAGAAAATTCCGGAGCCATGAGTTCTTGGCAAGACTCCGGCCTCGCAACGCAAACTTCTTAACTCGTCTAATTTTCTTCCGTCAGGTCTTTTTTCTTTTTGAATTATATTTTGGTGGACTGTCTCATCTATTTCTTTATCAAAAAAAGACTGGGCATATTTTATTTTTTCTGCGTTTCCATATTTTTCTTTAATGAAAAAAATAAGATCTTTTTTAACACTATCTATATCTTCCATCCTTTCACTTTTGTTTTTTTGATAAATAGCCTTTTCTAATCTGTCTCCCAAAAATTCCCCGATTTCTTTTTCTAGCTCTGGATCTTGAGGAAGCGTTTTGAGCTCGATTTTGTTCTTTCCGATTTTTTGAAAAATATCTTTTTGAAAATTTAAAACTTTTATTAAATGAGGCTTGGCGAATTCAAAAGCTTCCTGGATTGTTTTTTCTTCAACCTCATTGGCTCCGCCCTCGATCATGTTTGTTAGAAGCTCGCCGTTTTTTAATGTTCCGGTAAAAACAATATCCAAATCTCCCTTTTCTCTTTCTGCGTAAGAGGAATTTAAAAAGAATCCATTATTTATTTTGCAAACTCTTGCTGCCGCCACTGGGCCATTCCATGGGATGTCGGAAATTCCCAGGGAAATCGAAGATGCTATTAATCCAAGAATGTCGGGATCATTTTCTGCGTCCCAAGATAAAACGGTTGATACAACCTGGACTTCCCTTGATAATCCGCTCGGGAAAAGAGGCCTGATAGATCTGTCTATTTGTCTGGCGTTGCAGATGGCTTCGTCAGACGGCCGGCTTTCTCTTTTTATATATCTTGGTCCGCGAATTTTTCCCGAAGCATAATATCTTTCTTCGTATTCAACGGTTAATGGGAAAAATCCCTGTTCTTCTTTTTCTTCTTTTGACATTACGGCCGTAGAAAGCAAGACGGTATCGCCATAGCGAATAAAACAGGAGCCCGATGCTTGCTCCGCTAAATCTTTTATTTCTATCGACAATTCGCGCCCGCCGAATTCTATTTTAAAAATTTCCATTTAATTTATATCATCGCCCTCTCTCGAGGAGGCGTCATTAAAGATTATTTTGGAGGTGTAATCCCGTCCCGATGCGTCGGGATGGGATGAAGCCATAAAAACAAACTTGTTTATTTTTTAAGCAAATATTGTCCTGTTCCTTCGCCAAGGTCTATGAATTCATCGGCTATTTCTCTTAATTTTGAAGATGCCGATCTTCCGAAGGCGAGAACTTCAACTCTTTTCCCCTGGTTTTTTAAATATTCAACTAATTGTATAAAATCTCCGTCTCCGGAAGCCAAAATTACGGCGTCAACGCTGGGCGCTATTTTTACGGCATCAATTGTAATTCCCACATCCCAATCAGCTTTTTTTAATCCTCCGTAAAATTCCTGCAAATCTCTTACTCTTGTTTCGATTCCCAATTTAGTTATGGCTTCAAAGAATGGCTTTTCTTCGCCTGTTTTGGTTCTTACCACGTATCCAAACGCCCTGATCAGGCTTCGTCCACTTACTGCTAATTTTAAAATTTCCCGGAAGTTAACCCGAGATTGATATAGATTTTTAGCAGAATGATAGAGGTTTTGGACGTCGATAAAAACAGCTACTCTTTGGCCAATGTGTTTTATTATCATTTTAATTATGAAGTAATCAAGTTCCTTGTTTTCAGCAAGGCTTTCACTTCCTTAATCCGATTTTTGCCACAAGACTATTATATCTTTTAGTGCTTTCTTTTTTCAGGTAGCTTAACAAGCTTCTTCTTTTAGCTACCATTTTCAGCAATCCGCGTTTTGAGTGGAAATCTTTAGGGTGGGATTTCAAATGCAAAACCAGCCTCTTGATTTCTTCGGTTAATAAAGCAACCTGAACTTCCGGTGAGCCTGTATCAGTTTCGTGAACATTATGTTTTTTGATGATTTTTTCTTTTTCTTTTGTGTCTAGCATGGACTTATTCTGACAAAAAAATTTCAATTAAATATTAACATAAAAAAATAAAAAAGACAACCGGGTTGGTTAAAAGTATAAAAATGCCCCGCGTAGGATTCGAACCCCGCACAAATCCCTTCGGTATTATGCGGGGCAGGCCCGCAACCTATCGGAGGATCTGCGGCATTTACCCCGTACTTTTTGTGCCCCCAGTAGGAGTCGGACCTACATTTACGGATTAAGAGTCCGCTACTCTGCCATTGAGTTATGGGGGCTCTCCTGCGCTCCGATTGTTATCAGAGCTTCGGAAGAGCGAGCAAATAATGTTCCTAGCAATACTTGCCCTTCCGAAGTCCGAATGTAATGAGGGCGAAGGAGGGAGTTATGGGGGCATAAAAAAGGTGTGGGGCCAATTGCCTGCCCCGTAGGGTCGCGAAGCGACTCCTTCGGGGAGTTAGCAGGGCATAGAATTTCACTGGCACTCAATCTGGAACCAGTTAGCAGGGTTCCAACTAAGACTCGTATTAACTATTCCAGAAACATTCAAAATAGTATTCACAATTACCCATGCAAGTAAGATTATCAATATGCCGATAACAGCGCTCTTCATTATTGTTTTTCCCTGGTTTACTCTTCCGGGATCCCCGGCAGAGAGTATGAATAAAGCTCCTCCTACAACAAGCATTAGAATAGCCAAAGGGAAAACAATGTTCATTAAAGCAAAATCAATAATTCCGTCAATCATTGCAAAGAAATGGCAGAAGGTACAAGGAACAACATGATATCCTCCGTTGCATGTTGGAACACCGTCGATTATTCTGACATTATCACCATCCATTGCAGCGTCAATGCACAAACACTTGCCGCAAGGGACTAAACCTTGGTAGGCAACAGAAATACTGCCTGAAGAATAAGAATGCCAATTGCCCTCTGGGATAAGAATTGTTTTTCCGTCACAGATTACAGGATAAGGTCCATGAAGAGGAGGCGTAGGAGTTGGAGCCAATGTGGGTGTTGGCGTTGGTGTCGGTGTCGGTGTCGGTGTGGGGGTCGGTGTTGGTGTTGGAGCTATTATATTGCAACAAACTTTAGTCGTATAGGCGATGTAATCTCCGACATGGGCGTTAGTAGAACTAGAAATAGAAGCTAACCCAGTATAACTAGCTGGACAATTACTAGCGGGATAAGTGCAGTTTATCGTACTGCCAGCTGGTGCCGATAAACAAACCTCTTGAGGATATGTGCCGGGATCCTGCTCAACGTGGGCATTGGTTAAAGCAGATAACCTTAAGACAACCGTATGATTTGCTGCGACGCATGAATTTCCTATTGCAACAGCTGGATCTCCGCAACAGACATTCCAGCTATAATTAGTTTGAATAGGAAGTTCAGCGTGAGCGTTGGTTACACCCGACATCTTAAAAACAGCAGTTTCGCTACCGGCACAACCGCCGTTTCTAACCTGGCAACTTAATTGTGCCTCGGCAAAATCGGCAAAACCAAAAACCGCAAAAAAGGATATTAATATAATAATTGATTTTTTCACCGCATCAATTAATTAAAAATGAAATTCTCAAAACTCAAAAACCCAATCCCGCAGGTTTCTTATTTTATTCCTTCCAAGAGCAAAAAAGACCCAGATTTAATGAATCCGTCGCCAGAATTATATGGTCTTAATGAAATTGAATTTATCTCACTAACCTTATTTTTCCACATGCCTTGAATCATGCTTTGCTCCAGGTAATTAAAACTAAAGAATCCTTGGACCGCCTTATCTAAATCAGCTTTATTAGAAATAATAATTTGACCTATAGACCATTCGTCCTCATTTTGTGTCATAGCAATTCCCAAAAGACTGCTATCATAGCCACCCACATAACTAACAGCCTGTCCCCAGAGACCATAATACGGTCGACAATCATAATTTGTTCCCGTGTCGTTATTGAAAACAAGGCCAAGCACATGCCAAGTCCCTCCTGTTTTGGCGATATGCCCAGTTAGCCTTAAGAATCTGTAACCCGAGGGAATACCGGAAATATTCAGAGACGCCACATCACTTGCCGCTGAAACTTTATTTATAACCGTCCATCCTCCCGCTACGGAATCCACATAACCTTTGGTGGCAGCATCAGTATTTGCAGTAGGATCGGAGAGATTCTTAATTTGGTGGCTTCCCATATCTAGATTTCCTCCCACACTTACTCCCAAAGCTTGTTGAATTACTAAAGAAATGCCGAAAGCGGCAAAAAAAGTGAAAATAATTAAAGAAGCAGTTATTTTTTTAGACATAGATTTATTGGTTGGTTACAACCATTTCTCCTTTTTCTCCGCGACCTTTATGCCCCGGAACGTCGCAATAAAATGGATAAGTTCCCGGACTTTTCGGGGCTTGAAAAGTAATCATTCTCATTTCTCCCGCAGATAAACCAAGGGCAACCTCTGACAAAGAAGAATCTTCAAATTTAAATACGTGAACCCACTGATCTGTGCTTTTGACTGCCAGAACTGCTTTTTGACTAGGTTTTACTTCAAATTTAGAGGGAGAAAAACCAGTAGCGCTTACTCCGATTTTAATTATTTCTTCAGGTTTCACCCCGTATTCTTTGGCCTTGGCAGTTAATTCCTCATCTTTTATCGGCTGTGACTGATAAGGTTTTTCAGAATTGGTATATTCCGGCGGAGTGCCGGTAAAAAGACCCGGGCAATTGGTTTCGCTCTGCCCCGCCATCTCTTTTATTTTTCCCTTAAGTTGGACATTTTCTATATATAATCCCGACAATCCAATTATGAGAAAAAAAACCACGACTAGTAAGACGATTAAAAAGATATTTTTCTTTTGCATATTTTAAGAAAGATAACAAACGGATAAAAATTCGTCCGTCGTTATCTATATTTATTTGTCCGACCTTTTATTGGATTATTTCGTTTTGCCAATCTTTGTAATCCTCTCTCGGCAAAGTTAGTCTATAAGAAATCTCTCCAGCTTTATCTCCATAAACAATTAACTTATTCCCTTCTTTTTGATACCAGGCTCTGCCGTCAAAACCCGGAGTTAAAATCACTGCCAAATCGTTAATGTTTTTATTTGAAGTCTCCCAGAAAAGCCAAAAGTCTGTTCCTTTTTCCAGGTTGTCAAAATTGATTGTATAATCCGGGCTTAATTTGATTATCCCGCTGGTGTCTACCCTGACTCCGCCGGCAAAATCCGAAACATAAGTGGCATATTTTTGGCCATCAATTTCATAAACAGGGTCGATGGTTTGGACATATAATTTATTCCATCTTAATGCTGCGGAGCCCAAATTATAAGTGTTATTCGCGTCGGGACCAACATCACCTCTCACTTGCAACTTAAAAGAGGGACTCTGCGTATCGATGCCGACATTAGTACCGTCGTTGTAAATACTATTGTCTGCTACCCACGTACCGGCGTTATTTCTTAATGTATTTCCATTTGCGCCAGCAGGAAGTGTTGTCCCTGCAGCACAAGTCAAAGTGTCTCCCAGGCCGGTAATAAATTGACCAGCTATCGGACAGGTAGGATAGCTTTGTAGTTTTGTCCAATCCATGTTGCCTATATCAGCATTAACAATTGTTCCATCAGTGATCATTCCGGTGGTTATGCTACTTGCCTGGCCTTCATTAACAAAACTTGCATCGCAACTAGCACAAGCAATTGCTGGAGCGCCTGCACAAGTCAAAGTGTCTCCAACAGCAGTTACAAATTGATTGGCAGCACAAGCAACAGGATAGCTTTGTAGTTTTGTCCAATCCATGTTGCCTATATCAGCATTAACAATTGTTCCATCAGTGATCATTCCGGTGGTTATGCTACTTGCCTGGCCTTCATTAACAAAACTTGCATCGCAATCAGAACAAACAATTCCCCCGGCAGGAGTATTACATAACCAGCCAGCGTCATTTGCTCCGTAGACATATTGACCAACTATCGGACAATCCGCAGGTTTATCTATATTGGCCCAAAGGTGACCAGGATTATGGGGTCCAGTTACACCGGCTTTGGTTACTTGGACGATTGAGAAAACAACGCCCATTATTAGCAATCCGCTAAGAGTTAATAATAAATATTTTTGATTTATTTTCATTTTATTTTTGTTTTTTAATCTTTATTAAATTTTAAAACCGGCCTTTTTAAATATTTTATCACGAACATTAAGGATAAACTAATTAAAAATATTTTTTTCATAAAAATTAACCAAAATTTCACTGGCAGGTAATTTCAAACCACTTTGTTGGATCCCAGCCAAGTGCAGGATTAATAAGTCCGGTCAAGGTCAAAATAGTATTCACAACTACCCAGGCAAGAAAGATTATCAATATGCCGATAACGACACTCTTCATTATCGTTTTCCCTTGGTTTATTCTTCCAGGATCGCCGGCGGAAAAAATAAAAAGCACTCCTCCGATTACGAACAATAAAGCAGCCAGAGGAAAGATAACATAGGCTAGAGCAAAATCAACAATTCCATCAATCATAACAAAGAAATGGCAGAAAGTACAAGTAATTTCTTTATAGCCTCCCGTGCAGTTTGGGATACCACCTACTAATTCAACCTCATCACCATTCATCTCTGGAGCAATACAGACTTCTTTGCCGCAAGGGACTAACCCTTGATAGGCAATAATAGTAGTATCTGATAGATAGGTATGCCAGTTTCCTCCTGGAAGCGGAGCGGGAGGCGGAGCAGTACAGCTTCCATCTGCCTGGCAACTTTGCCCGCTTGGGCAGCCGCAGTTTTCCGGTGCTCCGCAGCGATTAACAAAGTTGCCACTGCTATCGCAATAATTAGGAGGGCTACCTGTTCTACACTGGTTGCAAAGAGTGCCATCGGAACATTGGCAAACAGCAGTGTTAAAAGTGGCTGTTACCGATCGGTTAGCGTTCATTATTACTGTGCAAGTTCCGGTACCAGAGCAGCCTCCGCCTGACCAGCTAGCAAAAGTAGAGCCAGCAGCAGCTGAAGCAATAAGAGCAACCGAAGTGCCGGAAGTGTAACTTTCAGAACAATCGAAGCCGCAATTAATGCCAGTGCCGTTTATGGTACCCGAACCCGTACCTGATTTAGAAACGGTGAGAGTATAAGTTAGAGCAGCAACACAGCATTGACAAGTTGCGCCGCTACAAGGATCGGTTGGTGTAGTGCCAGAGCAACAAACCTGAGAAGTGGTTGAACAATTTTGAGTAGGAGTCCAAACGCCGGAAGAGAAGGAAACCTGAAGTTGCGCTGAACCACCAAAAAAAACATATTCAGAGCCGGTTGGTGCTATTGCAGATATATCTCTGGAACTTTTCAGAGCTAATTTGGTTATGGCTCCTTTTTGAATCCAAGTAAGGTTGGTTATAGTAATATTATTATAGGCACCAGTTACAAAACTGCTAGTACTAAGAGAGCCACCGTTACCAGAATAGTTATCATAATAATAATCTTCTGCTACGACGGGGCTGTGAGGATAAGTGGGCTGACCATTCTGAATGGTGATATCAAAAGGAGTTATAGTATTCATTAGACCACCCCACACATTAAAGGTTGCTCCGCTTATTACTGCTCCGCTTGGAATGACTGAAGTATCAAAGAAATAAACCTCTCGCCAAATAGAATAAGATCCAATAGCTGGATTATATTCTTGACCCAGATACCCCGCGCTAGCTACATTAATTGCGGTAGGACTATCATGAACGTCGGCATAGGGAAGAGCTTGCCAATTTGAAAGCTGACTACTAGCAGCTGTTGATAAAAAGGTTTGGGAAGTCATTCCCTCACACTCATACAATTGCCCGCCACTGCAACATTTATCGCCCGAAACCAAACACTGATCACCAGTGACGCAAGCAGCAAAAACACTATTATTTGCTAAAAATAGTAAATTAAAGAAGGTTAAAAATACACTGATTAAAAATATTTTTTTCATAGATTTTTTAAAAGTTATTTTTAAACGGTGCCCTCGAGAGGATTCGAACCCCTAACCTCCCGCCTTTTTTGATATGCCCCTGGAGGGAGTCGAACCCCCACCACCTCGTCCGAAGCGAGGCACTCTATCCGTTGAGCTACAGGGGCAAAAGTGTTGGGTAAAAATATAAATGATACTTGCCCCGTACCAAATTTATTTTGGTGCGTGGGTCCATTTCGCCACGAGGGCGTTTGAATAATTTTAACAGGAAAATTGTTTGTCGACAAGCTCAAGGTAAATTGAAAAAAAGCAAATTTTAAGATATAAATAATATATAATTCCAATCTACGGATAGTATCCGAACGTTGTGAATTAATGAAAATATATTTTTATGCATATTCCAAAAGAAGTAAAATTTATAATTGAAAAATTAAAAAAGAAAAAATTTGAAGCTTTTATTGTCGGCGGATGCGTCAGAGATGTTTTGATGGAAAAAGAGCCTAAAGATTGGGACGTGACAACTAATGCCAAACCCGAAGAAATTCAGAAAATATTTCCGGAGAGTTTTTACGAAAATAAATTTTTGACAGTAACGGCTCGGACAAAAAGCAAAAAACCAGAATTAAAGGAAATTGAAATTACAACTTACAGGTCTGAAGCAAAATATACCGATAATAGGCATCCTGACGAAGTAAAATATGCAAAAACGCTTAATGAGGATTTGGCAAGGCGGGATTTTACTGTTAATGCAATAGCCATTGGTTTAAAATCCGAAATTCGAAATCCGAAATCGGAAACAAATACCAAATACCAAATACTAAATACTAAATACGTTTTGATTGATCCGTTTGAAGGGCAAGAAGACTTAAAAAATAAGACCATTAGGTCCGTTGGCAATCCTAATGATCGTTTTTCGGAAGATGCTTTGAGGATGATGAGGGCGGTAAGATTAGCAACCATCTTAGGATTTTCCGCCCAAGGCGGATCGGCCTCGGGCTGGAAAATTGAAGAGAAAACCGCAATGGCAATCCAAAAAAACGCCAAGAACTTAGAATTGATTTCAAAAGAGAGAATCCGCGATGAATTCTTAAAAATTATAATGTCAGAAAAGGCGGCAGAAGGGATAGAATTGCTGAGAACCCTTGGTTTATTAAAATATATTATTCCCGAGCTGGAAGAGGGGTTTGGCGTTGCCCAAAACAAGCATCATATATATGAATGCTATAAACACTCTTTATTGTCCCTTAAATACGCGGCAGAAAAGGATTTCAACATATATGTAAGGCTGGCTGCTCTTTTTCACGACGTTGCAAAGCCGAGAACCAAAAGAGGAGAAGGGCAGGATTCTACGTTTTACGGCCACGAGATAGCCGGCGCCAGAATGACAGAAAAAATCTTGGAGCGTTTAAAATTTTCCAAAAATGACACAAACAAAATCGTAAGACTTGTCAGATACCACCTTTTTTATTACAATGCCGGAGAAGTTGGCGAAAGTTCAGTGAGAAGATTAGTATCAAAAGTCGGACCGGAAAATATGGAAGAATTACTGCAGGTGAGAATGGCGGACAGAATTGGTTCTGGCGTGCCGAAAGCAGAGCCATATAAATTGAGGCATTTGAAATATGTCGTTGAAAGGGTTTCGCAGGATCCGATTTCAGCGAAAATGCTGAAAGTCAGCGGCAACGACATAATGGATGTTCTAAAAATTCAGCCCGGACCGAAAGTCGGACAGATCCTTGATATTTTATTGGGTTATGTTTTGTCGGATCCTAAAAAGAATAAAAAAGATTTTTTAGAAAAAGAAATTAAAAAAATAGCGGATTTCCCGGAAAAGAAAATTTTAGAAATGGCAAAAAAATCCAAAGAAGAAAAAGAGGAGATGGAAATAAAAAGAGACGAAATGACAAAAAAAAGATATTGGGTCACGTAAAAAATATTCAGTATTTAGTATTAAGTATTAAGCGACGGGGTATAGTGCAATGGTAGCACGAGTCCTTTTTACCCCGCACTAAATTTATCGGGGCATAGTATACCGGTAGTACGTACGCTTCGGGTGCGTAAAGATTGGGTTCAATTCCCAATGCCCCGACAAATAAATTTTAGTGCGGGGCGGGAGCCCCAGTAGCAAAGCGAAGCTTGCTACGGGGCATGGATTTAGCCCGGGTGCAAATCCCGGCTCTCCGACAAATTTTCTAACGGGTTGAAGGAGTGTAAGATTAACAGCTTGAATCCGTTGCTTCAGATTCCGGGCCTATAGTAAAACGGTATTACGCAGCATTCGCATTGCTGAATTCCGGGTTCGATTCCCGGTGGGTCCATATGGGTACTAAAAAAGTTGGGATTCTTGGAGAAAAGATAGCGGGAAAATATCTTAAACAAAAAGGATTTGAAATTTTAGACAGAAATTATTCTTTTAGAATTCCGGGGAATCCGCAAAAAGGCGAAATTGACATAATCGCTAAAAAATCTGACAAGATTATTTTTATTGAAGTGAAAGCATCAGCTCAAAAAAGCGGAGAAGCGTTCTCCGCTTTTTTGCCGGAAGACAGGGTTAATTTTTCAAAACAGAAAAAACTTATAAAAACAGCAGAAAGCTGGTTGTCAAAAAAGAAAATTTCTTTTAAATCAAAATGGCAAATTGACATTTTGGCGATTATGATTGATTTTGACAATAAAAAAGCAAAGGTGAGGCACCTTGAGAACGCAGTTTTTTAAATATGCTTATCATCCGCGATTTTATTTATATCTTCTGTTTTTTCGGCGGTCGGCGCCCATACGGGCCCTTGGACGATAATTGTCGGGTTTTACGAAGTATAGCTATTGACAATTATTTTCACTTTGTTATGATGAAAGATAATATAAGAAATGAATTAATTTTGTCCGTAAGACCTACGGGCATTTTTTAAAAATAAATATGGATTTAAAAAATTTTACGTCAGTCATTGCTCAAATCGCCGAAGAAAAAGGGATATCGGTGGAAAAAGTTATAGAAACAATAGAAATGGCGATTGCTGCCGCTTATAAAAAAGACTATTGCGAAAAGGGGCAGATAATTAAGGCCAAATTTGATTCGCAAGTTGGCGGCGTTCGGTTTTGGCAGATAAAAACCGTGGTAGACAAAGACATGATTTATTCCGAAAAAGAGCTAGAGGAACTCAAGAATAAAAGGCAGGAAGACGAGGAAGGTGTTAACAAAAAAATCCGTTTTAATCCGGAAAAACACATAATGATTGAAGACGCCAAAAAAATAGATTCTAAAATAAAAACAGGCGACGAATTGGAAACGATTTTGGAAACAAAAGAAGATTATGGCCGTATAGCTGCCCAAACCGCAAAACAGGTAATAATGCAAAGAATCAGGGAGGCGGAAAGAGAATCTATTTTTGGCGAATATAAATCAAAAGAGGGAGAAATAGTCTCAGGGATAGTCCAGAGAATAGAACAAAGGGTTGCCTTCTTGGATATAGGAAAAACTTTGGGAGTGCTGACTAAGGAAGAGCAGGTTCCTGGAGAATTTTATCGCCCAGGGCAAAGGCTCAAAGTTTATATTTTAAAGGTGGAAGAGTCTTCAAAGGGTCCTGTAGTTTTTCTGTCCCGCGCTTATCCAAAATTAATTTCAAAACTTTTTGAATTGGAAGTTCCGGAAATTTCAGCCGGGCAAGTCCAGGTAAAATCAATTGCCAGGGAAGCCGGTTCTCGCTCGAAAATTGCCGTGGTTTCACTGGCTGAAGGAATCGACCCGATAGGCAGTACGGTTGGCCAGAGAGGAACAAGGGTGATGACGGTAATCAACGAATTGGGCGGAGAGAAAATTGATATTATTGAATATTCAGACGATCCCGAAAAATTTATTGCGAATGCTTTGTCGCCGGCAAAAGTTTTAGAAGTAAAACAACTTCCCAAAAATAAAGCTTTAGTTATTGTTCCGGAAGATCAATTATCTTTGGCTATCGGAAAAGATGGCCAGAATGTAAGACTTGCGACAAAATTGACCGGGTGGAAAATAGACATCAGAAGCGCCGAAGTTATAGAAAAAGAAGGTTTGGACATAAAGGAAGAAGAGGTAAAAGGGGAAAAAGAAAAAACAGAAGAGGTAGAAGAAAAAAAAGAAGCGACAGATGAAAAAGAAAAAAAGCCGAAAAAATCATCAATCAAAAGAAAACCTAAAAAAGAAGAAGAACCTAAAAAAGAAGAAATTAATAATAATTAATATATAACATATGAATATATTTTTTATACCTATTATTGTTTCGATTTTTGCGATAATTTTCACATTGTTTTTAATCCGCGAAATAAAAAAAGCTCCTTCGGGCTCTGAGGAAATGACAGAAATTTCAAGGGCGATAAGGGACGGAGCTATGGCTTTTCTAAAGAGGCAATACAAAACGATCGGATATGTGGCCATATTTTTATTTTTATTGCTTTGGATCGGATTTAATTTCAAAACCGGTCTTGGCTTTTTAATCGGAGCTATAGCTTCCGGGCTTTGCGGATTTATAGGAATGATAGTTTCTACTCAAGCCAATGTCAAAGTTGCTGCCGCGGCTAAAAACGGCATAAAGCCAGCTTTTAGTTTGTCCTTTAAGGGAGGTTCTGTCACGGGATTTTTAGTGGCGGGGCTTGGGTTGCTTTCTGTTTCGGTTTTCTATTTTTTGTTTCACGACTTAAAAGCTTTAGTGGCTTTGGGTTTCGGAGGTTCTTTAATCTCTGTTTTTGCCCGGCTTGGAGGAGGAATTTATACAAAAGCGGCAGATGTCGGAGCTGATCTTGTCGGTAAAGTTGAAAAAGGAATTCCGGAAGACGATCCCCGCAACCCGGCTGTTATTGCTGATCAGGTTGGCGACAACGTCGGAGATTGCGCCGGCATGGCGGCAGATCTTTTTGAAACTTTCGTTGTAACAACGATAGCTGCGATGGTTTTAGGGGCCTTACTGTTTCCCGGCTTACCACAGGCAGTATTTTTGCCTTTAATAATCGGAGCTGTATCTATTTTGGCCTCCATTATTGCAACTTTTTTTGTAAGATTGGGCAAAGATCAAAACATAATTTCCGCACTTTATAAGGGGCTTGTGGTCGCGGGAATTTTGTCAGCCATCGGAATTTTACCGATAATTTTTAAAGTCAGCGCGGCTTTCCAAATGGAAACAATGAAGCTTTACATTCCTGTTTTAGTAGGTCTTTTGCTTGCTGCGGGGATTTTTCTTATTACGGAATTCTTTACTTCAAAAAAACATTCACCGGTCCAATCAATAGCTTTGGCTTCTCAGTCCGGCCACGGAACAAATATAATTGCGGGCTTAGCGGTAGGAATGAAATCAACGATATTACCTGTAATTTTTATTTCGGCAGGAATTTTAATAAGTTATTGGGCGGCTCAAATGTACGGATTGGCGATTGCGGCAGTTGCTATGCTTTCTTTGACGGGGTTAATAATCGCCCTGGATGCTTACGGCCCTATTACCGATAATGCTTCCGGAATTTCAGAAATGTCTCATCAGCCGGAAGAGAACAGGAAAAACACCGATGCTCTAGATGCAATTGGCAACACCACAAAAGCGGTGACAAAGGGGTATGCTATAACTTCGGCGGGATTGGCGGCTTTAGTTTTGTTTTCTGCTTACACGACCGAATTATCAAATTTGGGAGCTAAGGTTAATTTTTTGCTGGAAGACCCCAGAGTTTTAGTTGGATTACTTATCGGGGGGATAACTGCTTATTTATTTTCTGCTTTAGCGATGGAGGCTGTCGGGAAAGCGGCTTCAAAAGTAGTTGAAGAAGTGAGGAGGCAATTTAAAGAAATAAAAGGGCTTATGGAGGGAACCGCTAAACCAGAATACGGAAAATGCGTTGATATAGTTACAAAAGCCGCGTTGAAAGAAATGATTATCCCCGCCCTGCTTCCCGTTGCTGTTCCTATTTTGGTTGGAGTGTTTTTAGGCGTCGAAGCTTTGGGAGGACTTTTAATTGGCAGCATTGTTATCGGAATTTTTATTGCGATTTCAATGACTTCCGGCGGAGCCGCCTGGGATAATGCAAAAAAATATATTGAAGAAGGTTATTTGGGCGGCAAGGGAAGCTTTGCCCATCAGGCTGCAGTTACCGGAGATACAGTCGGTGATCCTTATAAGGATACGGCAGGGCCCGCGATTAATCCGATGATTAAAGTGTTAAATATAGTGGCTTTATTGATTGTCGGATTTTTAGTAAAATAAAATTGTATGAACCCCGTTAGAAGTCCTCGGTAGAAAAATTTCTTAAAAATTTTTCTACTTGGGAATAGCGGGGAATAATCATCGAAATAAAGTCTATTTGAAATTAGCTTTTTGCTATATAATGATAGACTTCTAACGGGGTGAACTTAATCCCTACAGTCATAGAAAAAAGTCAATATGGAGAAAGAGCTTACGATATTTATTCCCGGCTCTTAAAGGAGAGAATTGTTTTTTTAGCGGGCCCAATTAATGATATGGTAGCTAATTCAATCATTGCCCAGCTTTTGTTTTTGGCTTCGAAAGACCCTCAAAAAGACATCCAACTTTATATCAATACTCCCGGCGGTATAGTTACTGCGGGGCTTGCAATTTATGACACGATGCAATATGTTAAATGCCCGATTTCCACTGTTTGCGTTGGTTTAGCCGCTTCAATGGGCGCAATTTTACTGGCGGCCGGCGAAAAGGGAAAGAGATTTGCTTTACCGAACTCTGAAATTTTACTCCACCAGGTAATGGGAGAAGCCGGAGGCCAGGCGGTTGAAATTGAAATTACGGCAAAACAAATAGTTAAAATTAAAGATAAGTTAAATAAAATTTTAGCCGGTCGTACCGGCCAGCCGTTGGAAAAAGTGGAAAAAGACACTGATAGAGATTTTTATCTCTCGTCCGAGGAAGCAAAAGAATACGGAATTATTGACGAAGTGATAAAGACGAAGGAGTAATATAAGAAAATTCCGCCGCCCTTAATCGGGCGGTTTTTGTTTTCAAAAAAAATTTTCCCATAGATGTTTAAAATGATGTTTATTTATTATTGAGGTTTGTGAATTATTGAGGTTTGAATTATTGAGGTTCGGCCTCAATAGATGGTTTGGCCTCAATAGATGGTATAATTAAAATAGAAGCATAAAACATATGAGAAAGGTGCAATTTGCAAACGATTGTTTGTATCATGTATACAATCGAGGAACAGAAAAAAGAAAAATATTTTTAGAAGATAAAGATTACTTTCGTTTTATCCACGACCTTTACGAATTTAATAACCCCCTTACGGTTTTTAATGTAAATTATCGCTTTAACCGAGAGCATCAATCTGGTCCTGAATATGGAGGCCGAACTTCGATAGGTGATTCGATAGATGGATCGGAGAGGCTGGTGGATATTATTGTTTTTTGTTTAATGCCAAATCATTTTCATTTGATTTTACGACAAATAAAAGAAGACGGAATTCCTAAATTCATGCAAAAACTTGGCACTGGTTACACTATGTATTTTAATCAAAAATATAAAAGAAATGGCGTATTATTTCAAGGTAAATTTAAGGCAATTTTAATAAATAAAGATGAATATCTTTTACTTCTTGCAAACTATATTCATTTGAATCCAATGGAGCTCTTAGAGTCAGGATGGAAGAAGCACGGAATAAAGAGTCGGAGAAAAGCGCTTGAATTTTTAGAAAAATATCGATGGTCAAGCTATTTAGATTATATAAACATTAAAAATTTTCCCTCAGTAATTAATAAAAATTTTTTAATGAATTATTACCAAAATAAAAAAGATTATGAAAAATATTTAATGAACGATTTAATTCGCGATTTAGATAAAATTGATAAAATCAAAATAGATTGAACCAATCCAGCCGATCTATTGAGGTCGGACCTCAATAGATCGGCGAGACCTCAATAGATCGGCGAATGGGTGTTTGACAGGGTTATTTTATGGTAGAATAATTTAAGCGATAATTTTAAAAATTCAATGTCAAAAAGAAAATTTATCTCATTTATTATTTTTTTAATAATTCTCCTTATAATTTTAGGAGTATTTACCTATTTCACCCAGCTTAGAGAAGAAAAACCCTCTTTTGGAGAGGAAACATTAATTGAAAAACAAATAAGGGAACTTGATGAGTCAAGAAACAACACTCAAACTTTAACCCAAGAAGAAATTAATAAACAAACTAAGGAACTAGACATTTCCCGTCAAAATGCAAAACCATTGTCTGAAGAAGAAACTCAAAAACAACTTGAAGAATTAGATAAGCTTCGTCAATCGCAATAATTAAAAATTAAAAAAGGTCAATTTAGACAAGTCATTAATTATTAGAAATATTATGAAAAAACAAATTTCTCCAAAAATTATAGCTCTTTCTTTCGGGGTGATAGTTTTATTGTTCGGTATGGGCTTTTATATTTTTGCCTGGACAGAACCTCCTTATGGCGGTAGCTGCACTACCCCACCTTGTCCTCCCGGGGGAAATGTTCCGGCTCCGATCAATGCGGGTAATACTACACAGACAAAATTCGGTTCCTTCGCCATTGATGGAGTAGCATTGGAAACACATAATAATGCTTATTTTGCTACTGTCAGTGGCGATGTCGGCATTGGGACAACGAATCCATTAGCAAAATTAGATGTTCGTGGGAATGTAAGAATAGGAAGCGGTTCAGCGTCTGCAAATAAAGCGCTTTGTTGGAGAAGCGATAATATAGTAGGGTACTGTTTAAGCACGGTAGATTCGTCGGGCGGATGCGATTGTATCCCCATAGACGGTGACTGATACGTTTGCGAACAGATAAATTAAATAATTTTATGACAATCTCTAAAAAACTTATTTTTCATATAATTGCCTTTATTTGGATAGTATTTTCTGTGGTTTTTATTCTCTACGATGTATGGAGTGATTTCAAAAACGTTCAGATATCAAATGCTTATCAACAGGGAAGAACTGACACCATTAACGCTCTTATCCAGCAATCCAAGGATTGCCAGACTGTTCCGATTTACAGCGGCGATACCCAAATTCAGATAATAGATGTCAGTTGCCTTAAAACAGCAGAAGAAAAATAAATTCAGCAAAATAAATATTGCTGTCAGCACAATAATTCGATTTTCAAGGATGGCCTTTGTCTAAAAATATGCCCAAAATAAAAATCACAACCTTAATTTTAACAGTTTTAATCCTGTTTGTTTTATTTTGCGCAGGCATGGTCAGCGCCAGAAGCTGTCCTGATCCAAATTGCGATACCTCCATAGCGGCTGGGTGTTGCACAAAGAGTTGCGGTAATAGTTTTAAGTTTGATTGTTATAAGAAGGGTTTTAAAGATAATATTCATGGAACTGGTTATGATTGCACTTGGGATTCAGATTGTTATTATACTCAAGGTGATACATGTGTGGGCACTGCTCCAAATAAAAAATGCTGGGGGGAAATTTATTTAGATAGAACAAGCTGCGTACCCTGGACTGGAAATTGTATCTCGGAATGTTCTGCTTTCCCTGGCACAGAATATTGTAAAACTTATCTTAACTGTGATGTGCAATGCCCCTATGAATGGCCGGGCACTAGCGATATCGCTTATGATCCTTGCCCATCGATATCAAGTTTATGCCTTGGTGACCAGCGAAAAGCAAAGTATTATTGTTGGGATTATAAAGCATCTGCTTGCCAAAATTCCGCAGGCACCGGTACCAGTTGTACAAATTACTGGGATTGTTGGTCATCCGATTGCCAAAGTGATCCTAATCATTATTGGGGAACTGAGGAAGGTTGTATTAGTAATCAATGTTATGAACCCATAGTTATTGGTGACTCAGACTGTGTTTTGTCGTCAGCAGCAGCAGACACGAACTGTAAAAGTAAAGGGTACGAAGGCACTACCGGTGTTCTTTATAAGTATTGCTGGGACTGCTGTGCTATCGTACAATGTTCTTCTAGCGCTCAATGTGATGATTTTAATAGTTGTACAAATGATGTGTGTTTTAATCCGGGAACAGTAGATTCTCGTTGCCGGTCTTCGGATATTTGCTCTGGAAATTCAATTAGTTGTGGCTGTTCTTCTTGTCAAAATTGCACTTCAATAAGTTCAGCTTGTGGATATGGAACATGCTTAACAACTCAGAAACCTTCCTGGAGTTGTGTAAACTATGCTTGTCAGTATAGTTGTATTAATGATCTAAGTTGTGTGGTTGTTACCCCTACCCCGACACCCACTCCAACTCCGACTCCGACTCCAACTCCAAATCGAGCGCCTGTTGCCAACGCCACTATTTCCAAGGACGGCACTACTTATGCTGATTCAATAACTGTGACTCAAGGAGTTGCTACACCCATTTATCTTGCTGCTAGTAGCCCTGCTGGTCAAAGCTCTGACCCTGATGGATGGACAGATGCTAACTATGGCGTTTCGTCTGGCGGAAAATGCGAATGGAATTCTGACCTTAACCAAGGTGCGCCAACTTTTGAAACAATAATCAGTAATCCCGCCGCTCCTGCCGACTGCAATATTCCTTTAGGCAACCTTACATTCAACGACACGCCAGGAACATATACTTATCAAGTATTAAGAATTACTGATAAGCCTGGCGCTGTTTCCAATATTGATACAGTCTCGGTGACAGTCCAGGCGCTACCAACACCGACTCCAACACCAACATCCACGCCCACGCCCACGCCAACACCCACGCCCACACCAACGCCATTACCATCAACTTGTGTCGGTAGTTGGTTCAAAACCATAGGAACAACACTTTTTGATGATGCCCGTTCCGTTCAACAAACTTCAGATGGAGGATATATAGTAGCGGGAATAACTGGAAGTGGCAGTAACGCCGATATTTATGTTGTCAAATTTACTTCTGGGTACGATTTATCTTGGTCTGAAAAAATAGGCGGTTCAGGTGAAGAAGGAAATCCTACTGTCCGCCAAACTGAAGACGGAGGTTATGTTGTTTCGGGATACACAAAAAGTTATGGTTCCGGAGGAGCTGATTTTTTTGTTGTTAAACTTGATCAAAATGGTGGTTTTTCCTGGGCAAGAACTATTGGTGGAACAGGTGACGATATTGCTAACGACATCCAGCAGACCTCAGATGGGGGGTACGTGGTAGTAGGATATACAAATAGCTATGGTTTTATGCCTCCTCCTTATCCTAATTCCCTTTTAGTTTTTAAACTTGATTCTTCGGGGAATAAAGATACGACTTTTGGCAACGGAAATGGAGCTTTTAATCTATATAAGTCTACTGATAATGTATATGGTGAGGCTATCGTTCAGAATTCAGATGGGACCTACGGCGTAACAGGAGTCTCTTCCCGAGTAACACTTCCGCTTGGTAACTCTTCCGCTATAGTTATTGAAATTAAGGCGGATGGTTCGGGCACTGTCTGGCAGAATGCGATAAACCCCACTTTTGTTAATCAATATTTCAAAGCCCATTCTTTAATAAAGACCCCCGATAGGTGCTATATCATAGCAGGGGATGAAGACTCATATGTTTTTTATGCCAAAGTTTGTCCCAATGTATTTCCAGCCTTGGGCGTTACGTGTCTTCAGACTATAAGTAGTATAGGTGAATCTGCTTCTTTAAAGTCCATAGCAATAACTTCAGACGGAGGTTTTATAATGGCTGGAGAGACAAAAAACTCTAGCGGAAATAGCGATGTTTATCTTCTTAAATTAAACGATATTAATAATCCTTGTGCTCTGGGGGGGATGTGGGCAAGAAAGTTTGGCGGCTCAAATAATGATCTTGCTAATTCCATAACAACTACTTCAGACGGAGATTTTATAATAGCCGGAGAAACCAAAAGTTATGGAGCGGGGGATTCGGATGGTTTTCTTGCCAAAATTAATTCTTCTGGTAATTCTCCAGACTGTTCTTTTGTTTGTCCTTGGACACCTGCCGTACATGCTGCAATTGATAATGTCATAGGGCTTTTTTTATCCGTGCAGACTCCATCGCCAACTGTAGCTAATCAAAATCTAACCTTGCCCAGTTTTTCACCAACTGTTTCTAGTCAGTTTCTAGCTCCCAATTGCAAATGTTATGACGGAACCCCTCTTAATCAATGCGTCGTTGGTAATCCTCCCGAATATTGTGATGCCAACGCTGATTTGGTTGATAATTGCAACGATTGTGGCTGTTCGTTGGGTCAGGCTTGCCAGATAGATGGAACCTGTATTTCTCCATCGCCTACCCCGACGCCTACCCCGACACCGACACCTACACCTACACCAACACCCACACCGACTCCAACGCCAACACCCACACCGACACCGACACCCACTCCAGTACCTGGAGTTTGTTCTGATCACAATGTCTGGGGTTTTGCCTGGTCGGAAAATATTGGTTGGTTAAGTTTCAGCTGTAAAAATACAAACACCCCAAATGATTATGGGGTGGATATCAATCCGGTTACCGGTGATTTTTTCGATGATGCTTGGTCAGATAATATCGGCTGGATTGATTTTGCGCCAGCAGGACCCTATCCTACAGCGCCAAATTATTCTGCCTGTTTGGATTTGCCAGGCGCTGGCCAGACCTGTGACGGCGTGGGTGATTATAAAGTTTCAGGCTGGGCAAGAGCTTTAGCTGGAGGAACTGCTCAATCCGGCGGCTGGGACGGGTGGATAAATTTAAGAGGTTCTGATTACGGAGTTTCGCTGGACATAGGTTCCGGGCCAACTTACGAATTTTCAGGTTGGGCCTGGGGAAGCGATGTGGTTGGCTGGATTAGTTTTAATTGTTTAAATCAGGATGCCTGCGGAGCTTCTGATTATAAAGTTTTAACGTCTTTAGCTCCAACTCTTCCGAATCAACCGCCAAATCAACCCCAACCTGATCCTGAACATTGCACAATTGGCGTATGCTTGGACAATTGTTCATATCGAGGAGCAAGTATCCCCACTTTCTATTGGACTTATTCTGACCTAAACGATGATCCCATAGGAAAAGATCCGCAAACCGCTTATCAAATAAGAATAAGAGCTGTTAATAATTTTCCCGTTGACGGAGAAGATAATCCTGTTTTTACTGCTGACGAATTTTTGTGTGATGGTTCGATTTGTTCTGGAGGATCTTTAAAATACTTTAATCTTTTTACAGCTGAAACTGATTGGAAAAATTGGATGAGCTGGGACACTGAATATTGGTGGACAGTAAGGGTTATAGATAGCGGTTCTGTTTGGTCTTCTTGGTCTGCCCCTTCTTCCTTTATAACACCAGTGCACGCTTATCCCTGGCCAGATTTTACCTATACTAATCCTGCCCCGACAATGACCGGGTATACGGTTACATTTTTCGATTACAATTCAGCTTGCTATGACAATGATAACGCTTCATATCCCTGCAGCGACCTTCCATCAGGAAATTACGAGTGGGATTTTAAATATAATAAAGCTACTGGAGAATTTTGCCCAAATCCAGCGGTTTGCGCAACAGGCTACGATGTTTCTCATATTTTTACTGCTGGCGGGACATACGCTGTTGCCTTAAGAATCACAGACCCGACGATAGGATCATGCATAACATATAAAGAGATTAAAATTGACAAACCGTTACCGCGATGGAAAGAGGTGCCGCCGACATCTTGGCTGGAAAAATTATTGGCTTATATCCTTTAAAATTTTAGAATAATCGCCCCTCTCTTCCGCAAAGCGGGAGGGAGGGGCTTTTCTTTTTATAAAAAATTTGCTAAGATAACAATGTAAAATTATTTATTATGAACTTTTGGCATTATTCTACGTATTCCAAAACGATTATTAACAATTCTAAATTCCTAAAAAATCAAAAAAAGGAGGTATTTTCTCTTATAATCGCTTTGTCTGCGTAAAAAATGATGAATAGCCAAATTTTCTTTTTTAACAATGAATCAAATAGCGTTATTAATAGCGGGCATAATTATTTTGTCTGTGGGTTCGGTTTTGGGTTACTATGCCCGCCAATCAATCGCCAAAAAACAAGTTGGAACTATAGAAGCAAAACTTCAAAAAAAGATTGCCCAAACTAAAGAAGAGGCAGAAAGTCTTTTAAACGAAGCCAAGAGTAGAGCTGCTAAAATTTTAGAACAGTCAAAATCCGAAGAAGACGAAAGGAGAAACCAGCTTTTAAAAGCCCAACAGATTATCTTGAGAAGAGAAAGCGTCTTAGAGGATAAGCTCGTTTCTTTTGATTTGAAAGAAAAAGATTTTCAGCAGAAAGTAGAAAAACTTAAAGCCATAAAAGAGAGCTTAGAGAGTTTAAAGCAGGAAGCTGTAGATAATTTGGAAAGAGTTTCAAATTTATCCAGGGAAGACGCAAAAAAAGAATTGCTTTTAAATTTGGAAAAAGAATACCAGAGAGACATTCTTGAGAAAATGAGAAAATTAGAGACAGAAGGCGAGGAGGGTTTTGACAAAAAGGCAAAAGAAATTTTAGCAACAGCTATCCAAAAATGCGCGCTTTCACAGGCGCAGGAAATTACCACTACAAGCTTGAGTTTGCCGTCAGAGGAAATTAAGGGAAAAATAATCGGTAAAGAAGGAAGGAATATTAGAACTTTGGAAAGACTTACGGGCGTAGAGCTAATAGTGGATGAGACTCCGGAATCCGTTGTCATTTCCAGCTTTGATCCCGTGCGTCGGCAAATTGCTAAAGTTGCTTTGGAAAAATTAATAAAAGACGGGAGAATCCAGCCTGCCAGAA
>Ga0209777_10002604_pt1 | contig 23432 bp, 12 predicted proteins | sample FrelakmetHBP12HB_FD_187147 | JGI IMG/M metagenome (GOLD analysis project Ga0209777, IMG submission 187147) | Freshwater lake sediment microbial communities from the University of Notre Dame, USA, for methane emissions studies -HBP12 HB (SPAdes)... | ecosystem: Environmental > Aquatic >...
TCCGATCTACTGGCACTTGCCCTGGCACGGGCCGGCGTACGTATCGACGGACTTAAACGTCTTGCCGCCGTCGAACGAGACCTGGACGTCCCACTTGTCGGCCTTGTCGCGGGCGCGGTAGTGGCCGCCGAAGCGCAAGCGCGTCATGTGGGCCGGCGTCGCGATCGGAATCGTCACTTCGCCGGGGGGCGCGCTCACGTGGTAATACTCCTCGGAGACGTTCTTCAGCGTCGGGCTGAAGTCGGCGAGCGAAACGTTCTTGCCGGTCGGCTTGTAGGACGTGCCCTCGATCGTGATCGTGCTCTCGGCCGGGCCGGCGCTGAACGCGATCGCGTTGTCGCCCTTGGCGAGCGTCGGCAGGGCCCGCTGCGAGCACTGGATGATGTTGGAGATCTTCAGCGCGTCGATGCCGGAGCCCTTGCCGGCCAGGATGAACCGCAGGCGATAATCGTACCGGCGGAGGACGAACTTCTGCATGTCGATCTTCTGCTCGCCGGACTTCTCGAACGTCGCGACCTCTTTCCAGTCGCCGCCGTTGTTGTCGGAGAAAAAGACGCGCACTTTGCTGCCGTCGCCGACGACGGCGTTCATCGCGATTTCTCCGCCGAGGTAGACGTAAGGGCAGGGCATGCGGATTTCGACGATGCCGTTCTGGGCCGGGTCCTTGAGGTGCAGGGCGGGGGCCGCCTTGTCCTCGCCCGTCGTGGCCACGTTTTCGGCCTTGAGGGCCCCGCTACGGAACGTGCCGTCCGCCAGGGGCACGTCGTACTCGACCGTGCCGCTGCCGATGCGGCCGGCGTTGAGGTCGCCGTATTGCGTCAGGTACTTCATCGACCCCTCGCCGACCTTGGCGGCGAGGCACCCGGGCGCGTCGCCGTCCTTGGCGACGCCGTTCACGTGGAGGCCCTTGTTGAACCAGTTCCGCGTGAGCTTTTCCCCGGGGCGGAGCTCGATATTGACCTGGTACCCTTGCGAGTAGCCGTATTCATAGGTGAAAGGCGTGTTACCGGAGCCGTCGTACTCCTGCATCGTGGAGTACCAGCCGTGCGTCCCGGCGGGCCACCAGCCCTGGTTGTAGAACGGGCAGTTGGCGAGGAGCTCGGGGCCCTTCTTCCAGCCGGTCCAGCCGTCGGCCTGCATGAACGCCCGGAGCTTGGCGTCGTTCTTCTTGAGGTCCGGGTTCTTCTCGAGCCACGCCTTGACGGCCGCGACCACCTCGTCCATGCCGGCGATCTTGCCGTCGGGCTTCGGGAAATAGTTGACGAGCGAGGCGTCGAGCATGTGCCAGTCGCCGTCGGCCTTGACCTCCGGCAGGCTGTGGCCGTTGCAGCCGTAGGCGCGGGCCTCGAGGCCGACGTACCGCGAGAGCTGCTCGATGTTCGACGCCGCGCAGCAGCACATCCCGTAGCCGTAGACGTTGAACGTCTTCACCGCGTCGTGGACGCAGCCCTCGTGGAGGCCCTCGATCGGCGGCGGGTCCTGGTAGCGGAACGTGACGACCGACTTCCAGACGGCCAGGGCCTTCTCGGTCTCCGTCATGTTGTCCTTGATGAACGACTTCTTCCACGCCTCGAGGCTCGAGACGTCGGGCACCTTGTCCGACAGGACCTTGATGTGGCTGACCACGCCGACCGCCTTGCCGGCGGCCTCCTCGGCCCGCGCCGCCGCCGGCACAAGAAGCCCAGCCGCCAGGAGCCCCAGAAGCAATCCCTTCCCTCGCAACATGTTTCGATCCTTTCGAGCAGGCCCTCGTCGTATTCCGTTCAGGCTAACGGCGGATAATGCTACCTATTATAGGCGGCAGGCTCAACCATTTCGTTTGCCCTTCGGGGGCTTCCCCCTTGCATCCCCTTCTCTCCCGGCGTAACCTATCGCCATGCTAAAGGAACCGGAGATGGGTAAGGTGTCACCCGGAATCACTCGTTGGGACGAGGGACTACATCACGGAGTCTCCGGAGAAACCAAAGGGTGAATGAAATGGGCGTGCGAGAGCTTTTCCTTGCTGCTGCAGTTACGCTCTTGAGCTCTTGCAGCGCGCCCGAGAAAGGGCCTGGAAGTTGGGACGATATTACTGGCGCAAAATACTTCCTTGGCGGGGGCGGCGGAATAATAACTGCGTCAGAATCGCAAGTCAAGCGACTGAATTCCATATTGAAAACAGCCGAACACATTAGGCATCATGATGTGGACAAGATCTCGCAATACCTGGATGTGCGATGTTCTTCCGGCGCGAAATCAAGCGTCATCATCTACGATAATGGATCCGACATGGCATTCTTGTGGAATGGTTCCTGGTACTCGGGCAAGGAGCTTGCGCCTCTTCTCCGAGAAATGAAAGATGGGGACGATGTTGCGGCTGCCACCTACATCAACAGCGCAAGAGGGGTAAGGGTAAGTGCGTCCCAATCGCAGGTTGGGCGCCTGAATGTCGCAATCAAGGCCCTGCAAGAGGGTCACCTCCACGACATCAGCGACAGGTCGCCATACCTGGAGGTGCGCCGTGGCTCGGGCTCGCGCTCCCAAATCATCATCTATGATAGTGCATCCGACATCGAGTTCTGCTGGAATGGTTCTTGGTACTCAAGTGATGAACTGGTGGCACTTGTCCGGGAACTGATGGCCCAGGGAAACTAGGGGCGCGTCCCGAGTGCCAATGACAGAGATACCAGGCGACACGAATGCCGGGAACGCCTTACTTGTCTCATGGGAAATAGGGGATGCCTCCGCCCCGCCGGAGCGGAAGACGAACAAAGGAACCCTGAGCGGGCCGCTCGCCGGTTTCCACGGGTTGCTTCGCTCCACCCGCGGCTACATGCCTCCGCCCCGCTGGGGCGGGACTGATACACAGGAGCCTACCGCTTGGCCTCGCCGACCTCGACGCGGATCTGGGCCACGCTGTGCTTCGGCATCGCGACCCGCAGCGCCCCGCCCGCCGCCTTGATCTTCAGCCGCGAGGCCTTCATCGGCGTACACGGCAAGAAATCGGGCGCCGAGAGGAGCGTGCCCGTTGCCTTGCCGGCGCTTGCACCGCCCAGGATGATCTCGGCCTCGCGCGTCTCGTCGGGATGGCGGTTGACGAGCGTGATCGTGACCTCGCGCCGGTCCTCACGGATGGACGCCGCCAGGTCAAGGTCGGCGTCGGCGGCCGGGTCCACCTTGAGGAGCGTCGCGCCGTGGTGCGGGCGGAAGAGGCGCATGACCTCGCCCGCGGGGGTGAGGCGCGCGGACCCCGGTTCGACGAGGATCGCCCCTTCGTTGACCGGCTCGAAGTACGCGCCGATCGAGATCCCGAGGTCCCTCGCCTCGCGCACGAACACGTTCAGCATGATGGCCGCATGGATCGCCTCGACGACGCCCGGCTCGCGGTACCACGCGTACCAGACGTTCCACTCGTCGAAGGCGATGCCGATGTCCTTGCGGCCGCGCGGCCGGGCGTTGATGATCGCCCGCATGTCGGCCATCGTCAGGCGGGTCTGCTGCTCGCCGTTGACGAGGCCCGTGCCGAGGAAATTCTGGGTCGCCAGGTCCGTGAGCTTCCGGAACTCGGCCCGGCCCGTGTCGCCCGTGTAGTCGCGGATCAGCGGGTGATAGGTATGCAGCGAGATATGGTCGAAGACCTCGTCGAGGGCGAGCACTTCCTCGTACCACTTCTTGGCCCAGCCGGTCGAGCCCACGAGGATGAGCGACGGGTCGACGGCCTTCATCGCCCGGGCGCAGTCGGCGGCGGCCCGGCAGTATCCGCCGGACGTGTTATCCCCCTTCATGTGGTTGTAGCCCATCTCGTTGCCGAGCGTCCAGTACCGGACGCCGTACGGCTCCGGGTGGCCGCGCTCGGCCCGCCGCCGGCCCCACGTCGAGTCGGCCGGGCCGTTGCAGTATTCGACCCAGGCGGCCGCCTCGGCCGGCCCTTCGAGGCTCATGTTGATCGTCAGGAACGGCTCGGCGCCGATCGCGCGGCACAAGGCGATGAACTCATCGGTGCCGATCTCGTGCGTGTCGAAGCCGCCGGTGTGCGGCAACGTGTCGAGCGCGCCTTCGGCCGCGGCACGCCGGTCGACGGGCAGAAGGCCGTCGCGCCAGCGGTAGTAGCCCGCGAAGTTTCCGCCGGGCCACCGGAGCATCGGCGTGCCGATCTCCTTCAGGAGTTCGACCACGTCGGCCCGCATCCCGTGGAAATGGCCCGCCGGCAGGAGCGACGCCGCGCCCACGAAGATCGCTCCGGGGCCGTTGAACGTGATCTCAATCTTCGCGTCGAGGTTCGTCCGCGCGACCTTGAACTTCCACGCCGCCTCGGTCCACCCGTCCGGGCCGACGCGGAACTGCTTCGTGGCCGGGGCGGCTCCGGACACCGTGACGCGCGCGTCGAGCGGCCGGTCGGCCCGCAGGGCCAGGCGCCCCTCGTAGGCGCGGCCGCCCACGAGCGGAAGGCCGCGCTGAGCGATCCCGCACGTGCCGCGGACGTACGACTCGGCCCGCTGCTGCTGGCCGCAGGGCTTCACGCCCTCGTCGAACCAGCGCTGGGTGAACGTTTCGGCGGCGGTGCCCGCCCAGCCGCCGGCGATTTCCACCAAGTGCCAGCTCTCACGCGGCCCGATACGGTACCAGTCGGCGGCCACGCCGTCATGTTGCGGCAAGCCGGAGAACTTGCGGTTCCGCAGGAGCTCCGCGGCGAGGCCCCGCCAGACGCAGCTTCGCGTGTGCTCCAGGTTGTGGCCGAACCAGAAGGGGGAAATCTCGCCGGCGGTCCGGCCGGCGTCCAGGACGAATCGCGTCGACATAGAGGTCTCCTGATTTCACCGGCGGAGCAGTATAACGTGCGGGGGCGGGAGGTGCCAAGATTTCGCGGGGGTAAGGCCTTTTCGAGCCTGCTCATTTAGCCGGCGGGCTTGCCCGCCGCGCGCCGTACTCGCGCGGCAGGCAAGCCTGCCGGCTAAATGGGCCCAATTCCGTTGACGTTCTCCTCCGCGGCGGCTTAGAATCCCACTCGACTCTTCTCGATTCCTCTTGGCCGCGCTATCGCGGGAAAGGACTGTTTGCCATGTCGATGCGATCCGCCATTCGTTCGCTTGCCTGTGCCCTCGTGGTGGCGGCGCTGCCGCTCGCGGCGGCCAATGGCCAGGGCTTCATCAAGTGGGAGAACGCCGGCAAGGGAGTCGACCTCGGAAGCGGGGCGGGCGTGACCGAGCTCTCGATCGGCGGCGCGGAGAAGCCCGTGGCGTACGCCGTCGTCGAGGGCGCGGGCCTCTTCAAGTCCGAGGACTTCGGCGAGACGTGGACGGCGCTCAAGGGCGATGCGGCGTGCCTGGCGAAGCCGTGCGCCGTGGCCGCGGCGCCGGGCGACGGCAAGGTCGTCTTCGCGGGCGTGGCCGACGCCGGGGGCGGGCTCTGGGCGAGCACCGACGCCGGCAAGATGTGGAAGAAGGTCGGCGACAAGTCGAAGGGTTTGGCTTCCGACGACGTCGAGTCGGTGGCGTTCTGCGCCAAGGACCCGAAGTTCATCCTCGTCGGCCACCGCGACGGGAAGGCCGTGTCGGTCAGCCTCGACGGCGGGGCGACGTGGCAGGCGAAGGACACGGGCGCCGACGTGAAGCAGCAGATCGTCTTCGCCCTCTCGGACACGCGGTGGGTCGTCGGCAGCCGCGCGGGCGGCGTGGTCCGCTGGACGGACGATTCGGGCGGCCAATGGGCCGCGGGGGCGGGCGACATCAACTACTTCGCCGGGCCGCTCCCGGTCATTCAAGCGGGTGACTATATGTATTCTTCGTCGCATCACGGGATCAACAAGAGCGTCGACGGCGGCAAGTCGTGGAAGTTCGAGATGGGCCCGCACACCCGCGTCGTCGGCACGGCGGGGGACCTGCTGTTCCGCGAAGGCGACCGCACGTTCATCCGCGGCACGCAGGACCGCACGTTGAACCTGGAGATGAGCGCGGACTTCGGCGCGAGCTGGAAGGCCTGCACCTACTCGCTGCCGGACATCGTGCCGGAGGCGCTCCGGCTGAACCTCGTGATCTCGGCCGAGAAGGACCCGTTCGCGCATATTCGCATTGCGACGGCCTGGGCGGCCGCGCCCGACGGACGGACCGTCCTTCTTGGACTTGGGAAGGCCGGGCTCTTCCGCGGCAAGCTTTCCTGGACGCCGAAGGGGCCGCTCGTCGCGGAAGCGAAGATCGCGCCGCTGGCGGTCGTCGAGGGGGACTCCAAGACCAAGGTGAAGATCGAGGCCCTTGTGACGAGCCGCACGGCCAAGGTCGCCAGGGTCCAGGCCGACCTGACAGCCGTCGGCGGCGGCCTCGTCGAGCTTTTCGACGACGGCAAGCACGACGACGGCGAAGCGGGCGACAAGCGGTTCGCCAACACGGCCACCGTCGCGCGGGGCACGAAGGCGGGCGACAAATTTCTGGGCATCCTGGCGGAGGACGACGCCGGCCGCCTGGGCTCCGACAGCGTGAAGCTCATGATCGCCTCGGTCCTCGACAAGCACGTCGTCTGGGACGGCGACAAGTTCGGCGCGGGCCTTTCGTGGGTCGCGCCGCAGGCGCCCCTGAATTGGGTGAAGACCCAGACCGAGGAGGCCCACAACGGCAAGGTGGCCCTGGAATTCCGCGGCGAGGGAAGCGGCTTCATCGGCGGCGGCTGGAACTGGTTCGGCTGGTATCCGCCCAATGCCGGGACCGATATCTCGAAGTATGCCAACCTCTCGTTCTGGGTCAAGCTCGTCGGCGACTCTCCGGGCGGCGTCGCGATTGCGCTGAACTGCTCGGCCACCAAGAAGCTCAACGGCAAGGTCGAGATGGCCGAGTACGTGGCCGACGAGGCCGACCTCAAGGACGGGAAGTGGCACGAGGTGATCATCCCGCTGCGCGACATGGTCGACGCCGCGTCGAAGGAGTTCGACCCGAAGAGCGCCTGGGAGATGGACTTCAACTCGTGGGCGCCGCACGCCCGCGCGTTCAGCCTCTTCATCGACGAGATCGGCTTCGACAACCGGCCGGTGCGGTCCCACAAGGAACTCGTGACGGCGCCGGTCGAGCGCGATCCCAGGCCCCTCAAGGCCCCCGCCGCGGTGACCGCCGAAGTGGACCTCGCGGCCGCGGGCACGCCGATCAGCCCGTTCATCTACGGCTCGTCCATGGGCGACCGCCAGGTGGCCGCCGAGCAGGGCCTCACGATGATGCGCGCGGGCGGCAACCCCGTGACGCCGCTCAACTGGAAGCACGGATTCGCCTCCTCGGGCGCCGACTGGTACTACGCGAACAACGGCGTCGAAACGCCCCCCGAGAAGAACTGGCTCGTCACGTTCCACGGCGAGAACAAGAAGGCGGGCCTGGAGACGTACCTGACGATCCCGATCATGGGCCGCGTGGCCAAGGACGGCACGAGCTCCGCCTTCGATATCGATAAGTACCCCGACCAGGAATCGTGGGCCGCCAAGGCCCAGCCGACCGATCCGCACCCGAAGGCGGGCAACGGGCGCCAGTTCCAGAAGGGCCCCGACGGCCAGCCGCTGAAGGACAAGGACGGGAAGCCGGCCCTCAAAGACATCGAGGCCGACCCGAACGACACGTCGGTCGAGATGTCCCCCGAAGAGCAGTGCGACATGCTCAAGTTCATGATCGAGAAGATGGGCTACGGCACGGCCGACAAGGGCGGCGTCCGGATCCTCGCCCTCGACAACGAGCCGATGCTGTGGGCGTCGACCCATCGCGGCATGCACCCGAAGGGCACGAGCTACGACGAGCTCTGGGAGCGGACCGAGAAGTACGCCACGCTCCTCAAGAAGATCGATCCGTCCGTCAAGATCGCCGGGCCGACCCTCTGGGGCTGGACCGCCTACTTCTACTCCGGCCTCGACCAGCAACTCGTCGGGCGCGGCCAGGGCACGTGGGAAGAGCCGCTCGACTTCAAGGCCCACGGCAAGGTCCCATTCTGCAAGTGGTGGATGAAGAAGCTGGCCGAGCACGAGAAGGCGACCGGCCGGAAGCTCGTCGACATCCTCGACTGGCATTTCTATCCGCAGACGAATATCTACATGGCCGGTGCGCCGAACGACGCCAAGGTCATGGAGGGCCGCGTCCAGGAGACGCGGGTCCTCTGGGACCCGGCGTGGAAGGACCCGTCCTGGATGGGCAAGGAGCAGGGGAACATCATCCGCTTGCTGCCGATGATGAAGGAGTGGATCGCCGAGTGCAACCCCGGCATGCAGACCTCGATCGGCGAGTACAACTTCGGCGGCGACGGCGACGTGTCCGGCGGCGTGGCCCAGGCGGAACTCCTCGGCCTCTTCGCGCGGGAGCAGATCGACTACGCGTTCCTCTGGATGTTCCCGGCGGCCAACAGCCCGCACTATTTTGCGTTCAAGCTGTTCCGGAACCCCGACGGCAAGAAGACCGCCTTCGGCGACCGGTACCTGCCGGCGAAGGTCGACGCGCCGACGGACGTGTCGGTCCATGCCGCCAAGGATTCGAAGACGGGGCGTCTCTCGTTCATTCTCGTCAACAAGCGCGCCGCGAAGGACGCCAAGGTCACCGTGAAGCTCAAGAAGGCCGTGCCCGCGCAGGACGCCGTCTTCTACGAGTACAGCGCCGCGGACCGGTTCTCGATCGGCCAGCTTCCGGCCCGCAAGGTGGGCGGCGACAAGATCGAGGTCGACCTGCCGAGCCTGTCGGTCGTGCGGTTCGATTTGAAACCATGAATCGGGTGCCATGCTTTCGCGCTTCTGCGAAAGCATGGTCGTTGCCGCCCGGGACGCATGCTTTCGCAACGGCGCGAAAGCATGGCACCCGGCCTCGTCGCCGCACCGGCGACGGCTAAACGGGCTCGAGAGTGCGTAATGCATCGATGTGGCGCTGTCATAGCGATCGCCCTCCTGCTTGGTGCGGTTCGAGCTTTCGCCGCCGACCTCCCGGCCCCCGGTGTCGGCGTCTTTTTCAAGGCCGACGACTTGCCGCGCCTGCGCGAGAACGTGGCGCGGCCGCCGTGCAAGGCCGTCTACGCCGAGATCTTGAAGCGTGCCGACGAGGCCCTGGCGAAGTGGCCCCAGGACAAGGCGCGGCTGCGGATCGAGGAACTCGCGCCGCAGCTTCCCGACCTCTCGGTGGAGTTCGTGCCGAAGGAGTTCCTTCCCGAGGGCGGCAAGGAGGCCGGCGAGGCCCTCGAGAAGTACGTGAACGAGGGCGCCGCGAGCGCCGCGTTCGTCTACCTCGTGACCGGCGACCGCCGGTACGCCGACTTCGCGTGGGACGTCTTCCGCCAGTGTGCGAAGGTCAACCGCTGGGGCTGGTTCCCGTGGGCGGGCGTCCACGTGCCGCACATTCATTTCGGCATCGTCAGCCGCAACCTGGTCCTCATCGCCGACAGTGTCTGGCAGACGCGCTCGGCCGACGAGCAGAAGTTCGCGCGGGAAGTGATTGCCGAGAAGTGCGTCGAACCCTACTACCGCCTCGTCCTGCACACGCCGGGGATGGGCCTTTACCACCTGCGCAGCCGCAACCAGGGCTCGAACGTCCTCGGGGCCGCCCTCGTCGGCAGCCTCTTCGTCGGCGACGCGGTGCCCGACAACCGCGTCTGGCAGGCGAGCCTCGTCCAGACGTTTCACTGGGCGGTCGCGCACGACATCGGCTGGATGGGGCAGGGCCTGGAGTCGGGCCTTCCCGGATATTGGGACATCTCGATGCAGAATCTTTACACGGCGGCCGCGGCCCTCTGGAACGTCCGGGGGATCGACCTCCGCGGCCATCCCGGCTTCGAGCAGGCGACGTGGTACCCGGTCATCCACGAGACGACCGTCCCGCCCGTGGGGATGTTCTCCGAGCCGGTCGACGCGGCGTCGAAAGCGCCGATGGGGATCATCGCCGGCAAGCCCATCGAGCTTCCGCACGAGGCGTACGGGGCCGCGTGGTGGTTCGACTATGGGGCGAAGTTCCCGGCGTCGCCGGCCCATTACTTCGCCTCGAAACTGATGATCCAGCCCGAGCGGATCCGCGTGGAAGACGCCCACCAGGCGGCCCTGAGCCGGGTCCTGGCGATCGCCTGGTGGGACGAGCGGCTTCTGGCGCCGCCGAAGGCGCCCGTGTCGCTCTCCCAATTCACCGACCGCATGGCAGGCCTGCGGAGCGGCTACGGCCTGGGGCAAACGTATCTCTATTTCAATGGCGACCTTTTCCTGAGCGCGAAAAAGGAGGTCCTCGGCACGACCTCCGGCATGGCTTGGCATTTTCCGTGGCACCAGTACCAGGTTTCGGAGACGGGCATCGAGACTGAGGGCGAGCCGTTCGCGCCGAGCATGGTCATCCGCGAAGCTTCGGACGACGGGCGGTTCGCGTGGATGCGGGCCGAGAGCGGCACGTCGAACGTCGTGTACTATGCCCTGGCGGGCCAGCGCGAAAGCTATAAGCACTACGCGAAGCGCGAGCGCGGCATCCTCTACGTGCGCGCGGCCGACGGGGCGCCGGACTACTTCCTCTTCGTCGATCAGGTCCGCCACGCCGACCCGAAACCGCGCTGGCACGCCTGGACGTGGCATCTCTGGAACTCCGTCGCCAACCCGAAAAACGCTGGCCGCTTCGTCGTCGAGAGTAACCGCACGGTCCGCGCCGAGCGGCCCAATGCCGACCTGTGGATACAGTTCCTCCAGCCCGCCTCGGTTGCCGTCGAGCAGCACGGCGTCCCCGCGCAGCCGCACGTCAGCTACCAGATGGACCACAACGGCCTGATGATGCGGGCGATTGCCGACGGCTACGAGCCGATCGAGCAGGCCGTGCGGGGCGTGACGATTCCGCCCAGCGCGTGGCAAGGGCTCGGCCAGGTCGAGGGCGACGCGCTCTTCATGGAAAAGCCGCCCGCCGAGAAGGACTTCGCGACCGGAGTCGTCCCCGGCCTCTCCGGCGGCATGCGGTACCGCCTGTCGCTCAAGAGCAAGAAGGAGAACTACCGCGTCTACGAGGCGACCGCGTGGGAGGTGGGCCTGGAGATTCTCGATAAGGACGGCAAGGTCGTCGCCAAGCCCGTGACGCGCTACGGCCATCCGGACCCGCTGAAGGTCGGCGAGCCGATGTCCGACACGAAGACGCACGACTGGGCGGAGACGGTCCAGTATTTTGACGCGCCGGAAGGCGCGGCCGCGGTGCGGGCGACGTTCCGCGCCGTCGGCGGCGCACACTACTTCGAGCCGGGGAAGCTCTGGCTCGGCCCGGTCGAGGTGCGGCCGGTCGGCGTGCCGAAGCGGGAGGCGGAGCAGCGGTTCCTCGCGCTCGTCATGCCGCTGGAGAAGGGGGCCAAGCCGCCCGAAGTCGGGTCGGTTAAGAGTGGCCGCGCGGTGATCGACCTGGGCGGCGGCGTCAAGGACGAGGTCGAGGCCGCGCCGGACGGCGGCCTTAGGCTTTGGCGGACGAAGGACGGCCGCGAGGTCGCTGCGTTCGCGGGGCCGCCGAAAGACTCCGGGCCGACGGGCGGCCTGAAGACGAATTCCGAAGAAAGCGCCGCGGCCCTGCGAGCGGGCCTGAAACCGCTCCTTGACTCGCTCGGCCGCGACCGCGACTCGCTCACCGCGAAGGGCCGCACGAACCTGGCCCTCGGCGCCAAAGTCACGGCCTCCGCGACGCGCGACGAGCGGTTTGCGCCGGGCCATGTCATCGACAACCAGGTGGCCGAGTATCCCGCGGACGGGCATCTCGATTACACGCTCGGCATCACGTGGTCCTCCTCGCGCGGCGGGTACGGGGCCGAGAAGACCGACCTCCTGGCGGACCGCGACTTCTTTCCGCTCTACGTGCGGCCGACCTGGTGGCTGCTGCCCGAGGCGACGCTCGGCCACGTGGAGCTGGAGTTGGCGAAGAATGCAGCGGTCGATCTCGTGCGGCTCCTTAACACGAGCAACGCCGGCCTCAACGATTTCGCCACGCACACGTTCCGCGTCGAGCTCTACGATACCGCGCACAAGCTCCTGGCGACGAAGGATGGCGCGTTCGGCAAGGTCTTCGACCGCCCATTCAAGCAGGCCTTTATCGTGCCGAAATGGTTCAACCATTACGCGCCGACGTTCGAGGGGATGCTCGAGCCGGGCGTGACGGTCCCCTTCGGCGACGGGTGGCAGGAGGTCGCATTCGACAAGGTCCAGGGGACGCGGTTCGTCCGCGTCGTCGTCACGAAGTACTGGGGCATCGGCGGCGGGCTGAACGAAGTTCAGGTGTATGGCCGGTAGGTTTGTACAAAGGCCTTGAACCGCAAAGAACGCAAAGAGCGCAAAGGAAGGATGGGAAAAGGCAATACCTGCGGGTGCCATGCTTTCGCGCTGTTGCGAAAGCATGTTCTTCGATCTGCGGGTAAGCATGCTTTCGCAACAGCGCGAAAGCATGGAACCCGATCCGGGAACCCACTGGCCCAATCATGAAGGGCTGTTTGATGACCTGCGGTCTTCTTTGCGCTCTTTGCGTTCTTTGCGGTTCACTGCTGTTTCTTCTGACGCTGTACACTGGGGGCGGGATGAGAAAGCTAGTCTTAATATATATAGTGTCGGCGATTCTACTAGTGGCAGGGAACTGCCCGGGTGCCGACTGGCCGCAGTATATGGGGCCCGGCGGGTCGGGCGTTTCGTCGGAGACCGGCCTCGCGCGGACGTGGCCGGAAGGCGGGCCGCGCGTCCTCTGGACGGTCGGGCTCGGCGACGGGTTCGGCGCCGCGGCCGTGCGGGAGGGGAAGGTCTACGTCCTCGACCGGGTCCAGAACCGCCAGGACGTCCTGCGATGCCTGGACCTGGCGACGGGGAAGGAAGAATGGACGTATGCTTACGACGCGCCGGGATCGCTTCCTTACAACGGGTCGCGCCAGGCGCCGGCGGTCGACGCGACGCGCGTCTTCTCGGTCGGCCCGTTCGGCCATCTCCAGGCGATCGACCTGGCGACGCACAAGCCCGCGTGGTCGCACGCCATCCTCCAGGAGTTTCCGGAGTCTCCCGCCGAGGCCGCCAAGCGCCCGAGCGAGTGGTGGGGCGTCACGCAGTGCCCCGTGCTCTACAAGGACACGGTCATCGTCGCCCCGCGGAGCGACAAGGTGGGCCTCGTGGCCTACGAGCGGGAGTCCGGCAAGGTGCGGTGGACCTCGCCGGCGGTCGGGCGCGCGGCCTTCGCGTACGTGACGCCGACGCTCACGACCCTCGGCGGGACGGACCAGGTGGTGATCGTCACCAACACGGAGCCGGGGGCGTTCAAGCCGGCGATCGTCGCGTCGGTCGACGCCGCCACGGGGAAGCTCCTGTGGCAGATCGAGACGTGGAAGTCCTATAAGCTACCTATCTCGCCGCCCCTCCGGATCGCCGAGGACCGGTTGTTCCTCTCGGGCGCGTACGGCATCGGGTGCTTCGCGCTGCGGGTGAAGAAGGACGGCGAGGCGTGGTCGGCCGACTACGCCTTCAAGGACAACGCGAATTGCGTGGCCCATCTTCACGGGCCGGTGCTCTACAAGGGACATATCTTCGCCCAGAGCTTCGATATCCACGGGAAGGCCGCCGCCCAGAACGGCCTCGTGTGCCTCGACACGGACGGGGACCTCAAGTGGAAGAGCGGGCCGGACGCGCTTTTCGACGCGGGCGGGTTCCTCGTGGCCGACGGCCTCATCTTCGTCATGCACGGCAAGACGGGCGAGCTCAGCCTCGTCGAGGCGGCGACCGACGCCTACAAGCCCCTCGCGAAGGCGAAGGTGCTCGAAGGGAAGGGCGGCACGATCTGGGCGCCGCTGGCGCTCTCGGATGGCAAGCTCATCGTGCGGGACTTGCACGAGATGAAATGTCTTGACGTGAGGAAGCCATGAAAAGTTATCGCAAGGAACTCTGGTTCGAGACCCGGCGGCGGCGAGAGTTCATCAACATCACGCCCCAGGTCGAGGCGTGCCTGGCGGAGAGCGGCATCCGCGAAGGGATGCTCCTATGTAACGCCATGCACATCACGGCGAGCGTTTTCATCAACGACGACGAGGCGGGCCTGCACCGCGATTTCGAGGCGTGGCTCGAGAAGCTAGCTCCCGAGAAGCCGTACGCGCAATACGCCCACAACGGCGCCGAAGACAACGCCGACGCGCACCTGAAACGCTCGGTCATGGGCCGCGAGGTCGTCGTCGCGGTGACCGAAGGGCGGCTGGATTTCGGGCCGTGGGAACAAATCTTCTACGGCGAGTTCGACGGCCGGCGGCGGAAACGCGTACTCGTCAAGATCATCGGCGAATGAAGGCAATGCGGAATGCGGAGTGCGGAATGCGGAGTGAAAAGCTTCGCACAGGCGTGCCTCGTTAGCCGCCCCGCTTGCGGGGCGCGTGTTCTTGACTTTCGCATGAAAGGCCCCACAGCATGATCGATGGCGAGAAACTGATTCAAACGCAACTCGAACTGACCGCCCCCCAAGAGATCGTCTTCGACGACGGGCGGCGGACCGTCTGCACGCCCGCAAGATTTGTGCCGCGCGCGGCCGACCCGGCGATGGCCGTGTCGCTGGCGGGCACGTGGCGCGTGAAGCGGTGGCCGTTCAAGGCGTCCGAGGGGGCGCTTGCGCGGCCAGCCTGCAAGGACGCCGCGTGGGAGGCGGTCGGGCAGCCGGGGAAGGTCTTCTACGTCGATCCCGAGCGCGACCCGTCGACCGTGCCGAACTGGAACCGCGTGACGCTCGCGCACATCGCCCCGGAGGACGGGGCGTTGCTGCGGCGGCCGGTCGTGATCCCGCGGGCCTGGCGCGGCAAGCGGATCCGCCTGCGGTTCGAGGCGGTCTACCCGGCCGCGCGGTTCTACTGCAACGGCACGCTCCTGGGGGAGCACCTGAGCGGCCTCACGCCCGTCGAGTGGGACGTGACGGACCTCGTGCAGCCGGGGAAGCCCGCGCTCGTGGCCGCGCGGCTCCTCAGGCGGCACAAGCATGTCCAACTCGACATGCCGCGACACGCGATGGAATTCGCCGGCCTCGCGCAGGACGCCTGCTTCTTCGCCACGGAGCCGTGCCACGTGGCCGACTTCCACCTCATCTCTTCGCTCAACAAGGCGTGCCGCGACGGCGCGATTGCGGGCACGGTCCGCGTGGCCAACGGGGGAAGCGTGCTGCGCCGCGGCTCGCTCGAGGTTTCCGTCTACGATGCCGAGGGGCGGCGCCGGGCGCGGGTGACCCGGCGGCTGGCCGTCGCGGGCGGGGCCGCGACGGACGTGCCTGTGGCCCTGAAGCTTCCGCGCGTTGCCTTGTGGAACGACGAGTATCCGAACCTGTACCGCGTCGCGCTGGTCCTGAAGGCGGCGGGGCAGAAGCCGCAGGAAATCCTGTATCGGACGGGCTTCCGGCGGCTGGACCTGTCGGGCGGGCGGCCGCGCTTGAACGGCCGGCCGGTCAAGTTCCGCGGCGTCAACCACCTGACGTACCACCCCGAGCACGGGATGTACACGCCCGAGCCGTGGCTGCGGGAGAACCTCGCGCTCATGAAGCGGGCGAACGTCAACGCGATCCGGACGCATTTCCTCGGCCCGGCGGTCCTGGCGGACCTGTGCGACGAACTCGGGATCTACCTTCTCCAGGAACTGCCGATCGACTGGGGCACCGATTATATCCACGATCCTGAATGGGTCGGCCCGGCGCTTCAGCGGATCGAGGGCGGCATCCGGCGCGACCGCCATCATCCGAGCGTCATGGTCTGGAGCATCGGCAACGAGAACATGCCGAACAAGCGCGAGGTCGCCCAGGACGGATGGAATCATCTGCGGATCTTCCACCGGTTCGCCAAGACGCTCGACCCGTCGCGGCCGACGATGTTTCCGCCGCCCGGCCCGGCCAACAAGATCCGGGCGATCTTCGAGGTCCGCGTCGGCGACATCGCCGACACGCATTACTGTTTCGAGCTCGCCAGGGACATGCGCGACAAGGGCGTCGTCGAGAATCCCCGGTCGTGGGAAGCCGACATGGAGACGTCGACCCGCGCGGAGGCGATGGCCCGCGGCTGGAGCGGCGTCTGGTTCAGCTCCGAGTACGGGATCACGAACCTGATGCCGGACCTCCTCAACGCCCCGTACGCCTCGATCATCGCCGACCGGATGGAAGACCCGCTCTCGGGGAAGTCGACGATGCAGGTGTTCATCGACCGATTGCGATACGAGTGGGGCCTGATGCGCGACGATCCGTCGTGCCTCGGCGGGGCGTATTTCCCGTGGATCGCGCCGGGCAGCGGACGCAACCCGTGGGGCTGGGTCCAGTGGGGCGAGGACGCCGACTGGGGCGTCATGACGGCGGCCCTCCTGCCGAAACCGTTCTACTGGGCGCTGCGCGTCCTCTTCAGCCCGGTCCAGTTCCCCGAGCGGCTCGTCTGGAAGAAGGGGGAAACGGAACTCATCTTCACGGTCCGCAACGACTATAATGCGGTCGACCTCTCGCGGTGCCGGCTGCGCACGATGATGGGCGGCGGGCCGCCGTACATGGGTATGATGCGCGAATGGCGCGACGTAGCCTTGGCGTGTCCGCCGGGGGCAGAGACGACCGTGCGGATTCCCCTCTGGAACGAAGGGACCCGTAAGACGCTCGACGGCGGGGCGCCGGTCGTCTGCCGCTGCATCCTCCTGGACCCGACGGGGTTCCGGCCGATCACGGCGGATATCCTGGTGGTGCCCGAAGCGATCACCGCGGCCAGGAGTCCGATGCCGATGGGGCCGGATGCGGTTTAGGCCCGTGTGCCCACCGAAGTGTTTAGCCGTCGCCGGTACGGCGACGTTCTTGCGTGGTACAAAGCACGGCATAAGGATCGTCGCCGTGCCGGCGACGGCTAAACGTGTTGGACCTGCTTCGAGGCTTGCATGCCCAAGGGGCTCATTTTAGTCGGCCTCCTCGCCCTGGCAGCCGCCAGTCCGCTCCCCGCGCGGGCCGAGGACGCGCCGAAGCCGACGCGCATCAAGGTCGACTTCTTCTTCAACCCCAACTATCCCGAGGAAGCCAGCACGCGCCGGCTCGTGGAACTGATGAGGGAAGACCCCTCGATCTCGATCGAGCAGTGGGGCGGCCTCACGCTGCCGGGCGGGGCAGGGCGGGCGCCTTTCATGATGGCCATCGCCGGCAAGACCGCCCCCGACGTCGGCATGTCGTGGTTCCACATCATCCGGAACGACATCGGCCAGGGGTTCCTCTATCCGCTCAACGAGTGGATCGGCGAAGACAAGAACGGTAACGGCGAGATCGACGACCAGGAGGCGATCTGGCCGCGATGGAAGCAGATTCCGAAGCTCTGGCGCCAGGTCGTGACGATCAACGGCAAGGTCTACGGCGTGCCGAAGGCGCAGAAGGAGTGGGTCGGTGTTATCTTTCGCATCGACATGATTCGGGCGGCAGGGCTGGACCCGGGGAAGCCGCCCCGGACCTGGGACGAGTTCACCTACTGGTGTCAGAAGCTGACCGATCCGAACAAGAAGATTCCCGGGGCGGTGGTCCAGCGCGGCCAGCGCGGGTACGCGATCGAGCCGTACGGGTGGCTGTTCCTGCCGTGGCTCCAGTCGGCGGGGGGCGAGCCGATCGCCCAGGTGCGCCGGAGCCCCAGGACCGGCCGGGACTACAGTTACCCGCCCGAGGCCACGCGGTTCGTGACGCCCGATGGCGAAGACCTCTCGCCGGTCGAGCCGCGGTGGCAGGCGGATTTCGCCTCGCCCGCGGGCATCCGGGCCGCCGGGCTCTACCACCGCCTGTGCTGGCAGAAGTGGCTGATCGATCCCCAGACGCGCGAGCCGCTCGACCTCACGCCGGAAGACCTGGCCCAGGGCCACGTGATGGTGGGCGGACGCCAGGTCGATTTCCAGCCCTCCGACGTCATCACGGGGATGGCCCGCGGGTTCATGGGTCAGCGCGGCACCGATCCGCTGGAACTCCTGACGCGGGGCGAAGTGGCCATGCTGACGTGGGTCGCCGAGGACCTCGGCAGCATGGGCCAGAGCCTCGGCATCAACCCGGACCTCTTGAGCTGGTTCCCTTTCCCGGCCGCGCCGGGGCCCGAGGGGCGCCGCGTCGTCCAGTTCCACAATCATTACGCGATCCTGTGCGAGGGCGTCGGCGACCGGCCGAAGGCCGACCGCGACAAGATCTGGAAGGTCCTCGAGGCGGCCACGGACGAGCGGGTCGCCGACGCCGACATCCGCCAGCGCGTCCTGGCGGGGATGGCCCGGTTCGTCAACCCGCGGGACTTGAAGCGCCTCGGCCTGACCGATTACCTGCGCGACGTGCCGGAGTCCATCCGCGAGGTCTACCAGGGGATGGAGGACGGGTCGATCACGATCCGCACGGAGCCGTACATGGGGTTCTGGGTCACGCAGGACGACGCGATCAACCGCGAGGTCGTCAGCCTGATCTCGGCCGAGAACGGCGAGGGGTTCGACTACGCGGCCGCGCTCCGGGACGTGGAGCAGAAGGCCAACAGCGGCAAGATGTTCGGGCAGCCGAAAGAGGTCCTCGACCGGTATCGGACGCCGGCCCGGGTGGTCTTCGTCGTCCTGGTCGGCGTCATGGCCATGTTCATGATCTTCATCATCCGCTCGTTCACGCGGAAGGTCGAGGCCACGCAGAAACAGGTGTACAGCGGTTGGAAGCCGTGGCTGCTGGCGGGGCCGGCGCTGGTGCTCATCGGCTTATGGAGCTATTACCCGCTGGTGCGCGGCATGGTGATGGCGTTCCAGGATTACCACATCCAGGGCGGGAGCCCGTTCGTGGGCCTGGACAACTTCATCAACCTGGCGCTCGACGCGAGCTTCTGGGCGAGCCTGGCGCGGACGGTCTACTTCGTGTTCCTGAACATGACGCTGGCGTTCCTGACGCCCATATTCCTGGCGATCCTCCTCTCGGAAGTGCCGCGCGGGAAGATCCTCTTCCGCACGCTCTTCTTCTTGCCGCAAGTGACGAGCGGCCTCGTGATCGCGCTCCTCTGGAAGATGATGTACGACCCGACGCCGGCGGGGTTCCTGAACCAGTTGCTCGACCTGCTGAACCGGCTGCCGCTGGTCCACGTGGAGCCGAAGACGTGGCTCCAGGACCCGCGGATGGCGATGATCTGTGCGGTCATCCCGACCGTCTGGGCGAGCATGGGGATGTCGAGCCTGATCTACCTGGCGGCCCTCAAGAGCATTCCGGACGACCTGTACGAGGCGATCGAACTGGAAGGGGCGGGCATCTTCGCGAAGATACGGTATATCTCGATTCCGATCATCCTGCCGCTGATCATCATCAACTTCGTCGGCACGTTCGTGGCCACGTTCCAGAACATGGGGAACATCTTCCTCCTGACGTTCGGCGGCCCCGGCGAATCGACGATGGTCGTGGGGATGCGGATCTGGATCGAGGCGTACAATAACCTCCGCTTCAGCATGGCGACCAGCATGGCGTGGATCATGGGCTCGATCCTGATCGGGTTCACGTACATCCAGATCCGATTCCTGCGGCGGGTGGAGTTCCGCCGGGCGAAATGGGATTAAGGCGGTTCAAGGTTCAAGGTTCAAAGTTCAAGGTTCAAAGTTAACGGCCAGGTCCATACGCGGCAGGGGGCGGATTGATGGCTACGATCAGGCGGTTTGAAGAGATTGAGGCGTGGCAGTACTCACGGGATCTCGTCAATGCCGTGTACAAGGCGAGTGCCGATGGCAGGTTTGCCCGCGATTTCGCCCTGCTGAATCAGATACGCAAGGCAGCCCTGTCGGTCATGTCGAATATTGCGGAGGGGTTTGAGCGCGGCGGCAACAAGGAGTTCCTTCAGTTCCTGGCGATGGCAAAGGGCTCGTGTGGTGAAGTACGCTCGCAGCTCTACATAGCCTGCGATCAGGGCTATATAAAGGCGGCGGACTTCGATCGTCTCGCTGAGGATGCGATGCGGATCAGCCGCATGGTAGCAGGAATGATGCGACACTTGCGCCAGTCAGAGTTGAAAGGCGCCAAGTATCGCTGACCGCGGCGCGCCTGGCTGTGCCTTGTCTTGGCTGTTAACCTTGAACCTTGAACTTTGAACCTTGAACCTTGAACCTTAAACCCCGGACGTTGGCACATGGCCATATTACCCGTCGTCGGAAGAAAGTCGCCGCGGATCGCCCTGGTGATTGCGATCATCTATGCGGCCCTCGTCGTCCTCGGGGCGTCGATGGTCGTGCCGTTCCTCATCACCCTCTCCAGCTCCGCCTCGAACGACTACGATTACGACCGGTTCGACGTGATCCCGCGCTACCTCTGGTCCCGCGAGGACCGCTTCGTCAAGGGCCTCGTGCTCTACTTCAGCGAGTTCAAGAAGGCCGACGAGCAGATGCGGGCCTGTTTCCCCGAGATGCCCGACCACTGGACCACCTGGCAGGTGATCGGCAAGGACGAGGAGACCGTCGCCCGGGTCGCGCGGCACTACTTGGAAGCCCCCGAGGCGGAGCGGGCGCGGTGGCCGGCAATCGCCGCCGACTACGCCGAGTGGGCCGAGGCCTATCCGGTCGAGGACTGCCTGTCGGCCGTCAAGGATATCCAGGCCGGCATGTACCTGGAAGAGCGGTACGAGCGGCTGTGGGCGGCCGCGGAGCCGGCGGCGGCGGCCCATGCCTGGGCGTCCGCGCGGCGGGCCGCGGCGCTGGCGCTCGTCGGACGGACGTGGGGCATGCCGATCGAGAGCTTCCTGGCGGTCTCGTTCAAGACGACTGAGCAGTCGGCGCCCTACTGGCAACAGTCGTATTTCCCGCTCGAGGAGGCCCGCTACGCCGACTTCCTCGAGACCCGGCGCGCGTGCAAGGACCATCGCTTCACGCCGGGCGTGCGGCGGGCGTGGCTGGCCGCGCTACGGGCACAGGGGGTTTCCTGGACGAGCGAGGGCGATGTGTTCCCGGTCCCGGCGACGGCCTCCGAGGACCTGAAAGCCCGGTGGCTCGAGTTCAAGAAGGCCGACGCGCCGGCGGCCATCGCGGTGCCGTTCGCCTTGCGGACCCAATGGCGGGCGTACCTGGACTCCGAGGCCGTGCAGCGTGAACTGGCCCTCGCGCCGGGCGCGCGCTTCGCCGTGGCCGACTACAACCGCCTGGCGGGGACGCAGTACGCGACGCTGGCGGCGACGCCGTTCCCCGTGCCGGCCGACGCGCCCGAGGCGATCCGCAAGCACTGGCGGAAGTTCGTCGAGGAGTGGTACCCGCTGCGCCTGACGCAGGTCCGCCCGACGCCCGCGCTCGAACAGGAGTACCGCGCGTTCCTCCGCGAGCGACTGCGGACGATCGAGTCGGCCAACAAGCTCCTGGACGCCCGGTGCCGCGGCTGGGACGAGTTCCGCCTGTCGGCGTCCCCTCCGACGGGCCCCGGCAGCGCGAACCTGCGGAGCCTCTGGGTCAGCTTCGTCCAGACGCTGCCGATGGAGGAGCGCGTCCTCGGCGGCTCGGAAGCCGCGTACCAGCGGTTCCTCCTCAAGAAGTACCAGGATGTCGATACGATCAATAAGACGTACGGGTGGAAGCTCGGCCGGATCGAGGAGGCGACGCCGCCGTTCGACGTCGCCTACGCGGTGACGTTCCTCAAGCACGAGGCCGCGTTCATGTACGAGCCGGTCCTCGGCAACTATGCGGCCGTGTGGAAGTTCCTGACCGAGACCGGCAACGCCCTCTTCGTGACACTGGCCCTCATCGGCCTGACGATCCTCTTTACGCTGACCGTGAATCCGATCGCGGCCTATGCCCTGTCGCGGTTCAACATGCGCGGCCAGGACAAGATCATCCTCTACATGCTCGCGACGACGGCGTTCCCGGCCATGGTGAGCGCCATTCCGGCGTACCTGCTGATGCGCGACCTCGGGCTCCTCAACACGATGCTGGCGCTGGTGCTGCCGGGCGCGGCCAACGGGATGGCGATCTTCATCCTGAAAGGCTTCTTCGATTCGTTGCCGCAGGAGCTCTTCGAGGCCGCCGTGATCGACGGGGCGACCGAGTGGCAGATCTTCCGGATCGTCGCGATGCCGCTCATCAAGCCGATCCTTGCGATCAACGCCCTGACGGCCTTCATCATGGCCTACAACGGCTGGGAATGGGCCCTCATCATCTGCCAGAACCGGTCGATGTGGACCATCGCCGTCTGGCTCTACCAGGCCAACGAATGGTGGGCGTATACCCCGTGGGTCACGACGGCCGGCTTCGTCCTGGCGTCGATTCCGACGCTCCTGGTGTTCGTCTTCTGCCAGAAGGTGATCCTGAGAGGGATCATCATTCCGTCGATGAAGTAGGGGGAATCCATGAGAGTCTTGGTGCTGATGGGCGCGCTCGCCGTTGGTTTCGTGTTTCTCAGCGCGGTTTTTGTGTGTCTCGGGGCGCGGTGGGTCAAGGCCGCCAAGGCGACTTTTCCGCGCGCGTTGGCCGCCTGGGGCTGTGTGACCGTGGCGAGCGTGCTGTTTCTAGGTATATGGAAATCCATCAATGATGTCCGGGAAACGAGCGGCGCCTGGGCCAGTTGCCTGGCGTTCGTCGTGCTGCTCGGGGTGGAACTGACCGTCTACTTCCTACTTATCAAGCTGCTCATCAAGCGTCTCCTGGGCACATCGGCGCTCCGGGCCTTCCTGGCGTTGCTTGTCGGCGTGATTCCGCAGGTCCTCGCCGCAGCGCTGGTGCTGCTGGTCATTCGGCCGTACGTGGCGCAGGCCTTTGTCCTCTCGACGAACAGCATGGCCCCGACGATCCTGGGCCCGCACTTCAAGGTGCCGTGTCCCCGTTGCGGCGGCACGGTCTTCATCTCGCCGCCGCCGAAGGACAGGCTGATGATTCAGACGGGGCCGGGCATCTGCGGCTCCTGCCTGGCGCAGGAGGTACATCCATTCCCCTCCTCTCATTCCCTTCCGCCCGACCATGTTTTTGTCGACAAGCTGGCGGCGCCGCGCCGTTGGGACATGGTCACGTTCCGCAGTCCGAGCAACCCTTCGGTCGTGTGGGTCAAGCGGGTCGTGGCGTTGCCGGGCGAGGAGGTGGTCCTCAAGGACGGGGCGGTTTGGGTGAACGGCGTTAAGCAGACCCCGCCGGCGCCGATGGCCCGTCTTGAATACGCCCCGCTGGCGGGCCAACGCCCCGGGCCGCTGGACTCGCCGGACCGTCCGTGGCGGCTCAAGGCGGACGAGTTCTGCGTGCTCGGCGACTTCACGACGAACTCGGTCGACTCGCGGATGATCGGCGCCGTCCCGCGATCCAGCATCGTGGGCGTCGTCACGGTTCTGTATTGGCCGCCCGCCCGCTGGCAGGTGTGGCGATAGTGCGCCGCCAGACTCGATCTTGTGGGTGCCATGCTTTCGCGCTGTTGCGAAAGCATGCTCTCCGTAGCTCGCACACCCATGCTTTCGCAACAGCGCGAAAGCATGGCACCCAATCGGGCGGCACGCGCCAGGAAGAACGGTAACGGCTGGTGGGTGCAGAGCACCCGCCCTGCATGGCTGGCCCCCTCGCCGTTCACTCCGCATTCCGC
>Ga0209777_10002605_pt1 | contig 23415 bp, 20 predicted proteins | sample FrelakmetHBP12HB_FD_187147 | JGI IMG/M metagenome (GOLD analysis project Ga0209777, IMG submission 187147) | Freshwater lake sediment microbial communities from the University of Notre Dame, USA, for methane emissions studies -HBP12 HB (SPAdes)... | ecosystem: Environmental > Aquatic >...
CCAAATTTTTTCGGCGAATTTGGATCATCTTTATCACTTGAATCGTCATCTTTTTCAATTTTTTTCCATTCGGACCAGGACTTCCCGTCCTTACTCGTCCTCAGTTCAAACGATATATTAGAACCGACCGGAAGATCCCCTTCCCAAGAAGGGGATACTGCATTGAATGGAAAGTCCGCAGTTTTTACATCTCCAACCTTTTCGACTGTCAGTTCACTATTAGCACCTAAGACAGTTGATTTGCCCTCTTTAGAAGCAAGATATTTATTAAAAAGGGCGGCTACTTGAGTTCTTGTTACCGAGGTCTTAAAACTATTTGCCCTGATTTTTACAGGTTTGTAAGGATTGTAGAGAATAACAGAAACAGCCAAAGCCACTAAAAATACTGAAAAGACAATCGAAGCAGTTATTTGGTAAAAATATCGTTTAGCCCTCACTGTGAAAAAATTCTATCACAAAAAAGAAATGATGGGAACGCAAGAGGTTTTAGTTAAAGTCTATTATTAATTTAGCTAGTTTATCCTCATCGTGTCGGATCAGTGTCCCTTGGAAGGCCAAATCTTTCACGATAATATCATTCGCAAGTTTTTTACACGCGCCCAAATCAATTTTCACCGGGCATGCTTTTTCTTTTTCATATCTCTTTAGAATCTTGTCTGTAAATCTACTTTCATTTAATAAAACATAGTCTAAGCTTCCACACTCCAAGTAATTGCAAATTTCTTTAATAAAATCGCTTGCTTTGAAACCATCAGACTCTCCCCTTTTAGTCATTAAATTACAGATATAAACTTTTTTCGCTTTAGAATCGGTTATCGCCTCTTTAATTCCCTCTACTAAGAGGTTTGGTATAAGGCTTGTGTATAAATCTCCCGGGCCAATAATTATTACGTCTGCTTCCTCAATAACCGATACTGCTTCATCATTCGCATAAGCTTTCGGTCTCAAATAAACGTAGTCAATCGGCACATCTACTTTTTCTTTTCTCACATCTATATTCGCCTCCCCGATTATTTCTGAGCCGTCCTCAAGCTTAGCAACGAGGTTTGAAGGCGTCAGAGTGACAGGAATAACTCTTCCCTTTATTCCTAGTATTTTTCCTGCCTCCTTCAGCGCTTTATCTGAATCGCCAGTAATTTCACTCAAAGCGGTCAGGAACAAATTCCCAAAGGAATGGCCTTCTAATCCTTCCCCCTTTGCGAAGCGGTAATTAAAAAGTTCACGCAAAAGTGCAGAGTCTCTATCATCTGGAGTCAAGGCAACAAGCGCTTGCCTACTATCACCCGGTGGCAAATGACCAAATTCGTCACGCAGCCGACCGGATGAGCCACCAGAATCCATCATTGAGACAATCGCGCTGATATCTACTGGAAACTTTTTTAAACCTTTCAGAAGACTGTGGATACCGGTCCCGCCTCCAATAACAACTATAGAAAATTTAGAATTTTTATCTGCTGGATTAGATTGTTTTTTATCTTTTTGTTCCATGGGGCTTTTCAGCAGTTTGGATTGTACCAAACAGGCAAATAAGTATCAAGAACGGTTAGTTATTAAGATTTTTGAAAAATTCTACTGTTTTTTTCAAGCCTTCTTCTAAAGAAACTTTTGCGCTCCAGCCAAGTTCTTTTTTTATTTTGTCAGCGGCAGTATAATTTGCGTTTACATCACCAGCTCGCTCACCAAGGTCTTTGATTGGAACTTCGTAGCCCACAATATCGAAAATTTTGTTCACTATATCTTTAACTTTGGTGCCAGAACCTGTCCCAACATTGAAAATATTAAGTCCTTCCAAACCCAAGGTGGCAATGTGAGAAGCTGCCAAATCTTCAACATAAATGAAATCTCTTACTTGTTCTCCATTCCAATAAAGTGGGATCGGCTCCTTATTCAAAGTAGCCAGTATAAAATTCGGAATCGCGTGGGTCTCCGGGTTGTGAAGCTCGTTTGGTCCATATGGGTTGAAATAGCGTAAAATCACTGCGTTCAAACCGTTATCTTCGTGTTCTTTTTCAATTAATTTCTCCATTTCAATTTTTGTTTGGCCATAAGGATTTTCTGCTTTCTTAACTGGGGACTCTTCCGTAAGTGGGAGTTTATCCGGCTCGCCGTAAACCGTAGCCGAAGAGGAAAAAATTATTTTTTTAGTTCCTGCCGCCTTCATTGCTTCAAGCAAAACCCCTGTTCCAACCACATTGTTTTCCCAATAAAGGTCCGGTTTTTCGACGCTTTCGGGAACAATAATGAAAGCGGCCATATGAATTACTGCTTCTACACCACTTAGTGCCTCAGACAATTTTTCTTTTTCGGAAATAGAACCCAAAACAAATGTGGCTCTTGGATCAATAAGTTTTTTAAAACCGCAACTAAGATTATCGTAAACAACAACTTTATGTCCTTGATCCAAAAGCTGTTTTGTTACATGTGACCCAATGAAACCAGCACCACCAGTTACTAAAATTTTCATAATGTTTAAAACTAATTATAACGGGCTTTTCTCGTTTGAGGAATTATTGTTTTAAAAAGCCTTGACCTTCTTTTCGGCCAAAAACCCTGCCTAAATCTAAGTTTAACACTGTTCCACATAAATTCAATTATATCGCCCAGTCCAATTTTCGTATGCCCCCATTTTCTTTCTTTGAAATGAATAGGCACTTCTTTAATTTTCGCGCCTTTTCTGAAAGCTTCATAAAGTAGATTCATTTGAAAAGAATAGCCTTTTACTTTCAGTTTTTTTAGGTTTATTTTTTCCAACACACTCCTTTTTATTGCCCTGTACCCACTTGTGCAGTCCCTGACATTATCAATACCAGCGATATAGCGAGCGAAGCGGTTACCCCAACGGCTATTTGCCCTTCTTATAAAATTCCAGTTTTTTGGAACCCTGCCCCCTTTGACGTAACGGCTACCAATAACAAAGTTAGCTCCGTTTTCGATTCCCCTGATTAACAACGGGAGTTCTTTTGGCTGATGGGAAAAATCAGCATCCATCTCAACCACAACGCCTGCCTTCAATTCATTCAATGCATGATCAAACCCGCGAATATAAGCCGCCCCAAGCCCTTGTTTTCTACCGACCAGCAAGTGGATTTTTTTGTTTTTCGAGGCCAAATTTTTGACTACTTCCGCTGTTCCGTCTGGACTTTTGTCGTCCACAACAAGAATTTGAAATTTGTGAGGTTTGATTCGAGCAAATTGGTCGAGCAACTCCGGAATTAAACGACCTATATTTTCTCGCTCGCGATAGGTTGGAATGACCACTACTATTTGCACAAGGGGATAATAAACTTATAGGGATTTTTTGTCAAAAAGAAACCCCGTACTTCAGATAACTTCGGCACGGGGTTTGGGTAACACCCGAGCAAATACTAGCAGTAATTTTTTTCTTGTCAATACCCATTTTCTGTCAGACAAAACTTACCCGAAAGGTGGAAGTAATAATTGCTTCTGGATTATTTAGCCTTGAAATGGTAAAATTAGTTGCCCTGTAAAAAAGGTCAAAAGAAACATATGCTTAAATTTTTAGGTTCCCTTCTTGACTCAAACGAGCGAGAATTAAATAAAATCGAGCCTCTTATTACCAAAATTAATTCTTTGGAAGAAGGGGTAAAAAAACTCTCCCCAACCAAATTCAAAGAAAAAGCAGAAGATTTTCGAAAAAGAATAGAAAAAGGCGAAGACTTAGATAGTCTTTTGCCAGAAGTTTTTGCTCTTGTTAGAGAAGCGGCTAGAAGAACCCTGGGTCAGAGGCATTTTGATGTACAGCTCACTGGTGGAATTATCCTTCACCAAGGGAAAATCGCAGAGATGAGGACTGGTGAGGGAAAAACTCTTGTTGCAACGCTCCCCCTTTCTCTAAATGCCCTAACTGGCAAGGGCGCTCATTTAGTAACGGTCAATGATTATTTGGCCAAAAGAGACGCTGAGTGGATGGGGCCTATCTACCATTACTTAGGGCTTTCTGTCGGTGTCATAAACCATGACGTCAGTTACCTTTTCGATCCAAACAAGGAAGAGGAAGAAAAAGAAGAATTGAAAGAACAAAGTACAACCCCAGAAGCCGAAGGCTTGGGAGTGGGGAAATTTTTGCGGGAAGTCACAAGAAGAGAGGCTTACGCCGCTGATATTACCTACGGTACCAACAATGAGTATGGATTTGATTATCTCCGCGACAATATGGCAGGAAGCCTGGAGGAAATGGCTCAGCGCCCCTTAAACTATGCAATAGTTGACGAAGTCGACTCAATTTTAATTGATGAAGCCCGTACCCCGCTTATAATCTCCGCTCCCGCCGAAGAAAGCACGGAAAAATATTTTCAATTCGCTTCTTTAGTAGAAAAATTGGTCAATGATACTGATTACGCCATTGATGAAAAAATGAGAACCGCGAACCTTACCGAAATCGGCGTCTCAAAAATAGAAAGAATGCTAGGAGTTAAAAATTTGTACGAAAGTGATTTTGAAGCGATTCACCACGTTGAGGAAGCCCTAAAGGCCAAGACACTTTACCACAAAGACAAAGACTACGTTGTAAAAGACGGCGAAATACTAATTGTTGATGAGTTCACTGGAAGATTGCTCCCTGGCCGCCGCTACTCAGAAGGATTGCACCAGGCAATTGAAGCAAAAGAAGGGGTTGTGGTACAGAAAGAAAGCAAAACTATGGCGACAATTTCTTTCCAAAATCTCTTCCGACTTTACGAAAAGCTGGCCGGGATGACTGGTACTGCTCAAACTAGTGCCGAAGAATTTCATAAGGTTTACGAGCTGGATGTGGTTAGTACTCCAACTTATAAGCCAATGATCAGGGAAGATCTTCCTGACAGTGTTTACAAAACAGAGAAAGCAAAATGGCAAGCTGTAGCTGGAGAAATTGAAGAAAACCACACTAGAGGCCAGCCAGTGTTGGTCGGTACAACTTCGATTGAAAAGAATGAGTTACTTTCTGATTTACTAAAACGTAAGAAAATTCCACACGAACTCTTGAATGCAAAAAACCATGAGCGAGAAGCCCAAATTATTGCCAACGCAGGACAGAAGGGCAGCGTAACTGTCGCTACGAATATGGCTGGTCGTGGTGTTGACATAAAGCTTGGTGATGGCGTCGAAAAAATCGGCGGGCTTCACGTGATTGGGACAGAGAGGCATGAAGCAAGACGAATCGATAACCAACTCCGAGGGCGTTGTGGTCGTCAAGGCGACCAAGGATCAAGCCGTTTCTTTGTCTCGCTGCAAGATGATATTATGCGGCTTTTTGGTGGGGATGCTGTCGCAAAAGTGATGGACACGCTGAAGATCCCAGAAAATGTACCGATTGAAAACCCAATGATCTCAAAGGCAATTGAAAGTGCGCAGTCTAGAGTCGAGGGGCACAATTTTGATATAAGAAAAAGGTTGGTTGATTACGACGATGTTTTAAATAAGCAAAGAGAAATAATTTATTCACAGCGCCGAAAAATTCTGGAACAAGCTACTAAAAAGGATGAAAAGAAAGAGGGTGAGGGAAATCAAAGCTTAAAAGACTTAATGCTAGAAAAAATAGGCTCAGAAATTGATCAGATTATAGCGATGTCCCAAACCGAGAGCAAAGTGCCAAACTACGAACAAATTACAAAAGAGTTTTTTACTGTGGTTCCGTTTGATGAAAAGTCTCAGGGACAGATAAAAGAGCAAGTTGAAAAACTTGCCTATGCAGAAAAAATAAGTGAGTTCCTTTTCGACCTGGCAAAGAAAGTATATGACGCCAGAGAGGAACAATATGGGGCAGAAACCACCAGAGAAATTGAAAAACTGGTTCTTCTAAACACTATTGATAATCTCTGGATAAATCACCTGGAAGATATTGATTACTTACGCGAAGGAATTGGCCTTCGCGGTTACGCCTCAAGAGACCCCCTTGTAGAATACAAGGGAGAAGCCTTTAAATTGTTTGAAGATTTAATGCGGGCGATTGATTTTGAGGTGATGCATAGGATTTTCAAAATCCAACTTGTCCCCCAACAGCAAGCAGCGCAGACAACCACGACTTTCACAGGTAGTAGTTCAACATCAACAAGCGAAAATATCGCATCAAACCCAGTAGCCGATGATCAATCACTACTCGATAATCACCAAAGCAAGATCGGCCGCAACGACCCATGCCCCTGTGGAAGCGGGCTGAAGTACAAACGTTGTGGTCTTGTAGATAACCCGATACATCAAGAAAATATGGCCAAAGCTAGAGCCTAATATTATTCTAATCTTCCAAATAACTCTAAATGTGACTTGACAAGATACAACAATATGTAATACAATGTGTTACATAATGAAACCCGAATCATCGTCAAGAAAAATTTTAAATGTATCTATTACCCCAGCGATCGAAAATAAAGTAACTTCAATTGCAAAGCAGGAGCAAAAAACTAAAAGTGAGGTAGTACGCGATGCTATACGCCAATACAGTATTTCAAGATCCTTAAACAAAATCTATGCTTATGGAAGAGAACAATCCCAAAGTTTAGGCATCGAAACCTACGAAGATATTGAAAGAATAGCTGGGTAATGAAAGTGGTTTTTGATACTAACGTCCTGATTGCTAACGCTTTAAAAGATGGATTTACAAGAGAAATATTTAAACTAGCCGCAAACGGCACTATAGATCTCTTAACCTCAAATCCAATCCTTTCCGAATTAGAAGAAAAACTTAAGATCAAATTTTCTTGGGAAGAATCAAAGATAAACCAGTATCTGAACGTAATACGAGAAATATCCCAAGTTATAGAGCCTACGGAAAAAATAGATGTCATAAAAAACGATCCCGATGATAATAAAATTCTCGAGTGTGCAGCAGCTGGAAAAGCTGATCTAATAGTATCGTCAGATAAGGATTTAATAAAACTTAAAAATTTCCAGAGTATTGGAATAATTCACCCTAGAACTTTATCTTGGACCTTTCCTGAATATTTCAAGAAGAACAAGCCTTAAAGGTTTTAGCAGTCAGTTAAACCTATATGTGTACCATTACACCAGCACTTCAAGAAATACGGGTTAATTAACGCGCCTCAACATAAAGCCTAACTATTGACAATATAAACTACTAAGAAGCGGAATTTGGAGAGAAGAAGAAGTATCTGTTTTTGTTTTAGAGTGATTGGTATTAATTTCATAGCCTGATTTATAGATTTACATCCTCTATATAATATATATATATATATATAAAAGGGCAGGACTTTTTTAAAATTTAGCCTTAAAAATCTCAGATTTCTGGTGGTACTAGTACCCTCAGTCTACTCGTAACGAAGGGCGTCGATTGGACTTAATCTGGCTGCTTTTATTGCTGGGTAAATTCCAAATATAATTCCGACCGCACTTGACACCCCTACTGCCAGTAAAATAGCAAAGCTTGTTAGTACTGGTTCAAAGGCCAAAAATCTAGCCGCTATCCTACCAATCAAGATACCTAGCCCAATCCCAAAAATCCCACCGATAAGTGTTAGGAGAACCGATTCAAAGATAAATTGGAGAAGGATATCGAATGTTTTAGCTCCCACAGCTTTTCGCAAACCTATTTCCCGAGTCCGCTCCGTAACCGAAACAAGCATTATATTCATAATCCCAATCCCACCAACAAGAAGTGATATAGCCGCAATACCGGCAAGGAATGTCGTCAGAATATTGGTAATCTGATCTATTGTTGAAAGTAAATCTTTAGGTGACAGAACGCTGAAATCGGCTAGTTTGGAATCGGTAATACCGTGATTTTTTAAAATTGTTTTTTCGATTGCCGCTTTTGCCGAATCTACATCCGCCTCACTATCAACTTTCACCGTAAAGCTACTAAAGTTTGCGATAGAAAAAGTCGCCGAAAGACTGCTTTCCGGCACATAAATTTGGTTATTGGGGTTGGTGAAGCCACTCTCACTCTTCGACTGTAAAACACCAATTACTGTGTAGCTATCATTTTGGATTGTTAGGTTCTTGCCGACTGGATTGCCAGATTGGAATAGGCTGGCGGCTGCTCCACTTCCCAAAACCACGAACTTCTCTGTTTTTGTAACATCAGCTTTTGTGAAAAGTGCACCTTTTTCAATTGAAAGATCTTCTATATTAAAATATTCTGGATCGACTCCCGTAACCGAAAGCCGCTGTTGACCGGAAGCGACATTAAAAATCGAGGACGCTGAAATATTTCCTGATACTTCTTTTATTTTCTGGTTCTTGGTTTTATCTCTTAGAGAGCTCAAATCCACCGTCGTCAGCGTCGAGCTTTGAGAACCGCTAAAACCTCCGCCACCTCTAGTCCCTTCACTACTAGACCTATTTTGCCCACTATTACCCCCACCAAGGTTGAGCCCTGCCCCAGGCATAACTGTCAGGGTAGTGGCACCAAGCGCATTTATCCGTCCAGAAATATTTTTTTGGACTCCATCTCCAAGCGAAATAAGCGCTATAACTGACCCAATACCAATTATGATTCCTAAAACTGTTAGGAAACTGCGCCCCTTATTGTGGAAAAGCGCTTTGATTGACTGTCCGAAAATCTTTAGAAATTTCATGCTACCTGCCCATCCAGTAATTTGATAACACGACCAGCGTAACTAGCCACTGTTTCTTCATGAGTAATTAATACTATGGTAGCCCCTTTCTTGTTAATTTGAGATAAAAGTGCCATTAATTCTTTTGTTTTTGCGCTGTCTAGATTTCCGGTCGGCTCATCGGCAAGGATAATTGAGGGGTTCATGACCAAAGCCCTTGCGATTGCCACCCTTTGTATCTGTCCACCGGATAGCTGGTTGCTTAGATTAGTCATCTTGTCTTCCAAACCAACTTCCCTAATTATTTCTTTTGCCCGCTCCTTTGCTTTCTTTAAGCTACCATAAATTGTTGGCAGCAAGACATTGTCTAGTACACTTGTTCTGGGAAGTAAATTAAATTGCTGAAAGACAAAACCAATTTCGCTGTTTCTGATATCTGATTGTTTTGATCCGGAAATCTTGCTGACATTTTTCCCATTGAGAAGGTAGGTCCCGGCGGTTGGTTTGTCCAGTAGGCCGATTATATGCATGAGGGTTGATTTTCCCGAACCAGAAGGACCCATGATCGCCACAAATTCGCCTTTTTTGATATCCAAGTCGATTCCCTTTAAGGCCTGGGTATCCTCCTCCCCGGTTTTGTAAATTTTAGTTATACCCTCTAATTTTATTATTGGCTCACTAATCACGGGCGGGTTCCTTTTCGTCACCTTGATTGATCTTTCCAAGTAGCCTAGTCAACTCCGAAACTTCTGTATCTGAAAGAAGTGCGAATTTTGGACTTAGTCTTTCAAAAAAGGTTTTTTTAAACTGGTCCACACGGCTTGCTGCCTTTTCTGTAAGTTTAATTCTATGAGCTCGGCGGTCTTTTAAATCTTCCTGCCGCTCAACAATACCCATCGCCGCCGCTCCATCAATTAGTTGGCTAACAGCGCCTGGAGTAATGTGCAAAGATTCGGCAATGTCTTTAACTGAAACGCCTTCCTTTTCTTTCATTAATCGGGAAAAAAGGTCAATGTGACTTCGACCAAATTTATGTTCTCCAATATGTTCTCTAAGGCGATGTCCAAAACGGCCCCTATGGGGATATTCCGGTCTCAAGGACCGAAAGGCAACAATCATTTCTTCGGATAATTTTTCAATTAACTCTTCTCTATGCTTGTCCATAAGTTAACCCTTGTACTCTACCGCACTTTGGCACACATAGTTTAACAACTAAATATTATAGTAACTAAACTATCATTAGTCAATAACCGACCAAGGATATCCGATATTGGGTGCTTAATGATTGTAGCTCCAAATCGTGGCTACTTGTCCACAGCGAGGTCGAGGAGTTAGAACTTTTTGTGAAACAACTTGACTGTTGACATCTGTACACAAAAATGTAATACTGGCGCTATGTCTACAAAAACATTACCTGTTACCGAAGCTAGGAAGAATTTAACAGATTTAGTGGGTAAGGCCTCAAGTCAATTGGATGAATATGTTATTACCGTTAAAGGCAAACCAAAAGCGGTTCTGATGAGCTCTGTTGAATTCGAAGGATGGAAAGAAACAAATGAAATTTTATCCAATCCCAAACTTGTCAAAGCTATACATGAAGGTGAGGAAGACATAAAAGCTGGTAGGATCGTAACCCTCGAAGATCTCAAAAAAGAACTTCATGTATAAACTAATTCTTTCTGCCAGAACAAGAAAAGAATTAAAAGAAATTCCCAAACAACATAGAGAAGCAATACTTTTAGCCTTAGAAGAAGTTAAAAATGATCCCTTTGAGGGCAAACCACTATCCCGAGAGCTTGTTGGTAGATTTAGTTACCGAGTTGGGGTTTACAGAGTTGTTTACCAAGTGAATAAACAAAACCAAACTATCTATATTTCCACCGCCGCTCATAGAGGAAAGGTCTATAAAAGAAAATAGTTAACATCATTAGCTCCAAGTAATTGGTTATTTATCTAATTCTTTAAGTTTTTCTTCAACCCAGTCAATTTTCTTCTGTAGCCACTCTTTTTTCTCAATAAGATCTTCTTTTGTTAGTTCTTCTTTATCTTTATCCCAATGTTTATGATGATGCTCGTGGCAATCGCAGTCACAATCACATCCCATTTTTACCACCTCCTTTTATCATTTTAAATACTAAAGCTGAGAAAACGCTTAAAGGATATTTTAACTACATCTGATGAATCTGATTGTAGCACAGAACTCTAGCTAGAGGCAGTAGTTATTCAGAGTTAACCTAACAAAAATTAGTTACCCGGCGTAGGCAGGGTTCTGGTAACGAAATCAAAAGCAGTGTCGGTGTCAAAACCGGGAGTCTTCCGCTCAAACGAGCTACCAAGAGGAACTAGGGGGATTGATGGGTTAAACACCGACGTATCGGCTCCGTAACTAAGCGAATCAATCACTTGACCACTCGGATTTTTCAAAATCAGGTGGTCACCGCTATTATCAAACCCATCGCCGATTTGCTGACCCAGTTCCACTTTCAAAGCTGCCGGATTTTCATTCCAAAACTTCCAAGTATCAGCATCTTTCGAAATTAGAGCAAACCCACCAGCTGGTACTTTTTTGTCGGTGTGAATAATTGTTTCCGCTCCAGAATTATCAACTAATTTCCAGTTTTTCAAAGAAATCTTATGGTCTGTCGGGTTGTAAATTTCGATCCACTCGTCATTTTGCCCCAGTTTCTTCCCGCAAGAAGCTTGATTAATATTGCCGGAATTGAAAATATTAACAATAACACTAATTGCTCCGGAGATAACAGAGCCTCCTCCAGTGTTACCAGAAGCAGAGTTGTTACCAGTATTCGTATTGATACTTATATTGTTGTTTATATTGGAATTATTTTTCTGGATTATTTTACAAAGATCTTCCACCTTTACTTTAGCGATATTGATAGAGCCAGGGCCAGTATTTATGTTTTGGGCAATGATATTATAAACTCCCCGATCTTTTGGACTATCCGATCCATGAGTGCCGTCGGGTTGATAATAAACCTCGTTGATCACTAAATTATCACCATTAATGATGCCAAAAGTCAGATCAAAAACTACTTGCTTGCCTTGAAAAGGGTTACCAGCGCTTGTGTCAAAACTTACAATAAAAGTGTAAGCAGTATGAGCCCCCGATCCCAGGATTGAGAGTTGAACACCATTTGGACCAGCGCTATCGGCAAAAAAGTCAGAGAGATGTTTTAGCCCAGTACCACTTGTCCCTCCGTAGCGATCAATCGCCCCTTCCCTTACCACAATTGACAAAACAGTCGAAAGATTGCCGGTCTCACTTTTCTTTATTCCTTTAACGGTTACAAATCGCGCTAGCGTACCGCTATTCGTAACATCAACAACTCGACTCTCGGAATCCCCCGGCATCATATTGTTAATCACAAATATTGGGTCGCCCGCTGTAACTGTGTGGAAATCAACTGTCAGATCCCCAAAAGCCTTAACCGCTGAAAGCTGCCTCGCCTGATAAATACTCGTCCCACCCACTATCACCACTAAAGCTAAAATCAAAATTATTATTTTTCTAAATACTTTTTTCATTTTTTACTCAAAAACTTACAGCGGTACTTCTTAGTACCTTCCCCCCACCTACTGCACTTATCCAGAACTTGGTCGCTCCGGAAACGAAATCAACATCATCAACATGGGCGGTGCCGTTGCCACTGCTATCTGTGGTTAAGGCGCTGGGTGCTGAAGGTTGGCTCAACGGACAACCCCCAGGATCTTGATTAACCCAAATGTCATATGTGCTATACGCAGTTGCGTCTTTAAGAGTTACATCAACAATAATTTTCCCATTATCCTTATCTATCACCACTGAACCAAATGGCGAACCGGCTGTGTTACTTGCACCTACTGAGCAAGTGTAGGGGTCGCTATCATAAAGCGGTGCGGTTTGAGGAAAAATGTCTGAAACTTGTAAAGTATTTCCTGTGCTTTTTTCAGTATCCGAGAAAAAGGACTTAGTGACACTAATTTTTATTCCTACACCCACCAAAGCGACGATAAAAATTAAAACCAACAGTTTTAAACCAGAAGATTTCATATTGCTTCACTCCTTCTACGCGAAATAATTTTTTTAGTTTCGGCGATAATCGCTAAGATCTCACTGTAAATAATTAGGGTAATCGGAATAACGATAAGGAAAATATATCCAAGTTGCGTCTTGGCAAAAGAAACTAACTGTCCCACGTAAGGCACCGTCAAAATCACCTTTCCCAAAATTTGTTTCTCAGTTACTTTCCCTTGATCGGGTGTTTTGTTGGAATCGCCTTTTGTCTGGTAAGTAAATTGTCCGGCTGTTCCCTCTACTGCGGCGATTCGGTGGGTAACCGGATCTTTTCCAGTAAGATAAGTCACAATATCACCTTTATGAAAAGTTGGCGCTAAAACCGATGAGGCATTTTTCTTCACTTGACTTGTTGGCTGCACAAGTAAAACCGATCCAATTTTTATGCTTGGATTCATCGAACCAGATTGAACAACGAAAAGTTGATAAGTCCCGGCCTTTCCAAAGACCGATAATGCCCCTGCAGCGCCAACGACGATAATAGCCGCAATAAATAAAGCGTAAAATATGTTTACGACAGTCTTTATTAATTTTTTCATGTCAGTTCCAAATATTTTTCTACTCATGGTCTGGTGGGCGCGTAGGGAGCCGCGCCCTACCAACCATTTTCTGCTTTACTCTCTGTCTATGGTCCCGTATTGATCAAATTAGACTCGAAAAGGTAGTTCGCAGGAGTCCAACCTGACATACTTCCTCCACTAAGGTCGCTACTTTCAACAAGCCAGATCTTGGCATTGCTAAGTGACGCTGGCAAAGTACCTGTAAGGGTAAGCGTCCCATCAGCAGCCGACGTACCTGTACCGCCAATGATAGCTGCAACTGGCCAAGGCCAAGTAGTCTGCGGCTCGGGATAGCGGATCAGACTGTAACTTGTACTTACCTTAAGCCCATGACCGTTGAAGGTGAAAGCGCGGGATGACGGGTCCCAAGTCAAAAATCCCCATCTACCATCGATGATAGGATTCCAACTCGTGTCCTTGTTCTCTAAGACAAGACCCGTGGTAGTTGGTCCAGGTCCAGTTCCTCCTAGCTGCTCAGCGTAAATGCTCATATCAAAGGTCATTGTGTCGCCTTGATACTCATTTCCAGCAGTAGGCATCATGTGGTAACTCTGAGTAACAGTCATCTCTTGATCCTTAGCTAGCTGACCTAGAGGAACCCAGACAGAATCGACAGCACCCATTGTGATATTCCAGGCACTGTCGATAAGAACCGTACTGCCTACCTTCATATCGTAGGTGATAACGTTATAGAGATCGTTTTTATCAGGGTTTCCCAGAAAATTACATGCGTTAGCGCTAACATCCCATACTCCAAGCTGTGTCGTACATTCAGGTACGGTTACGGTACCAGTACCTGTATTAGTAACTTGGATCTGTTTCCAAACCACAACTGGATTCGCACCGACATTTTTAACCACGTACGATACCTCTCTAACCATGCCGGGTTTCATATCCGCCAGCGCCGAAGAGTAGGTATTTGTCCAAGGATTCTGTCCGTCGACAGAGATATCAATGGTTCCAGCGGTAACAGTGTTTCCTCTGCTGGTTTCAGTGTCGGAGAAGTAAGCTCGAGTAACGACGACGCCGACTACTGCTACAACAGCAATAGTCAACAAACCTGCAAGAATTCTTTTCATATTATTTTTCACCTCCCTTCAAGTTTAAAAACTATCTGTAAACTAATTATTTGAAAACAAAAAAACAGACCTTTTTGGTCTGGAAATCTTTATTGAGTACTATTTTGTCAGAAATAAAATCGAGCATAGGGCATATCTTCTAGTCAGAGATTATGGGGCAGTAGCAAAAAACGACTAAGACTATTAAAGACCTAACAATAATAGTTGTCAAGACGGAAAAATTTGGTTTTTTAGAATATGTCTAAAAAGAAAGGCAACTATTATTTCTGCAGTTTTTTTGTCCACGCAACTAAGGCTCCTAATAATTCCCCGATTCTCTTTTTAGTTTCCTCGTCAGTCAAATTGCCTTTTTCATCGAATTTTTCTGGTGCCTTTGCAATCATCACTTCAGGGCGGTTGATTGGAAACATGTTTAAAAATACGAGCATTTGCCGCAGATGGTACTGAGCCCTTGCGCCACCAAGCATCCCAGTCGAGGCACTCATTATCGCAACTGGTTTTTCTTTCCAGGAATTATCCGTATAAGGCCTTGATGCCCAATCAATTGCGTTTTTGAGAACGCCGGGAACCGAGTAATTATATTCTGGCGTAACAAATAATATCGCGTCGGTTAATTTTATTTTTTCTTTAAATTCTTTTACTTCTTCAGGTAAATTTTGTTCTAAATCCTGATTAAATAGCGGAAGGTTTCCAATTTCCGCTATCTCAACGACTGTATTTTCTGGGGCGAGGCTAACTGCAGCCCGCAGCGCAGACCTGTTATAAGAACCTTTGCGTAAACTTCCCGCCATGCCAAGAATTTTTATTTTTCTTTCCATATTCGAATTAAACCACTGATTAGCCAAGTTAGCAACAGAAAGCCAGACTTCTATCGTTTTTCCACGAAAGAGGGGTGGTAACTTTTGGTCACCACCCCTGTTCGATCTCCCTACAGTCAACTCTCCTTACACCACTGATAAGCGTTCTGGAAAAGCTGAAGCCAGGGAGATGCTTTCAGACCCTTCCATTCATCCGGAAGCCAAGGCCACTGCCAAAGCTGATTCGCCAACCTCTCTGGATGAGGCATCATTGCTAGATGTCTTCCGTCTGGTGAGCAAAGAGCAGTGATACCTTCGGGACTTCCGTTGGGGTTAAACGGATATGTTTGGGTGACCTCTCCAAACGGGTCGATGAACCGAATGGGAGCTAACCTTCCGTTGTTGATCCTCTCAAAGATCTCTTGGTCCGGAACGTGGAGCCTCCCCTCGGCGTGAGCGACCCAAATGCCAAGCCTCGATCCCTCCATTCCCTTCAGGAATATCGACGGACTTGGTAGGATCTCAACAGTCACAAACCGCGACTCGAACCGCTCCGAACTGTTACGGATAAAGCGTGGTTTCTTTTCGTCCGGCAGATCCAGCAACCAACCCATGAGACTTTCGAGTTGGCAGCCGTTACACACTCCGAGCGAAAAGGTATCTCCCCTTGCGTAAAAGCTTGCCAGCTCCTCGCGTGCCCGCTCGTTGAAACGGACTACACCAGCCCAACCTTTCCCCGCATCAAGTGTATCGCCGAAGGAAAAACCGCCAACGAAGCCGGCCCCTTGGAAATCGCTCAAGACAGCGTTGCCGCTAGTAAGGTCACTCATCGTTACATCCCAGGGTTCAAAACCCGCGGCGTAAAAGGAAGCTGCCATTTCCCGGTCGCCATTGCTGCCCCTTTCCCTAATTACAGCGACCTTTGGCTTAGCAGTCGCCATCAGTATCTCCGGCGGAGTTGGCTCCGGGTTAAAGGTGAGACTGAACGGCGGGGAAGTAACAAGATTGCGGATTGACGAAGCTTCTTGCGCAACACAGTCCGGGTTAGCTTGAAGCCGATCTAACCGCCTACTTGTCTCTTCCCAAGCGTCCCTCAGATCCACCATTGGCGACTCAAGCACTACTTCGCCTTTGTGCCGTATCACAATATTCCCACCGATCTGACCAACAGTTCCGATTTTCTTTACCGGCACAGCGAAACAGCCTAGATAGTTAAGGACTTCGCCTGGCTTGTCTGTTTCGATCACCAGACCCAACTCTTCGTTGAAAAGAGTCGGAATTGGTCCTCCCCTACCTTTAAGATCAATCTGCAAGCCGACGTTGCCGGCAAAAGCCATTTCAAGGACAGTTGTGATTAACCCTCCGTCGCTTCGGTCATGCAAGGAGGATATCAACCCTTGTCCTAGAAGAACTTGCACGGCATCAAAGGCAACTGCGAGAAGTTCCGGATCTTTTACGTCGGGACAGTCGTTGCCGACTTCACCAAAGCATTGTGCAAGAGCCGAGCCGCCAAGACGGTGCTTTCTAGCAGAAAGATCCACAAGCAGAAGCGAATTCCCTGACTTTTTCAGATCAGGGGTCGCCCTGCAATTTACGTCGTCCACAGTGACGTAGGTCGCGATTACCAGTTCCCCTGGAGCTTTAACGGTCGCGGGCTTTCCGTTGGGATCGTCCGCGACTGCCGCCATTGACAGACTGTCCTTTCCACCATCAACAGCAATTTCCAACTCTTTCATAATCTCTGCCATGGCAAGAGCGGCATCACGAAGCCGCGCCCCCTCTCCGGGAAGTTTTGCGGCCCACATCCAGTTTGCTGAACAGCGGATATTGGTTCGACTCGTAACCTTAACCCCAGCAAGGTTCAGCAGACTTTCCGCGACTGCAAGCCGAGCCATAGCTTGGGGGGATATTAGTCCCTTTATTGGCTGCTCTCCAAGACTTAGAGCTACCCCCTTGGAGTCAAAATGGCTCTGGGAGATAACTGCGCAGTCTGCAAGGGTCAGCTGGTTTGGACCGACGCATTGTTGCTGTACAATTAACCCACCGACGCTCCGATCAACCTTCGTCGTTAGGTATCTCTTGGAGGCGACCGCCGGAAGCCTCAAAACAAACTCCAAGGCTTCTGCTACGGTCATACTTGCAGAAGGAACGAAGGGGTTTCCCGCCTCTTCGATCCTTTGAAGCTTGTGGGTTTTTTGTGGAATCTCGCCAAGCACCTCTTTCAGCGGCAATTTAACAGGCGTACTGTCATCTTGCTCGTCCCAGACAACGAGCTTCCCATCGCCTGTTATTTCTCCAAGAACCGCAACCGGTACCCCTTCCCGAGTGCAGATCTCCCTAAAACCCTCTAGGCTGCTTGGCTGAATTAGGAACGCTTCTCGCTCTTGAGACTCGTTTCCCCAAATCTCAAGGGCCGAAAGAGTCTTGTCCCCAACAGGAATCTCCCTTAAGGAGAGCCTTGCACCTGCTGGCTCAACTATCTCCGGAAGGGCATTGCAATCACCCCCGGCACCAAGATCGTGGACAGAGATGATTGGGTTTTCACTTCCTAGTTCTATACACGCTCGGATCACCCGATACACTCTCTGTTCCATCTCGGGATCACCACGCTGGACAGAACTGAAATCCAGCTCCTCCCGGTTTTCTCCAGTCACCATGGAACTTGCTGACCCACCACCAAGCCCAATCCTGTAGGCGGGTCCTCCAATTTGGACTACAAGCATACCTTTCTCGGGTCCACCCTTCTTGGTGTGCTCTTCATCCATTTGGCCCGCGCCAACTACATACACCGTCGGTTTGATCCAAGCCCGATAGTCAAGTCCCACCTTCAGACCGTAGGTGCGAACAAAACCGTAGACTAGAGGCTCGCCGTAGCAGTTTCCGTAGTCAGAGGCTCCGTCGCTAGCCCTAATCAGGATGTCAAGCGGTGAAGCCATTCTCTGTTGGTGGCGCCAACCGTCGTGTTCCCATGGCAGACCGTAACCAGGTATGTGAAGGTTTCCGATGCAGTAAGCTGCCCCTCCAGCGATTGTCTGCGCTCCCCTGCCAACAGAAATGTTGTCGCGAATTCTTCCTCCCGAACCAGTAGCCGCCCCCGCATAAGGCTCTATTCCAGACGGATGGTTATGAGTCTCAGCGGTCAGTGTAGGATGCAGAACTCTCTCGACAACTGTCAGCTGGCTTGGCCTACCTGGCTGGTAGGGGACAAGGACTCCAACTGGACCACCGCGAATTGCCGAACTATCATCGTTGAAGGCAATTACGGAATTGCCAGGATGGTCCATCAAGGGAGACTTCACAATCTCCATCAACGTATGTCCGACTGCCTCCCCATCAATCACAAGCCTCCCCTTAAAGAAGGGGTGTCTTGAATGTTCGGAGTTTGCCTGCGCTAGTTGGAAGAGCTCAACATCGGTCGGATTTCTTACCAGGTGAAACCTGAAAAGTCGATCCAGCATGTCGATATCTTGCTCATCCCAGCCAAAACCCATCTCCCGACTAATGGCCTGCAGTGCTTCCTTCCCTTCTTCAAGAAGAGGAATTGTTCTCACTGGAGGGATTTGGATCCCTGTATCGAAACTGTCCAAGGGCTCTTGGTAAGGGATCTGGGTCATCCGATCAAAAAGCGGACCGAGAAAGGTTTCCCGCTCTCTCTCTGCTAGTTTGGCATCGAGACCGAAGCGGATGGATCGTTCTATCCGCGCTATCGGAAGGTTGCAACCCCTAAAGACGCCAACCGCCGTTGAAGACCATGCAGTTTCGAAGTTAAGCCTGGGCCCAACCTCTAGAACGGTTTGGCATCCTGCTAAGAATGAATTGGAACCTGTTCCTTGCGGCTCAAAGGTCTCGGTGAGAAACCAACTAAGCCGACCTAACTCTTCTGCCGATAGACCCAGATCTGGTTGGATGTAGAAACACCATTCTGTCGAAAGGGATCCTATTGGAAGAGTTAGATCTCCCGCTTGGGAAAGGACTCTTGCGGCTGCTGCCGGACTTAGCGCCGGTGTCCTGTAAATTCGTAGAAGCATTTTGCTCCCTCCTAACCGTGTGGGAAAAGCAGCGCTGCTGCCTGTTTCGCCCGCTCAAGAATCTCCTCCTCGCCGAGTTTAACAAGCGGTTCTGCTCTAACAACTTCGTGAATTGTTCCAGTGGCAAATTGGCGTAAGACCTCCACTTGAAGGGTATGTTCTTTTGGCAGGACCCTCTGCTGCAGACTTATCGGGTCGTCGTCTTTGTTGATGTCAACCGTAAGCGCAGCAAGAACAGCTCCCTTGTCATACTCTTTTGCCACCCGCTGAGCTGTTGCTTCTGTCCAGAAATCCCGTCCGACTTCTCTGACGAAAAGGAGGCGAGCGGCATGAACAGCTCGGCCTATCATTCCCTTTCCCCCAAAGTCCTGACGGCCAGGATCCAACGGTCCTGGATGTTGATTGATCATTGCATCGGGAAAAGCATTGATGACATTCGCTGGCGTAAACGGGAGCCAACCGTACTGACCAACTATATCGATTCCTCTGTGCCTACAAGCGTCAAAGATTGCCTCTCCCCAAGCCAGTTGGTCTGGGAAATCTCTGCGCGGAAGAACAATAACATCCGCGGAACTCAACCCCAGGAGCAGAGCCTTTGTGATTCCGCCCGCGTCGTATCGGCTTGAAATCACAAGAGAGGGCTCAACAAGCCCTCGCAAGAGACCCCTCTGGCAGGCGATGATAATCTGTTCCATAGTGGTACCACCACCTGAGATCAACATTGCTAGTCGCATTTCGTCTGTCATTTCGCTCTCCTTAACTTAAGGCTTCATGAAGTTGTTTATGTGCATCTCAAATCAAATTTGAGCAAACCCATAATAACAGGAAGTCAAGACCCACGCAATTGTGTTATTCATCTCTTTTTACTAACCTTTAGTAATAGATAATTCCTTATAAAGGGGTCTCGGAGATGCTTCTTGACTAGTAAGTTGTTTCAATTGATAATATGTGCGAATTATGATTTCAATTGTCATTCCCACGTACAATGAAGAAAAAAGAATCTCTTCTTCTTTGGAGAAATTAGTTTCTTTTTTAAAAACACGGAAGGAAGAGATCGAAGTTATTGTTTCTGATGAAGGGAGCAATGACAAAACAACTGAAATTGTTGACACCTTTAAAAGTAAGATAAAAAATCTGAAGTTGATTAAAAGCGAGCGAAAGACCTGGGCAAGAAAGGGTTTAGCAGTGAATAAAGGTATGCTTGTAGCGGCAGGCGACCAAATAGTTTTCACTGACGCCGATTTCTCAACTCCTATAGAAGAGGTTGACAAGCTTTTAGCCAAATTAAACTCCGGATATGACCTCGCAATCGGCTCACGTGCTATCGATCGCTCAACAGTAAAAAAGCACCAAAGTATCTTCCGCGAAGCCATGGGTAAAATTTTCAATATTCTAGTTAGGATCCTCACCGTAAAAGGTATCGTCGACACACAGTGTGGATTCAAAGCCTTCAAACGGTCTGCCGCGAAAGAGCTTTTTGAATCACAAAGAATCTTTGACTTTGGTTTTGACGTCGAAATTCTTTTCCTTGCTCAAAGAAAGGGTTTAAAAATCACAGAAGTGCCCGTACTTTGGTACAACAATCCAGCAAGCACCGTCAGCCCGTTTAAAGATTCCTTAAACGCTTTCTTTGATCTCATCAAAATACGTTTATTTCATTCCGATAAAAAAGGGTCGCTATTGGATAAGCTTTTCTACGCAGCCTACAGGTATCGAACTTTCTGGCGTTTCTCGGTTGTTGGGCTGTCAAACACAGTTGTCGATTATGGTTTATTCTTCCTCCTAACCAATGTTGTAGGACTTGCACCACTTGCCTCAAACCCGATCTCAGTTGAAACCGCTATTATTTGGAGCTTTATTTGGAACAATCTTTGGACATTTTCAAAAAGACAAACGGAAAAGTCAATTACGAACCGTTTTTTCATCTTCCAGTTTGTTTCCCTTGGGGCTTTGCTTCTTTCCCAAACTGGTCTTCTCATTTTGAATCAATTTTTTGGAATTCACGCTCTAGTAGCAAAGGCCCTCACTATACCAATTGTTTTAATCTTCAATTATCTACTCAATAGCCGCTGGACTTTCCGAGAAGCAAGTAGGGGCAGGGCAAATTGGTATGCTTACATAGTTTTCATTGTTCTCCTATCAATTATTTATCTAATTCTAGCTTTATAAATCAGTAGTAATTGCTATCAGCCTCATCTATTTATCAAATTTATAAGACTAATCAAGCAAAGTAACACGCAGTTTTTGACTATTGACTTATGGGGTTAAAAACCGATAATATTGTTATAGAAATTTCTGCCCGTCCCCCGACAAATCGGGGCGAAAGGGGGTGAAACAAATGGATCAGCGCGCAATTCGCGCTGGTGTCGGCGCTACGATTGTAGCTCTTCTTTTAGGAGCTGCTCTAGGTACGTATGGCGGTTGGACACCGGTCTTTTCCTTGGCATCAACTCTATTCGGCTTTTGGCTGGTGGCAGTTATTCTCGGTACTACTTTGGCCTACATTTACGGTTATTGGTTTAATTCTTTTCTTCCTGGGACGGTCGTAATTAGAGGTATAATCTTTGGAGTCTTAGTTTGGATTTTGATGCTTATCTTGGGTGGTGTTTCAAACTTTTTCAAGGGAGCTACTTATCCAAACCCAGCCGGATCAACGATATTCCTTACCCTATTGCTTCACGCAGCTTGGGGTGCAATCTTAGGAATATTATACGAAACTAGATAAGTTTGGCATTGAAAATACTTACTGGAAGAAGTGCCCACGGTTATTTTGTGGGCACTTTTCGTGGGAAAACAAGAATTTCAACTTTGTTTAAGATATAATCTTTAAGTTATGGGAAACTTGATTGATAAATTAAAGAGTTTGCAAAAAACTTTAAATACTTTTGAAGAAAAACTTGACATAAAAGGAAAAAAGGCCGAGTTGAATAGACTGTTGGCTGAAAGCAGCAGAAGTGATTTCTGGAAAGATATAGCAACCGCTAACGCAACGATGGAACGTGTGTCTTTTTTGAAAAAAGAGACAGAAGGATTTGAAAGCTTGCAACCCCGTATTTCAAATGCTTTGGATCTAGCTAATCTAAAGTCAGAAGAGGATCTAAAAAGCGATCTGGAGAAGGAGATTAAAGATATCGGCGAGGAAATAAAACGTCTGGAATTCCATCTTTTCCTCTCTGGTAAATATGATTTTGGAAATGCAATTATAGGAATCCATGCAGGTCAAGGTGGTGTAGAGGCAATGGATTGGGCGCAGATGCTACTGAGAATGTATTTGAGATTTTTTGAAAAACGCGATTGGAAAACCACTTTATTTTCTGAAAGCCGCGGCGAAGAAGCCGGAATAAAAAGTGCGATTGTTGAGGTTTCTGGACCCTACGCCTATGGGTTTTTAAAAAATGAGGCAGGAACTCACCGATTGGTAAGACAATCCCCCTTTAATGCTGATAAGCTGCGAGAGACTTCCTTTGCTTTAGTTGAAGTACTACCAGTAATTGAAGACTCCAGAGAGGTAGAAATATCTCCAGATGATTTAGAGATCGAGACCTTTCGCTCCAGTGGGCCGGGAGGCCAAAATGTCCAAAAAGTCGAGACTGCTGTGCGAATCCGTCACAAACCAACTGGAATAGCAGTCACTACTCAATCAGAACGCTCCCAAGCACAAAATAAAGAAAATGCCACGAAGCTTCTACGCTCGAAGGTTTTCGCCCTACAAGAGGAAAAAAAGCAGAAGGAAAAGAAAGAGCTAAAAGGTGAGTTTAAACCTGCCTCCTGGGGAAACCAAATACGAAGTTATGTTCTACACCCCTACAAAATGGTGAAAGACCTCCGCACGAAAATAGAAAGTAGCGATCCAAATGCAGTTCTTGACGGGGATTTAGATAAGTTTATCGAAGCCGAAATCAAACTTCAGGAAAGTAATAAGTAGAAAGCCAAAAGTAAAAAATAAACATATTACTCTGAGTTTTTAATTTGGAGCTTTGAGTTTTAATTATTGAATGTGCCCGTAAATTGTCTGCCAACCGTTGGGATGCTGGATAGTTAGCCATTTTCCTGGAACGGTCCCTGTTATACCAGCCACTCCAGGACAGCCGCCATCAGTGCTATAGTAAACTGTGCCTGATTCAGCTGCGTAAATTGGCGATCCATAATATTTGTACATATCAATACCATTGTGTCCAGGCATTCCAAAATTTTGCATATACCACCAATAGTTAGCCCCAAACCCTTGAGAAATCGTAGGATTATCCTCAGGCCACCCTAGTTGCCCGGAGTTTAAATACGGCATCGGATCCACAGCCCTTCCGTTTATATACAAACCAAAATGAAGATGACTCCCCGTCGAACACCCTGTATTTCCTTGGAAAGCGAT
>Ga0209777_10002606_pt1 | contig 23411 bp, 16 predicted proteins | sample FrelakmetHBP12HB_FD_187147 | JGI IMG/M metagenome (GOLD analysis project Ga0209777, IMG submission 187147) | Freshwater lake sediment microbial communities from the University of Notre Dame, USA, for methane emissions studies -HBP12 HB (SPAdes)... | ecosystem: Environmental > Aquatic >...
CTCCGTCAGTCATCTGCGATGAATTGCCGGCGGTCACCGATCCCCCCTTCTTGAAAGGGGACTTCAATCGTCCCAGATTTTCCATCGTAGTCGGCCATCTCACACCGTCATCCATGTCGAAAACGAACTGTTCCCTGATCCTCTTGCCGCTCTTTGATTTAGCATATCGATATGCCGTAATCGGTATAATCTCATCTTTAAACTTCCCAGCCTTTATTGCCTCGTATGCCTTGCGGTTGCTCTCCAGACCGAACCTGTCCTGATCTTCACGGGAAACCTTGTAATTGGCGGCGACGTTTTCCGCCGTGATGCCCATGGATACATAGACATTCGGCAGATCTCCCCAGTCCGGATGAGGACGGTAGACACTGCCTCCCATGGGAACGTGGGACATACTCTCACACCCCCCTGCGATAATCGCAGCCGACCAGCCTGCCCGGATCTTCGCTGTTGCGTCGGCGATGGCCTGCAGCCCTGAAGAGCAGAAGCGGTTGATCGTCATGCCGCAGGCAGTTACCGGAATGCCTGCTCCTATAGCTATGACCTTTGCCAGGTTCATGCCCTGCTCGGCTTCGGGAAAAGCGCACCCGACAATTACGTCGTCCACGTCTTCAGGCTTCAGTGCGGGAACCCTCGCTATGAGTCCCTTCATCACCTGGATACCTATTTCATCACTCCGGGTGTACGCAAGGCCGCCTCTCCTATAACGACCGCCCGGACTTCTCACAGATTCGACGATAACAGCATCACTCATAATATTCCTCCTTCATTAACGAGGCAGTACAGCTCAACCCCGTTCCAGATTATTTCAGATGTCGCCCCCCCAATCAGTTGCGTAAAGGTTTGCCCGTGTTCAGCAAATGCATAATCCTATCCTGGGTCTTTTGTTCACCGCAGAGGCTCAAAAATGCCTCTCTCTCCAGGTTCAGGATATCCTGTTCCGTGACCAGCGTACCTTCCGGACAGTCACCGCCGGAAAGAATATAGGCAAGCTTTTCGGCAATGTGGATGTCATAGTCCGAAATGAAATTCCCCTGCCGCATATTGTACACGACGGAATTGCACATGCCCCGCAGGTTTTCGCCCATGACGGGAATAAGCGCAGGCGCGGATTTCTTGTAAAATTTTGACAGCCCAAGGACCACCTGTTTCGCATCCCAGATCTGCTGATCCCTGTTCATGCTGATATTATCCGTCTTCCTGACATATCCCAATTCCATGGCTTCTACGGCGCTTGTAGCGACCTTTGCCATTGCTATATTTTCGAATGCCTTGGAATAAAACTGCTGAAGGTTCAATCCCGCTTCAATGGCACCGTCGGGAATCCCTTCGGTGACTCTCACCATTATTTCCTTGCAACCGCCTCCCGCCGGTATTACGCCAACGCCGACTTCCACGAGACCTATATAAGTTTCTCCACAGGGCTGACATTTCGCGCTGTGCATGGCGATCTCGCAGCCTCCACCCAAGGCCATGCCCGCGGGGGCCGTAACAACCGGCCTGGAGAGATACTTCATCCTCATATTGGCATTCTGGAAGTCCTCCACCATCTTCTCCAGAACATCCCAGTCACCTTTTTGGGCGCCCACGAGAACCATGAATACATTTGCGCCAACAGAGAAGTTCGGGGCGTGGTTGCCTACAACCATCCCTACGAAATCCTTTTCCACGATATCGCAACCATCCATCATCATCTGGACGATGTACTGATCTACAGAATTCATCTTGGTATGGAATTCAAGGCAAACGACCCCATCGCCTATGTCGATAAGGCTTGCGCCAGGATTCTGCTTCACAATTTTCTTTCTGTCCTTGAGGGCGGGGAGAACTATGATCTTAGGGTTCTCCTTAAGTTTCACATAATTCTTTGTTCCGAAGTCATAGTAATATAGCTCATCATCTTTTTTTGTGTAAAATGACTCGAAGCCTGCATCAAGCATTTCCTCGATCTTCTTGGGTACCTGCTTGCCCAGTTTTTTCATCACGGCAACGGCTGCCCGGACACCCACGGCATCCCAGGTCTCAAATGGGCCGAGCTGGTGGTTGTAGCCCCATTTCATGGCATTGTCGATGGCTACGATGCTGTCGCAGATCTCCGGCATACGGTTCGCAGCATAGATAAAGTTGTTGCAGAGGTATTCACGGGCGAGGTCCGCCGCCTTATCCGTCCCGTTAAATACTGTCCTGATCATCTTAGGGACGTCATCTTCTATCTTTTTTGCCTGCGAAATCGAATCGAACTTCGGTCTGGTTGCAGGCACGTACTCCATGGTGGTATAGTCGAGAACCAGTTTTTCCTTCTTGCCCTTATCGCCGGGCACCCGTTTGTAGAACCCCTGCTTTGTTTTATTCCCGAGCCATTTGCGTTCCATCAACGCGTTCATGACATCCGAAGTAATAAACATATCCCGCATCTCATCATTGGGCACCGCTTCATAGAGGTTCTTCATCACATGGTAACCCGTATCCAAACCCACCAGATCCAGCGTTCCAAAGATCGCCGAGCCTGGTCTGCCCAAGGCTTTCCCGATAACGGCGTCGATTTCGTCGATCCGCATTTTCTTTTCAGCCATCAGCCGTACGGCATTCGATATGTCAAATGCACCTATACGGTTTCCAACAAAATTAGGGACGTCCTTACAGATCACAACTCCCTTGCCCAGCACCCGTTCGCAGAACTCCACCATATAATCTACAATCTCTTTTTTCGTTTCCTCACCGGGAATGACCTCCAGAAGTCTCATATAGCGTGGTGGATTGAAAAAATGCGTTCCCAGGAAATTCTTCTTCAGCTTTGGACCGAAATTGGCAGATATATCCTTGATGGGTATGCCCGATGTATTTGTTGTCACAATGCAGTCGGGCTTTATAACTTTTTCAACCTTTGCAAACAGCTCCTGCTTTATTTTGAGGTTCTCGATGACAACCTCAATAACCCAGTCCACGTCAGAGAGCCATGTCAGGTTGTCTTCAAAATTTCCGACTTTAATCATCGAGGCGTTCTTCTTTGTATAGAAAGAAGCAGGTTTGGATTTCGAGACAGCATTAAGCCCGTTTGCAGCAAACCTGCTGCGCCATTCGGGACTCTTTTCGGTTAGGCCCTTCCGCTTGTCAGCTTCCGTAAGCTCGAAGGGAATGATATCCAGCAACACACACCCGATCCCCGCATTGGTCAGATGCGCCGCTATGGAGGCACCCATAACCCCTGCGCCCAAGACTGCAGCTTTTTTAATATTGTAAGACATATTCCTCCTCCTTGCTTAATAGGTAAAAGACTCTTCCGCCATTTCAATGGGGACCTTCTCGCCGAATTTGATGGCTTCGCACCTGGACTTTACGGTGGAAAGACTATCAACTGCAAAAAACCTCGCCGCTGCATTCTTGCCATAATAAAACGCAACATCAGGATCTTCGCGGACCAATGCACGCTTCTTCGCTTTTGATTCCTCCACCCCTCTTTCCCGGTAAATTGCATTTAGCTTCTCATCGGCAATCCCCGCAGCCTGCATCAGGAAATGACCGACTACGACATCACCAAGGATCTCAAGGTATGGGGTCGCATTCAAGACCGGCATGAGAAACCCCGAACTCTTCCCGATCTGAGCAAAATGCATGGTGAGATCAATCAGAGCATTGTAGGCTTCTTCCAGATAAGCGACATGGTTCTTGAGATCTTCAACCCGCTTCAATTTCGATATAGAGGCATTAATCTCGCTAAACATATTCATGACGTCCGCGCCCTTTCGCTGGCCGAGTTTCCTGCCAACCAGGTCAAGAGCCTGAATGCCGTTTGTCCCCTCATAGATGCTGGCTATCTTGCAATCCCTGAAATACTGCTCAACAGGATAGTCGGAACAGTAGCCGTAGCCGCCATAGACATCGATGGCATAGGAACAGATCAGCTGCGCCTTTTCCGAAGAATATGCCTTGCAGACAGGTGTAAGAAGGTCAACCAGTCCGTGCCATTTTTCCCTCTCCTGCTCCGTTGCTGATACCCTTGCCAGATCCATGCAGAACCAGGTGAAGTAAATCAGGGCCCTTATGCCCTCTACGTGGGACTTCATCCACAGAAGCTTCCTCCTGATATCCGGATGCTGGATAATAGGAACAGCTTTGGCATCAGGATTTTTCATGTCCCAGATGGGGGCCCCCTGGATCCTCTCCTTGGCATACTGAACTGCATGTTCATATGCCGCCGTTGCATGACCAAGGCTTTGCATCCCTACGTCCATCCTCGATGCATTCATCATAAGGAACATTATCCTCATGCCCTGACGCTCTTTTCCCAGTAGTTCTCCGATGCACTTCCCCTCATCGCCAAAATTAAGCGTACAGGTTGCAGACCCCTTGATGCCCATCTTGTGCTCCACATTGCCCGTCCGCACGTCGTTGAATTCGCCGAGAGTGCCATCGTCCTTAACCCGGTGTTTGGGAACGAGAAAAATCGAGATGCCCCTCGTTCCCGGTGGATCTCCCTCGATCCTGGCAAGGACAGGGTGAACTATATTTTCCGCAAGGTCATGATCGCCGCAGGAAATGAATATCTTCGTCCCCGTAATGCTGAATGTACCATCGGGCAATCTCTTTGCAGATGTCTTCAAGGCGCCTACGTCGCTGCCCGCCCCCGGTTCAGTCAGGCACATCGTGCCTGTCCATTTGCCGGCGTACATATTGTACATGTATTTCTTCTTCAGTTCCTCTGTGCCGTACTCTTCAATCAAATGGGCAGCCCCGTGCGTGAGCCCCGTGTACGTAAGAAAGGCGTAATTGGCTGCAAATACAGACTCCAGGCAGGCTGATCTCACAACAAGCGGAAGCCCCTGGCCTCCCACATCGGGGGATTCCGTCGAGCAGAGCCACCCGGCTTCTACATATTTCTTGAAGACCTCATGAAAGATTTCAGGAACATAAACTTTCCCATCCTTAAATGTGCACCCCTCCTTATCCCCTAGAGCGTAGGCTGGAAGAAGGACATTCACTGCCAGCTTCTCCGCCTCGTTACGCATCATCAGTACTATTTCCTTCGAGAAATCCGCATACCTGTCATATTCGAACAATTTTTCTATGCCCAACTGCTCAAAGAGAACAAACTGCTGATCTCTCGCGTTAACAAGCAAATTGCTCATAAGAAACCTCCCTTCAATTACATCTCACATTTTTTGCGTAAAGCTATGCTCGCAAACATCCGACGCTGGCGATAATTAGCATGCTCTGAAGCGCCCGCCACCGGCTATGGGAACTACCCGGCAAGTGCAGCATCTTTACATCGCTCCCTGTTCAACCTTGGTTGCGAGACGGTCTCGCAGGTTCTGCTCCTAATTAATTACCCTTTAGTCCTTTGATGAAGATATTCAAGCCTGCATTGACAGTCGACCTGATCAGGTCATCTCTTTTCGATTCGGACCCGATAAATATATATAATGAGATGATACCGTTCAGCAGTCCCCAGAGGGCATTTCTGCATTGACGCACATTTATGAACGGCGAAAATTCTCCCCCATCAATTCCATACTGAAATATTTTCTCCATGACCATGGCCTTATTGGTGGATTTAATGATATGTTTCTGTAGATCCTCCGGCAAATTGCTGTGATTGGCATGGAGCATAAAGGTCATGAGGATGCGGAAGAGTTCTCTGTCCCGAAGGAAGAAATCAACATAAGTAGAAGAAAGGCAAAACAGCATATCCGATGCCTTCCCCCCTTCATTAAATAAATCGGCTACTTTTCTGTGAAACTTGTCAACGTCATCAAGAAGAATTTGACTATAAATTTCATCTTTACTCTTGAAATAAAGGTAGACTGCTCCTTTGCTCAGTTCAGCCTTCCTCGCAATGCTTTCGACGGTCACCGATTTGAAGCCCCTCTCAAAAAACAATTTCCTTGCTGCTTTGAGAATGGAGCTTTTCCTGTTTTCCTTCTCCCGTCTTCTTCTTTTCTCGAATGGCAAGATATTGGAGCCTTTCTTATTGAAGCCAAAAATGCTTTTGACGGTTGTCAGTGGCGTGTATATGAGTCTGAACAGTGGTCATTATATGACCGCTGGTCACTAATAACACCGTAATTTAAACGAAGTCAAGAAAAATAATTTAAGATGATTAACTAAGGAATATAAAAATGTGACAGATTGTCTTGGAGAGCTATTGTCTCAAGATAAATTCATCGCCGTCCCGGAAACAATTTTGATGTGGTTATCCCGATCTTTGCGAGACGGAATGTTAAAGCCGTTAAAAGACATTCGAGACCATACTTCATGCTCCGCATGAAGTTAATTGAAGAGGCTTCCGCAAAGTATTTTGTCGGGCAACTGACTTCGGCTATGGTATGTCCAAACCAAATAATCTGAGCCAACATCTGATTGTCAAACACAAAATCATCGGAATTTGCATCTATCGGCAACTTCTCTAACAACTGTCGCGAAAAAGCTCGATAACCTGTATGGTATTCAGAAAGTTTTGCACCCATAAGAATATTTTCCACCAGGGTAATAAACCGATTAGCAACATATTTCCAAGGCGGCATCCCGCCCTTCAGGGCATAACCTCCAAGTATCCTCGAACCCAAGACACAGGCGTACAGACCATTCCCGATAAGGGCTGCCATAGCCGGAATTAGCATGGGCGTATATTGATAATCAGGATGCACCATTATGACAATATCACCGCCCCGCTCAATCGCCAGTCTATAACATGTCTTCTGATTTGCACCATAACCCCGGTTACGGTCATGAACGCATACCTCCACATTCGGAAGAGTCTTCGCAATTTCGGCAGTGTCATCCTGGCTTGCATCATCGACAAGTATAACCATATCCACGATTCCCTGGGCCATAACTTCGTTATAGGTTTTCTGTAGGGTCTGTGCCGCATTATATGCAGGCATGACAACTATCACCTTTTTCTCTTTAAACATCGTGTGTATCACCTCTAATTTCAGCTCGGATAATGCTCTTTGTTCTTCTCTTCATCTCCCGGAATCTGCCGACGCCTGACAAGTTGTTAACACGGGAAATCCTCCGATTTCACATCAGTGATAAGATGTTTTTCTCTGAACAGACCGGAGATTATTAATCGCATCCTCATAACAGGGATTGATTTTCAGGGCCTCTTGAAAATGTCCAACTGCCTCCTGATCCCTCCCTACACCTGCCAGTGCCAGGCCCAGGTTGTTGTGAGTCACGGCATTGTCTCTATCAAGTTTCAGGGCCTTTTCATAATAGTCTACGGCTTCTTCCATCCTCCCCAGTTTTGCCAAAGCGCCAGCCATATTCCGATTGGCATGAAGGTAATCTGGTCTGATTCTCAAGGCCAGTTGAAAATGTAGAATTGCCTCATCAAACTTTCCCCTGCCGGCTAAAGCCACGCCCAGATTGTTGTGCGTTGTCTCATCATCCTGTTTTATTCTCAATGCTTCCCGATAATAAACAATCGCTTCATCTGTCTTCCCCTGCCTCGCAAGGGCAAGGCCCATATAGCCGTATGGTGCCGCATATTCCGGCTCTAATTTTATGGCACTTTCAAGATGATAAACAGCCTCGCTGAGCTTCCCCATGTCGGTTAAAGCAATTCCAAGATTGTAATAAGCACGGGAGTTTATATCGGTCGCCAGCAGTGCATGTTCGAAGAGCGTCACGCCGTTCCGCCAGTAGCGCACCTGCAAAACCGAACAAATCATTAAACTCGAGATGACAGCAACCGAAGATATGATAAAGATGATCTTCCGGCACGGCCATCCTCGGAGGAGATCGGGGATGCCCCAGGCAATAATAATAAAGAGCCCAATCATGGGAACATAGGCGTACCGGTCCGCCATGGCCTGCTTGCCCACCTGTATCAATCCGATGACGGGCACAAGGGTTCCTAAATACCAAAGCCATCCTGCAAGTGCATACCTGTATTTATGTGCAAAAAAGATCGCAAGGCAGGATATAACTGAGAGCAGCAAGAAGGCTGCACTTGTTTGAAATAAGCTAAATTCCCTTGAATAGGGATAAAAAACTGCGAGGTTCTGGGGCCAGAACATTCTCTCCAAATATTTTGCATACGAAACACCGGCATTGGCCAGACGGTCTCCCATAGGTAATTTATCGATGGAGATCGTAACGTCCCCATGAAGGCTGGAAAGGAATGTCACGATACCGACAATGGCTGACAGAATGAAAAGCGGCATCTTTTCAAATACGAGACGAGGGAACGTCTTCCACGAAGTGAGGCGACCCATGGGCCAGTAATCTAAGAGCAGCAAGGTGAAGGGGAATGTGACAATCATGGGTTTGGACATTAAGCCTAAGGAAAATGTCACGAGGATGAGACAGTACCTGTATGGTGTCGGACGCACCACATAATAAGAATACGACCATATCCCCATGAACCAGAAGAACGTACATAATACATTCTTCCGTTCTGAAACCCACGCAACAGATTCCACATTCAGGGGATGAACAGCGAAGAGTGTTGCCACAAGAGCACTCTTCCATGCACTGCCGCTCATACGCTTCAGGACCACGTATAACAGCACTGAATTCGCGATATGAAAGATCACGTTCGTCCAATGATGTCCGCCCACCCTGGATCCGAACAACTGATAATCCAACATGTGGGTAACCCATGTTAAAGGATGCCAGTAGCCCGTATGAACATCTTTCATCGCCCACGACAAACTCTCCCATGTCAATCCAGCTTTGACATAAGGGTTCCCGCTTATATAGTCTATATCATCGAGAGAAATTAGGTCATAATGCTGAACTTGCCAGTATACAACAAAGATAACGACTGAAACCGAAATACATATCAAGAGGTCTCGATATTTCTCAAAATCATCATCACTGTGTCTATCTCTGCTTGACGGCATTGTTATCCCACCACGGTCTTTATGATGACCTTAATTCGTATTCTTGCCCAAGAAGCCTTCGTCATGATCATTCGTCTGTGTCTTCACCTACGGATGTCTAAATGACGGCGCAGATTTCTCCGGGGAATCCATACTAAATTCCTTTATGCCGCTTTGGGGCTTTACACATGCCCTGCTTCATAGAGCGCAGCCCGTATGGACGATCATGCCACCATATACTAAATTATGAGCATAATGGCGAGGGTTTTTGCTATCTGCCTTGTCAACGGTGACGTGAGGAAGACCCGTGAGAACAGTGTTTAAGGATCATAATTTTATGAATTTCGATTGTAAATCATAGATTGGATATGCTACATATTCCGTGCAAATTGAATTTATAATTCCTGAATAACAGATCCATTCTTCAAAAACTCTTTTCAAGGATGGCTGCTCTATGCTGAACGACAAAACCGTTGCCGTTGTTATCCCGGCCTATAACGAAGAGAAGCAGATAATTCACGTGATATCAACCATGCCGGAATTCGTAGATCGCATCATCGTAGTCAATGATTGTTCCACAGACAAAACTGGCGCCGTTGTCTCTAATTACATAACAAAGCAAAACCCTGCCGTCGAAACCGTGTTTAAGAGAAATAGACCCGCGTCTACTTTATACAACCAGGCGGAAGTCGTCCTTCATGAAATGGCGGAAAAAGAGATTGAAAATTATATCCCTTCCGAAGTGGCAAACATCAAACCTGAATCTGACAGAATCATCCTAATTAACAATTTAATAAATGGCGGTGTAGGGGCCGCCATCGCAAGGGGATACAAATGGTGTCTTGATCATCAAATTAATTGTACTGCCGTGATGGCTGGTGACGGACAAATGGACCCTGCCGAACTGGAGTCTATCTGCCGCCCTGTGATTGAGGAAGGCATCGATTACGTAAAAGGGAATCGCCTCATCCATCGGAGTGCATGGGTAGTCGTACCCAAGACAAGATACGTCGGAAATGCCGTTCTTTCAATACTGACAAAAATAGCGTCAGGATACTGGCACATCTCAGACACCCAATGCGGATATACTGCCATTTCGCTAAATGCATTACAGGCCGTCAGGATTCACGATATCTATCGTAGTTACGGCGTGCCGAATGATCTCTTAGTTAAACTGAATATCGCTCACTGCACAGCCAAAGAGGTAGGCATAAAACCTGTCTATAACATCGGCGAGCAGTCAAAGATGAAGGTCTCCAGGGTTATTCCGAAAATCTCCTGGCTCTTGCTTAAATCATTTTTCAAACGGCTGTGGATCAAGTACCTTGTAAAAGATTTTCATCCCCTTTTTCTATTGTATCATTTTTCCTTTTTGCTCGGCATCATCACAATTCCGTACGCAATAAAAATTGCTCATATTATTCTATTTACCGGAGAAAATGTCTCTCCTCTAACGATGCTGGCTTTTGGTTTTCTTTTTATCAGCTCTTTTCAGTCCCTCCTGTTTGCCATGTGGATGGACATTCAGGACAACGAAAGGTTGTATAAGTGATACTATGAAGAATCGTAAAGATACGGCTGTTCCAAATGTCGCGGTAATAGGCACAGGCTACTGGGGCAAGAATCTTGTCAGAAATTATGCAGACCTCGGTGCGCTCAGGCTGCTCTGTGACAAGAGTGAAACACTTCTCACCCAGTTCAGGAAACGGCATCCACAAATCGAGACATGCCTGGCTCTGAATGATGTCCTTGGCAGAGCCGATATTGCTGGGGTCGCCATTGCCACACCGGCGGAAACGCATTTCACTCTCGCAAGAGAAGCACTTCTTGCGGGAAAGCATGTCTATGTTGAAAAGCCCCTCGTCCTCTCGGAGAACCATGCCGTCGAGCTGATCAATCTCGCGGCAGAGCAGAGACTCACACTTATGGTCGGGCACCTTCTCCAGTACCATCCTGCCTTCGGCAGGCTAAAAGAACTTGCTCGGGCGGGGGAGCTCGGCAGAATCAACTACATCTATTCCCACCGTTTGAATCTCGGAAAGATCAGACGGGAGGAAAACATCCTTTGGTCTTTTGCACCCCATGACATATCCATGATTCTCGCCTTGGCGGCAGAAGAGCCGGAAAGCGTATTGGCAACCGGGGGAAACTACCTTCACAGAAAAATCGCTGATGTGACAACGACCCATCTTGAATTCCCGTCCGGCTTGAAGGCCCACATCTTTGTATCATGGCTTCATCCTTTCAAGGAACAGAAGCTTGTTGTAGTGGGCGAGCGGAAAATGGCCGTTTTCGATGATACGAAACCCTGGAATGAAAAACTTCTCATCTATCCGCATGAGATTAACTGGCGAAATTACATACCTGTGCCGTCAACAGCCACTCCGGAATATGTCGATGTAACGGAGATGGAGCCCCTGAAGCTGGAATGCGAACATTTCCTCTACTGTATTACGACGGGCCAGACGCCTCTGACGGACGGACGGGAAGGGCTGCAAGTTCTAAAGGTGCTCAACGCCGGCCAGCGGTCTTTGAATGAGTATGGCACGAAGATCAAGATAAAGGCAGCATTAGCCGGGAATAATGTTGCGCCCTCCGGCCATGCCGGGGACAACAGGAACTACCATGCCCATCCTACTGCCATAATCGATGATAATGTCTCTGTCGGAGAAGGTACCAGAATCTGGCATTTCTCCCATATCCTCTCCGGGGCTACCATTGGCAACAATTGCAATATTGGACAAAACGTTGTCATCGGTCAAGATGTGGTCATAGGAAACTCCTGCAAAGTCCAGAACAATATTTCCATATACAAAGGAGTTACCCTTGAGGATAACGTCTTCTGCGGACCGAGCATGGTCTTTACTAATGTCTTTAACCCTCGCGCTCATATCAGCCGTATGGGCGAATTGAGACCCACACTGATCAAGAAAGGCGCCACACTGGGAGCCAATTGTACTATTGTGTGCGGTCATACTGTCGGTAGATCGGCATTTGTGGGCGCCGGCGCCGTCGTAACGAAGAATGTGCCTGATTATGCGCTCATGATGGGGAACCCGGCCAGACAAACCGGTTGGATGTGCGAATGCGGAGAAAAGCTCCTCAAAAATATGAAATGTCCCGCTTGTAAAAAAAGATATGCAGCAACAAGAAAAGGCCTGCGGGTCGCGTGAAGAGGTTTTCGTCGATGAAGGTACCATTTGTCGTTTTACGGGCGCAGTGTATGCGCCAGAATTTCAAGTTATCCGATTGACACGTAATGCGTATTTTGCCTATAAGAGATTCATGCTTGATTCTATGAGACACGAAGATGATTGAAAATAAGAAGATATTCATTACCGGTGGAGCTGGCTTCATTGCCAGCACGCTCATTTCCCGGTTGATCGAACACAACGAGGTTATCGTTTACGATAATTTCCGACGCGACACCTTGTCCGGCACTAGGCATGCTGATCATAAAAATATCCGCATTGTCAAAGGAGACGTCCTGGATTTTGAAAAACTCCTGGGTAGTATGAGAAGGGCGGATATTGTCGTTCATGCCGCTGCAGTCGCCGGAATTGATACGGTCATCAAAAGCCCTACGGAAACGATGCGGATCAATATGCTCGGCACGGCCAATGTCCTCGAGGCAGCAAAGCAGAACGGGGTAAAAGACCGCTTCGTTAATTTTTCCACCTCGGAGGTCTTCGGCAGTATGGCCTTTAAGCCTACTGAAGACTCGGATACGGTCGCAGGGAGCGCCGGAGAAGCGAGGTGGACCTACGCAGTGAGTAAGGTTGCCGGAGAGCATTTAGCAATCTCTTACTTCAGGGAATTTGACCTGCCTGTAGTTTCCGTGAGGCCGTTCAACGTATACGGATCGGGGCAGACCGGAGAAGGAGCGATACAGGTGTTTATCAGGCATGCCTTGAAGAATGAAGACCTGGAGATACATGGTGATGGCGATCAGATTCGGGCATGGTGCTACGTGGAGGATTTTGTCGATTGCCTGCTCCTGTGTCTGGAAATACCGTCCGCCATCGGCGAGTCTTTCAATATCGGCAATTCCCGGGCAGTGATGACAACCTTCGGCCTAGCACAGACCGTCTGCCGGGTACTGGAATCCAAATCAAGGATTATCTTTAAACCACCTCTGTCGGCAGAGGTAGAACTGAGAATACCGTCAGTGGAAAAGGCATATCGCATCCTGGGCTTCAAATCCAAGATTGACCTGGACGAAGGTATAATGCGGACGGCAGAGTATTTTAGATATGCTGAAACTCACTAGACCCCGTATACAGGAGGATGCTATTACCAAGGTTGTAGAGATACTCCGATCGGGAAACTTCGTACAGGGACATAACGTCAGAGCATTTGAAGAAGCCCTTGAAGAATATCTATCCGTGAGACATGCCGTAGCCTGCGCATCAGGTACGGCTGCTCTGCACTTGGCACTCCTTGCAGCAGACATACATGAAGGAGACGAAGTCATCTGTCCTGCCTTCACCTTCCCGGCCACAGCAAACGCCGTTGAGCGAGCAGGCGCGGATACCGTACTGGTCGATATCACTCTGAACGACTTTTGCATCGATGTATCCGAGATAGAGAAGTCCGTAACGGAGAAGACCGGAGCCATAATTGTCGTCCACGAATTCGGTCAGTCTGCTGAGATCGACAAAATTTTAGCACTTGCCGACAGTCTTGGGCTTGAAGTTATAGAAGATGCCGCCTGTGCCCTGGGAACGGAATACAACGGACTTAAGGCCGGAACATTCGGACTTATGGGTTGTTTCAGCTTTCATCCCCGGAAGGCAATCACAACCGGCGAAGGCGGGCTCATTGTAACAGATGACGACGATCTTGCATGCAAGCTACGGGCATTGAGGAACCACGGTATCTCCCTGGAAGACGGCCATCAGGATTTCCTCTATGCCGGTCTGAACTATCGGATGACGGAATTTCAGGCCGCACTCGGAATTTCCCAACTTGCCATGATTGAAGATAGTATTGTCACCAAAATCAGGCAGGCGGAAAGATACGATAAAGCCTTAATTGCGACAGATGTGATCAGAACACCGCCCCTGTTTAACAATAGAAGGGCTACCTATCAGACGTACCATATCCTGGTTGACGACATTATTGACCGAAATAAATTGATAGCCTCTTTTAAGGCTGCGGGCATCGAGACAAATCTTGGCGCTCAGGCAATCAACTGTTTGACCTATTATCGGCACAAGTACGGATATGATCCGGATGGTTTTCCCAATGCCACAAAGGCCTATCAGCAGGGACTGGCCTTGCCTATCGGCAATCACCTGAAGGATGAAGATATAGATTTTATCGCAGAGACGCTGATCAAACTGCTGAAAAACATATGAATACAGAAAGAGACAGGAGATACCGCAGCGAGGGCACAGGCGGCTTCGACATAAAGGATTTCAAGTCTATCGGCGACAATGTGGTGTTTGAGATGGGTGTTCTCGTCTTCCATCCCGAAAGAATATCCATCGGAAGAAACGTCTATGTCGGCCACAATACGATTCTCAAGGGGTATTACAAGAATGAGTTCATCATCGGCGATCATACCTGGATCGGTCAAGGATGTTTTTTCCACAGTGCCGGAGGCATAATAATCGGGAAAGCCGTGGGTATTGGCCCTATGGTCAAGATTATATCCTCTTTCCACCAGTCAGATGAACTCACTTTGCCAATACTTTATCAGAACGTGACACTCAAAGAGATCGTCATCGAAGACGGGAGCGACATTGGTATCGGAGCAATCATCCTGCCGGGTGTGACGATCGGCGAGGGGGCAATTATCGGTGCCGGAGCAGTTGTCGCAAAGAATATTCCAGCTTATTCCGTAGCGGCGGGTGTTCCTGCAAGGATCATCAGGAATCGATGATGGTGCTGAAAAGACAAAAGATCATTATCGTGAACTACGGCATGGGAAACCTTGGATCCATACACAACATGCTAAGATATATTGGATACGAAGCATCTATATCCGCCGATACCGATGAAATTATGGGTGCGGATAAGCTGATACTTTCAGGAGTCGGCTCATTCGATGGAGGAATGAAAAATCTCAATGAGGGTGGTTTTCTCTTTCCATTAGAGAAGAAAGTGCTGGACGACAAAATCCCTGTCTTGGGCATCTGTCTCGGTATGCAGTTGTTTTCAAAACGCAGTGAAGAAGGCAGGTTGCCGGGTCTGGGATGGCTTAATGCGGAGACGGTAAGGTTTTCATTCGGCGATAATGCCGGAAACCTAAAAATACCCCATATGGGCTGGAACACAGTGACAATAGAAAAAAATGACCCTCTTTTCAACCGAATGCCCGACGATTTTCGCTTCTATTTTGTCCATTCCTTCCATTTGCTGTGTGCCAATGAAGAAGACATCCTCGGCTGCACTTTCCACGGCTATAAATTTGCCTCCGCCATAATAAAAGGAAATATTTACGGTGTCCAGTTTCACCCGGAAAAAAGCCATCGTTTTGGCATGCAGATATTAAGGAACTTTGCGGAGCTTATCTGATGCTGAAAACCAGGGTCATGCCGTGTCTTTTGGTTAATAACGAGAGACTTGTGAAGACGGTAAAGTTTAAAAATGCATCATATGTGGGCGATCCCGTCAATGCCATAAAAATTTACAACGAAAAGGAAGTGGACGAACTTATCATTGTCGATATTTCAGCTACCGTGGAGAAGAGGCCGCCCCCGTTCCGAATGATTGCGGAGATTACCGATGAGTGCTTCATGCCCCTCTGTTACGGCGGTGGTGTCAGATCTGTCGAGGATATAAAAACCATCTTCGCCTCCGGGGTAGAAAAGGTAGCTATAAACAGCTACGCTGTGGAGAACCCGTTTTTTGTTCGGCAGGCGGCAGAAATTTTCGGCAGCCAGAGTATCGTCCTTTCCCTCGACGTAAAAAAAACCCTTCGCGGCAGATACGTAGTCTGCACTCATGGCGGACGCAACGTCACCAAGCTCGACCCGGCAGCCTTTGCCGGACAGATAGAGGAGATGGGGGCAGGAGAAATACTCCTGAACTCCATCGACAGGGACGGAACATGGGAGGGGTATGATCTCGAGCTCATTGAGAAAGTCGCCGGTGCGGTCAGCATCCCTGTTATTGCTCTGGGCGGGGCAGGCCATACGGGACACTTCAGCGAGGCTGTTCAATCTGGTGCCTCGGCCTGCGCGGCGGGAAGCATGGTCGTATATCAGGGAAAGGATAAGGGCGTATTGATAAACTTTCCGACACGTGACGAGCTGAAAAAGGTTTTAGGAGATAAGGTATGATCTGTATCAGGTGCATCTACGACGACCACATACCCTATATCTTCTTCGATACCGAAGGCGTCTGCAACTACTGTCGGCAGACGGAGCAGCTTGAACATGAGTACCCCACGGGGGAGGCCGGCTGGCGTATACTGGAGCAGCTTGCTGACAAGATTAAACGGGACGGGCATGGCAAGCCCTATGACATCGTCGTGGGAATCAGCGGTGGCTGCGATTCCTCTTACATGCTCCATCTATCTAAAAAGCTTGGGCTGCGCCCCTTGGCCGCTCATTTCGACAATACCTGGAACTCCAAGACCGCTGTCGAGAACATACACAACATACTGAAGACCATGGATCTCGACCTGTACACCTACGTAGTAGACAACCACGAATTCTGCGATATTTTCAAATCCTTTCTGAAGGCCTCCGTACCAGACATCGATACACCTTCCGATATCGGACTGGCGACAACCCACTACCTGGCTGCGGCCAAGTACGGTATCAAGTATATATTTGAGGGACATTCCTTCCGCACCGAGGGTATCTCTCCTCACGGCTGGTTCTATATGGACGCCAAGTATATCCAGACTATCCAGGAGCACTTCGGATCTCACAAAATTGATGCTTTCCCCAACCTGTGGATATCGAAGTGGCTTAAGTGGACGGTGATCGACGGCATTAAGAAAATTCGCCCTCTCTACTATATTGATTACAATAAGGAGGAGACGAAGGATTTTCTCAACAGAGAACTGGGATGGAAATGGTATGGCGGACATCATATGGAGAACAGAACGGCCCATTTTACGAACAACTACTATCTTCCTCGAAAGTTCAATATTGACCTTCGCTATTCGGAGTTCTCCGCTCTGGTGCGTTCAGGTAAGATGACCCGGACAGAGGCCCTAGAAAAAATTGCCGAACCAAAATCATTCGACCAGGGAATACTGGAAGAGATAAAGAAAAGGTTAAATCTCACGAATGAGGAGTTTATGGAGATCATGGCGCGTCCGAAGAAGACCTACCGGGACTACCAGACATATAAAAAGACTTTCGAGCGCCTGCGGTGGTTTTTCTGGATCATGTACAGATTCGATTTAGTACCGAAGAGTTTCTATATGAAATACACAAAGACATACGGCGATTAGAAACCTCAAGGCTGATGAAACGCTCTCCCAGAATATTTATAGGCTTAAGAGAGCTGTCGGGTTACTACCACCATTTGAAAAAGGGGTTTGATGCCCTGGGCATCGAGGCCGTTTTCACCAACCTGAGCGGCCATCCTTACCGGTACGGCGAAGACAAGAACCCCTGGATGATAGACCTGATCAATCGTTTAGCCCAGAAAATCGGCGCCCGCTTCTACAGGAACTGGACTATGCGTGTTCTCTGGGTGGGTTTCCTTCAGAATATTTTGAGTGCCCTTCTCTTCGTGTGGGCGCTGGTCAGATTCGACGTATTCATCTTCGCCTCCAATTCCACCTTCTTCTTCTTTCTCGATCTCCCCATCCTTAAGCTTTGCCGGAAAAGGATTATCTATGTCTTCCACGGCTCAGAGGCGAGGCCTGTCTATCTTAACGGCTATGTCCTCAAAGACGAAAAAACGGCTACCATTCTGATTGCCATCATCCTCGCGCGTATCCAGAAGTTCATGATCTCCATCATTGAACGATTTGCCGACTATATTATCAGCATCCCCCCGCAGGCTCACTTCCATAGCCGTCCTTTCATCTCGTGGTGGAGGATCGGGGTGCCTCAGGATGTTTCTGAGAGATCTATACCTTCGCCGGCTGCGGAAAAACGGCAAGGGAGTGTACGTATTCTTCACGCCCCCTCGAAGCCGGAGCCAAAGGGGACGCCGTTGATACGCCAGGTCATCAACTCCCTTAAAGGGAAGGGCTACGCCATAGACTACGTGGAGATCACAGGCCGCCCTAACGCTGAAGTTCTTGCGGAGCTAAATCGTTGCGACTTCATCGCCGACGAGATATACTCCGACACACCCATGGCCGTCTTCGCCACCGAGGCAGCCTTTGCCGGGAAGCCAGCCGTGGTTGGCAGTTATTACGCGATGCACATCCAGAGCGATCTTCCTACTGACGATATCCCCCCAAGCATGTTCTGCCACCCCGACAATCTTGAAGAAGCAATGGAAACGATGATCTGTAATCAAACATTCCGGGAAGAACTCGGTAAGAAAACGTTTAATTTTGTGATGAACAATTGGTCTGCCACCAAAGTAGCGCAACATTACCTCATGCTTATTAACGGAAACTTTCCTCAAACATGGCTTCACGACCCCCATAATATCCGTTATCTTCACGGCTGCGGTCTTCCGGAGGAAAGGACAAGAAAGATCATTGGCAGGTTCCTCAAAATCGGAGGAAGAAGGTCAATGTGCTTATCCGATAAACCTATCCTTGAGGAGATGTTCGTCCGTTTTGCTTCAGGTTGTGAAAAACCATGATCAGGCAGCTCCTGAAAGACTCCGTCGTCTATGGTGTATGCAGTATTCTCTCCCAGGGAATATCTATCCTTATCGTTCCCATTTATACCCGCCTCCTATCCCCAAACGAGTATGGTGGCATGGATATCCTGGCTGTCTTTGCCAACCTGATTATACTAACCGTTGCACTGGAGATATCCCAGGGACTGGCACGGCACTATCCTGAAGCCCAAACGGCAACGGACAGGATCGCATACGCTTCGACAGCTCTATGGTTTTCCACCGTTGCTTATGCGCTGTTTGCAGTTTTTTCACTGACCTTTTCCAAACCGCTGACGGCACTTCTTCTCACTTCGCCTGGATGGGAAGAAACTTTCCGTGTCGCCGTAATTGCAATTACCGGAAACGGCATATTCTTCCTCCTGCAGAATCTGCTGCGATGGCAGCTCAAGCCTAAAGGTTATGCCGCTGCAAGTATTGCGTATGTTATCATTTCCACGGGGATCGGTGTATGGCTTGTTGCGGGATTTCACATGGGTGTGCTCGGGGTCTTTTACGGTCAGCTCGTAGGGGCCGTGGCCGGAGGTTTTCTCGCCTGGTTTCTGGCAAAGGACCTCTATAGATTTACCTTCTCGCGGGAGAAATGCAAAGAGATGATTGCCTTCTCCGTTCCTCTCGTCCCATCAAGTATCTCCATCCTCGTTGCAAACTACATCGACCGATTTGCCATCCAGAGTCTCATGACACTTGATGATGTAGGCGTTTACGGTGTGGGATTCCGTTTCGCCTCTGTGGTGAATCTTCTCATGGTGGGATTCTACGGCGCCCTGACGCCACTCATCTATCAATACTACCGGAAAGATTCGACATCCAAAGAGCTGGCAAGGATCTTTCTTTACTTCTTCTGCGGCACCCTTCCCCTTATCGTAGCTGTTTCTCTCTTCTCCAAGGAAATACTGTGGCTTCTCGCCACACCACCTTACTACGCTGCATGGTCGGTTATGCCGATTCTGGCCTGTGCTTCAGTTATGAGCCGGATGTACATATTCTCTCCGGGGCTCGACATCGCGAAGAAGACAACAACCATCGCACTGATTAATCTCTCTGCCGCCCTCACGAATATCATCCTGAATTTCATCATGATCCCCCATCTTGGCATTGAAGGTGCGGCGGGTGCGACGCTTATCAGCGCTATCCTTACCTTCGCCGGCTATATGATCCTTAGCCAGCGCTACTATCCCGTTCACCATTTCTGGCGGGAAATTATGGCAGTTACTTTGGTATCAGCGGCGGCGGTGATAACCGGGATTATCTTTTTCAATCACAGTGAATCCTTCGAAACCTCCAGGTTTGTACTTAAATTGATACTTCTTATCGGCACAGCATTAGTGACAGTCTGGATATTACTGAAAAGAATAGATTCAATGGAGAAGGCTTAATACAACCAGTTTTGCTTAGTTATCGTAGGGAGGAATCTGAGAATTATTTGTTTTTTGAATCTGAATTATGATGGACATCGTTTTGTTGTCAATTTGGAACCTGACAACAAGCCGTCAAAATGATCAGACATTCTGTAATTCTTTTTTATCTTAAATGCTCCTGATATCAGGAAATAAGCATCTGGAGGATTTCCACCAAGAAAGATTGCCCTTTGAGCCTCTTTAATGGTTTTATCCGGATACCCTCTGTTCAGGTATATTTTACCAAGATTGAGATGAAAAAATGCACTGCCCTGTTCGAGGGATATCGCCTTTTTCATCATTATCTCGGCTTCCTCAAGCCTTTTTTTCTTTATCAGTATTGCCGCCTCATTGTTATAGATTTCGGCGCTGGAAGAAAACCACTTTAAGGCTTTCTTATAAAACGCATCAGCGTTTTCAGCATCGCCACGCAAAAGATAATAGTCACCCAATGAATGATACGTCTTGAATTTCACCGTGACATCACATATTGAACGAGATTCCAGTGCCTTTGTCAGTTCAGCAAAGGCCTCCGGAAAACGGCCAACTTTTAATAAGGCCACTCCCAAATTATTATGAACAATATCAAGATCAGGCGCTTTTTCAGAGTTGTCGCTCCACAAGACCAAGTCGTCCTTAAAGATGTTGTTTTGAATAACAACCGTCACCCCCTGGATAATTATAATGGCAGTAATGGCAGATGAGAGAATGAGAAACATGCCTTTTCTCACTTCAAAGTAACGAAGAGCGTAAATAATGAAGATAGACAAAGGAACAAAGAAAAGCATGGAGGGCAGGTAATTTCTATGTTCATAGATAAGCCCAAGGGAAATAAACGATCCTTCAATGAGGTGGTTTAGGAAAAAGAAGATAATACAGTAGGAGATGAGGGGTCTCTTTCGGGAGATCAACACAGCCACGCCCAGGATCAACAATATCACTATAATCGCGGCAAATGTCGTCCAGGGATCAATGAGCGACTTTGAGATCTCCACATCATGAATCAACATCATGCGGGACGTGATGGGGTAAAGCAAAAGAGAAATATAAAAAAGGATTACCCGCGGCTGGGTCAGCACCCTTTCCATCATCGTGAAGGGTCTTGCGATATCGTAATCTCCTATAATCGAAGAAAAATCATAATACATCAATCCAATCGCCGGAACGAGAACCAAAGCGAAAAGACATATCGCCCAATTCTTCCTTATATGCTCAATTGTTACACCCTGAATGAGGAAAAGATCAAAAAGGAAAATGCTTACGGGCAGCATGGCCGCATTCTCCTTGGAACCTATAGACAGTATACCCCAAAAAGCGACTAAGACAAAAAAACTAACGCTCTTCCATTTCTTATCAGCACTCCTCCCCTTCAGGTAGAAATACATGGCCATGATGTAAAACATCGCCGCCATGCTCGCCATCCTCTGTACAATGTAGGTAACGGCCATGACCTCTACAGGATTAATCGCCCAGAACAACGTGGCCAGAAGAGCGATAGAATAAGCATTCCGCTCGTAGCGTCCTTCGAGAATGGGAAGTTTAAGGGTATTGTAAATGAAAAGGAATAAGAAAACGGAAGTTATATAATGGATGAAAAAGTTGACGACATGATACCAGAAAACATTCAACCCGTCGAAATAGTAGTTCATGGCAAAGGTGAAATATGAAACAGGCCTCTGCCACCTAGCGCTACCGGCTATACCGTAAAGGCCCCTCTCTATCTCCTGCCAAGACAGAGTCTTTATCTGAATGCCGTGATTCTCGACAATATTCGTATTGTCGTCAAAATGCCATGAACAATCAAGACTGTTCGCGTAGATCACTGCCAATACCAATAATAGGAGGCCGGCGGCCACGAGATGATCCCGGTACTTCCTCAGTGGCAATTTTATATCCAGATCAAAGTCGTTTTCTCTGTTCACGATGCTTTCCCATATGTTCAGTAAACGGGAGGAATGAAGGACACATCTTTCCTTTATGGGCCTTTATGAAGCATTAATAATTGTTTATCGCTTTCGCACGAAGAATCGGGCACCTGCATCCTATTTGCGAGTTTATAAAAATGATCAGCCATCTTGGAATTATTTTTCAGCTCGAATGCCTCCGCAAAGATGGCATAAGGTTTCGAAGAATCTCCTTCCAGCGTGAGCGCCTTTTGGGCCACCTTGATAGCTTGATCCGGGCGTCCCTCCTTCAACAAAATACGAGCCAGAGTAATGTGAAAGGCATATGAATGAGGTACCAGGGCAATTCCAATCCCTATTAGCATTTCTGCATCGGAGAGCTGATTCTGTCTCATCTTAATCTCGGCCAGCCTATTATAAACAGGATAAAAGTATGGCTCTATTTTGAGAGCTTCAAAATAGTGAGTCATGGCTTCCTTATCATTGCCATTTAGTATATAGTACTCTCCCAATAATCCATGGGTCTTGACTTTCGCCTTGATATGAGCCGCTGAAAGGGATTCAAGGGCCTTCGTCAATTCGACAAACGCCTCGGACACACGGCCATCAATAAAGTAGGCTACACCCAAATTTTGGCGCACATGGTGAATTCGCGGTGTCTTCTCTATATTGTCGCTCCATAGGGATATCTCGTTTTTTAGAATATTATTCTGGATAAAGACCGACACCCCCATGATAATTATGATTGCCGTAATCGCAGACGAGAGAAGGACAATCATTTTTTTCTTCTCTTGAAAGTAATTCAGGGCATAAACGATGAGGATGGACAGAGGAACGAAAAAAAGCATGGAGGGAAGATAATTCCGGTGCTCGTAAACAAGCTCCAGGGAAATAAACGATCCTTCGATGAGGTGGTTTAAGAAAAAGAAGACAATACAGTAGGAGATGAGGGGTCGCTTCCGGGAGATCAACACAGCCACGCCCAGGATCAACAATATCACCAGAATGGCGGCAAAGGTCGTCCATGGGTCAAAGAGCGATTTTGATACCTCGATATCATGAATCAACATCATGCGGGACGTGATGGGGTAGAACAAAAGAGAAATATAAAAAAGTAGCACCCGCGGCTGGGTCAGTACCCTTTCCATCATCGTGAAGGGTCTGAATTTATCGTAATCTCCTATAATCGAAAAAAAATCATAATACATAAGTCCAATCGCCGGAACGAGAACCAAAGATAGAAGACATATCACCCAATTCTTCCTTATATGCTCAATTGTTACACCCTGAATGAGAAAAAGATCAAAAAGGAAAATGCTTACGGGCAGCATGGCCGCATTCTCTTTGGAACCTATAGACAGTATACCCCAAAAAGCGGCTAAGACAAAAAAACTAACGCTCTTCCATTTCTTATCAGCACTCCTCCCCTTCAGGTAGAAATACATGGCCATGATGTAAAACATCGCCGCCATGCTCGCCATCCTCTGTACAATGTAGGTAACGGC
>Ga0209777_10002607_pt1 | contig 23399 bp, 22 predicted proteins | sample FrelakmetHBP12HB_FD_187147 | JGI IMG/M metagenome (GOLD analysis project Ga0209777, IMG submission 187147) | Freshwater lake sediment microbial communities from the University of Notre Dame, USA, for methane emissions studies -HBP12 HB (SPAdes)... | ecosystem: Environmental > Aquatic >...
GGCTAGTAGACTATGACATTTAAAATTATCAGTTAGGCACCCTCCCCTTCATCCCCTCCCATCAAGGGAGGGGAGAAAAAATAAGCCTCCCTCTCCCCTTGTGGGAGAGGGTCGGGGTGAGGGGTGCCAAAATGAATTGTCACAGCCCACTAGTATGTTCATGTGCTGGCGTAGTGCTTAACAACCATGCAGCAGCGTGCAAAACCATGACTGGAAAAACTATACTCTGCCCCAAATGCCGTTTTGAGCAGCCCGAAGGAATTGAGTGCCTGCGCTGCGGCGTTATTTTCTCCCGCATCCGCAGCAACAGGCAGAGCCCTGCCCCTGCAGGCGCCCCTGTGCTGCGAAATGCGCCTAAAAAGCAGGGCGGTTTTTTCCGGGCCATGCGGATTACAATCCTTCTGTTTTTGCTGTTCGGCCTGGGATTTAATGTCTGGCTTACCAAGTGGCGCGTTGGATCATGGGATCGCCCGCTGTGGGTAGTCATCCATCCGATCTGCGGCGACGCAAGCCCCGGAACCCGCGCGTATGTCGACTCGCTGACTCCTGAAGAATACGCGCCCGTAGCGGACTTTTTCGCTGCCGAAGCCAAGCGCTACAGCCTTAAAATTGAAGAGCCCTTCAACCTTGTGCTTGCCCCGAGGCTCGACAAGCTGCCGCCGCAGATACCTGATCAGCCAACGCCCCTCAGCATGATTCTCTGGAGCCTGAAGCTGCGGCTCTGGGCATGGCGCATTGACAAGGCAAACGCGGCCGTGCAGGACATTCAGCTGTTTGTCCTCTACTTTGACAAAGCGCGGACCCTGGTTGACCAGTCCTATGTCATGCAGAAGGGCTATATCGGCGTTGTACATGCCTATGCCGCGCCGAAGCTGAAAGGCAAAAACAATATCGTCATAGCCCATGAACTGCTGCATCTGGCGGGCGCCGCCGACAAGTACAATCCGGCAAATGAGCTGCCCGTCTACCCAGACGGCTATGCCGACCCTGATGCTCGTCCGCGCTATCCCCAGACGCAGGCTGAAATCATGGCGGGCTCAATCCCGGTGAGCGCCACGAAATCAGAGATGCCTGACAGCCTGGATGAAACCGTCATAGGCCCGGCAACTGCACGGGAAATAAATTGGGTTCCAGCCACATGAGTTTGTGGTATATTAAAAGCTTAAAACAGATGCGCCGCGGCGCAATCGAGTGCGTCGGTCGCTCTTCATAACTGGAATTTCAGAGCCATGACTATCGGCCGTTTACGTTTAAAACCCATATCCTATGACTTCCCGCCCTGGCGTCCGCCCAGCGAAGCCGGCAGCCTGCTCGTGCGCGTGACGCGGGGCTGCACCTGGAACAAATGCTCCTTCTGCTCGATGTACAAAGACCTCACTTTCCGGCGAAGGCCGGTTGAGGAGGTAAAGGCCGACATACAGGCAGCTGCGTCGCTCTACAGCGACGAGGTGCGCACTGTTTTCATCGGCGACTCGAACAGCCCCTCCATACAAACCGATGATTTCGTGGACATACTGCGCGAGCTCTACGCATTGTTTCCCGCCACCCAGCGGATAACAAGCTACGCGCGGGCAAAAACGCTTCTAAAAAAACCCGCGGGCGAGCTCAGGCGGCTCAGGCAGGCAGGCCTTACCCGGTTGCATGTGGGGCTTGAAACAGGCAATCCGGAACTTCTGAAAAAAATAAAAAAAGGCGCCACGCCCGATGAAATGGTCGCGGGCTGCCGTAAGGCCAAAGAGGCAAGCTTCGAGCTATCGCTCTACGTGCTGCTGGGGCTGGGCGGCGAGGCTCTGTCCGAAGCGCATGCCCGCGACACGGTCGCCGTGCTCAACAGGATCGACCCTGACTTCATCCGGGTGCGGACCCTGCAGCCGCAGCCCGGCTCCGAGCTCTATGACGACATGGAGGCCGGCACGTTCATCAGGGCGTCCCATGCATCCGTGCTCAAAGAGCAGCGTATCGTGGTTGAAAATCTCGATGTTCAGTCTGAATATTTAAGCGACCACATAACAAATTATATTTCCGTCAACGGCAGGCTGCCCGGCGACAGGCAGGCCATGCTGCGCACAATTGAAGAGCACACTGCGTGCCTTGCGCACAATGCCGCGCTGAAGGCACGGTTTGCCTCCAGGGATGCACTGCAAAGTTTATAGCAGGCCATGGCCGGCTGACGCCCGCATGACAGAAATATTTTTTCATGATACTGTTCAAAAAACATACATGAACGCACAGGGTGATCAAAGAACAGAAAAAAATGCACGTTTTTGATGGAGTCGGCACACCCGCCTGGCTGAGTCAGCCCTGTGCATGAACAGGGCGGCTATTCGCATCCATCAAGAACTACTTTAAAACTATGCTCTTGACCACTTATCTTATTGACCATCATCATTGACGCAAAGCCATGCCCTGTAAAATACTTGTGGTTTCAGACAGCCACGGCGCCGTGCAGAAGCTTGACGCCATCGTGCGGCACGAAGAGCCCTTCGACGTCCTGGTGCACTGCGGCGATGGCGTGAATGATCTTTCCCATATAACCATTCCCGTCACCACGCGGGTGCTCAAGGTGACCGGCAATGTGGATATCTCACACGGCTATATTTTTGAACGGACCATCGTGGAGGAACTCTTCGGCAGGCGCATCATGGTTACCCATGGCGACCTGTTCAGAGTCGAGCGTGATCTTGCAATGCTGCTTGAAGAGGGCCGGCTGCAGGGGGCCGACATCATCTGCTTCGGGCACACGCATATGAAATTTTACCACGAGGGAGCAACCGTTCTTTTCAGCCCTGGGCCTGCCAAAGACGGGCTCTACGGCGTGATAACAATCGGGGCAGATATCCGCTGCCGGCACAGGAACATATGACCCTGCCCCCCCCCACAAGCTCCACCGGAACCGGTTCTACGGAGACCATATGGATATAAGCGTTCAGCACAGGAACATAAGTGCACTCATGGCCTCGTCAACCGACGCGCTCATCATAGTCTCAAGGCCTGTCGACCCCGACTGTATCGGCACGGCTCTGGCGCTGCGGTGGCTGCTTGCCGCGCGGAACCAAAAAGCCTCCATCGTCTGCTTTTTCAGCATACCATTCACTATGACCGGCTTCCCCGGCATCGACGAAGTGACGGTCGCAGAGGCAGCAAGTTTTGATTTTGCACCCTTTGACCTCCTCATCACCATCGACGGCAGTTCATGGGGCCAGTTTTTCGGCGATGCCTGGGAAAAAATTCTCAGCCGCATTGACCTGACGCGCATTGTCAGCATTGACCACCATGAGCCGGAAGAAATCATGCAGGCCATACCGGACCGGTGCCTGAATGTCAAAACATCATCCACTGCGCAGGTGCTGTATGAGCACTTCATCGAGCCGTCGCAGCTGAGCCCCCCTGCCTGCATTGCAGACTGCCTCTACCAGGCACTGCTCTACGACACCCGCGGGTTCAGAAACGAGGCGCATACAGGCGCCTACCGTTTTGCCGAGGCGCTCATTGCCCTTGGCGCCGACCATGCCAAAGCCGTTGATGTCAACTACGATATTCGCGAAGTGCAGTACCTGAACTGGGCCATCGAGCATACCGAATTCATCAGCAGCCTGGGGCTTATGCTGCTGATTATCGATGCGGGGCGCCTTGCAGAACTTGAGGCACTGCTCGGCAAAGACTTCCTTGATTTTGATGCGATATACAAGGAAACCATTCAGCGGCAGGTTGCGGGATTCCATTACGGCGTCATGTTAACCGACAGGCTCGACGGCACCGTGCGCCTGAACTGGCGCACCCGCGGCTGCGGCAGCCACCTGTCAATAGGCGATATCGCACGACAGGCGGGTTTTAAAGCGGGCGGCCACCGCAATGCCGGCGGAGGCTTGTTCACGGGAAGCATAGAGAGCGCGAAAGCACGGCTGCTTGCGCAGCTGCGTCAGGCCCTGGCCGGACAATCCGGCTGATCTTTTTGAAACGGCATCATAAATTGCAAAAAGGCGGGATCAGAAATGATCCCGCCTTTTTTTAAATCGATCACCACTACTGCGCTGATTACTACCCAGGTATAAAAAGAGCGATAAACTGCAAAATAAGGCTGCTGACCTCCTGCACCCCAAACGACTGAATGCACAGCGCGACACTTGCCACAGAGGCGCTGAATTTGTATATTTTCAAGCCCAGCTGCGTCTGCACAAAATTGTTGCGTGTGGCGCTATCGGGATTTTCCGATTTATCAAGAACACAAATCTGATAAGTGACGCTTGCAGAAAGTATATCGGCTATATTGTTGCTGACGCTTATAAACAGGCAGACAGGCGTTCCGCCCCCGGCAACTGTCTGAATCATCGCGGAAAGCTGTGAGACAACGCTGTATGTAAGAGGGACAGCGCATGCAGCATCAATCGCCTCAGTCTGAAATAATTGCACCTCCTCGGCATACTGCTCGACCGCAACACTCATCGCCACAGCGTCATTTTTGCCCAGAGCGTTCTCAAGAGCGTCAAGCAGCACATAGGTGCTGTTTACCAAAGACGATAACTCGGGCTGCTGATCCGCTTCTTGCAGATTGGAGCGAAGCGATGCTGCCAAGTTCTGTGCAACTGCCTGATTATGCGCCGAAGACGCGGCCTGCGTAGCCGCCGGCAGCATCCCGGCAAACATGCCGCATGCAATTAGCAAAATAGCTGCGTTTTTCCTCATGATATCCTCCCTGTGTGAAATATTAAATGAACAGTCCTGTCTGGTTCCGGCAGACCGGCTGCTGTGCACTATCTCAAAGCTCAGCGCAGCCTGCGTTTATTATTAATACACCTTTTAGGCATGCAAAAGCAAGGGGCTGCTTTCACCAGAACATATTTAAATATATTACAGCCAATATAATTATTTACATTAATTAAAACAAACAAGGTTGCCCGAAGTTGCGAAAAATCAAAGCCCAGAAAGAAAAAAGATTTTAAAAACCCTGGATGCCAGCTGTTTTTCAATCATGGCTCTGCGTTTGTATTGAGCGACAAAAGGCGGCTTTTTATCAGCGGGCATCACACAACTGAAAAAAAAAGGCGGAGCCTGAAATGGCTCCGCCTTGCTTAGTATCGTACAATCAACCTACTGGTGTAAAAAATGAATATTTGAAGATACCTACAAACTTGATGAGCAGGGTGATATAATTCATGGCTGTCACCTCTTCGATGCAATAGTGGGTACTTGCAACGGTTGCGAAAAATGAGTAGAAGTGGAAAGTCTGCGACAGCTGCACAAGCCCGTTACGGAGGTTGGCTTTTTGCTGGATATACTCCTGAGTCGCGTTGGGATCAAACGGATAAGCATCAACCTTGCAAATCTCGGAATCATACACAGAGCCGATTATATCAGCAAGAGCATTGGTGATATTTATAAATAAGCATTCATTGGTATTGCCGTGCTTGTCGGTTATTGCCGTATAAAGCGACGGAAGTTTCGATGCAAAGGTAATAGCAACAGTGGTGGTGCATTGGTGAAATTTCGTTTCATCATAATCGTCATTGTTATTGTTGTAATCATCAAGGTAGCTGAATTCAGAGCAGAATTTCTGTACCGCAGCCGCCATTGCCGCAGAATCGTTGTTTTTCATCGCAACTCCCAGCTCGTCAAGCAGCACATTGGCATTGTTTATAACGACGGACGTCGACGCCGACGCCGACTGATCCGCCTGCTGCAGAGCTACGCGCAGCTTCGTCAAAAGATCCTGGGCCGCTGAGCTCGGCGTGGCTGCCTGCACACCAGACGACAGCATGCTGACAATCATAGCGCATGCGACTAACAAAACAGATACTCTTTTCTTCATAACATCCTCCCTGTGTGAAATGGTTTGTTATAACTCCGGCCCTTTAACGAAATATCGCAAAGCGCCTATTCCTCTATTTCGATATACGACAATCAATAATAATCGTCAATATATTTTTTTTAAAAGATGTCAAATAAAAAAAAGACCGGCGCAGGCTTGATTCCTGAAAAGAATGCGTACTGTGCCTGTTATTCTGCCAGAAAGCCTGCCGCCGCCTGAAACAGGCGGTACTGCCACGCACCCCCCGGTACTAAAAAATACTATCAATCCCGCCCGACTCTTGACTTCATGTACTTCTTGTGTTTGTTCTTCTAAGCGGGAACACATCACCGCAGCCGGGCCCATTCTGCAGGCTGCCCTATATCAGCGATGCTGACCTGTACCTTTGCATACTCTTCGGCAACTATCAACAAAAAATTCAGAAAAATTTTGCATCCAAGGCCAAAATCATTCTCACTGCTTCCTGCCCGCCAGTGAAACGGCGGATCCTAAAAGCCTACGGGCCTCGGTCGCAGAACGGCGCTGCGATTAAGGGCTGCATTGATGCTGCCGGCATTGGCGTAATAGACGTCAATCACCTTGCAGCCAATTGCGCTTTGGGCAAGGGTATTATCACGAAATGCCCGCAAATTGTCAAGATCGGGGTTGTCTTTGCCGAAAGCGCCCGCAACCGGGCACAGCCCGTATGATGCAGGGTCACTCATGATGGTCGTTCCGGTGGTTGACACGGTTGTCATCGCTCCTGACATGGAGGAAAATTGCCAACCGAGACCCCTGGAAACCCTTTAAAAAACTGGGTTACTATATTATGAACGCACTCGGCACATACAGCTTTACATTATTTGAGCCGTTTGCCGCACGGGCATTAGAGCCTTTAAAGTGATGCTCCCCGCCTACAAGGCGGGGCATTCCGGTAGATAAGTTTGATTTTTTGAGACGGTATTTACAGTCTTCTCTCATACCGCCTCAGCAGCAGAGAATTACCCACCACGGTGATCGAAGAAATCCACATGGCGATGCAGGCCCATTCCGGCTTCAGCACAAGCCCTGCTGCCGGATACAGCGCGCCGGCGGCGAGGGGAATCATGAGAATATTGTAGAAAAAAGCCCAGAAAAGATTATCTTTTATTGTGCGCAGGGTCTTGCGGCCAAGGCGGATGGCCCGCACCACATCCATGAGGCTGCCGTGCACCAGCACCACGTCGCCTGTCTCCTTTGCCACGTCCGTGCCCGAGCCGATGGCAATGCCGATATCTGCCTGCGCCAGGGCAGGCGCGTCGTTAATGCCGTCACCAACCATACCGACCTTGAAACCTTCAGCCTGCCACTTCTTAACTATATTAATTTTATCCTCCGGCAGAACCTCTGCAGACACCTCGTCGATGCCCACGGCCTTTGCCACGGCATGAGCCGCCGCGCGGTTGTCGCCCGAAATGAGACCCGTATGAATGCCCATGCCGTGTAGCCGCTTGATGGCCGCTGGCGAATCGTCCTTGACTGTATCGGCAAGAGCAAGCATTCCCACGACAATGTCATTGCGGGAAATGAATATGAGTGTGAGCCCGTCATCGACAAGCTTGCACACCAGCGCGTCGGCATCCGGCGGGAGCGCTCCGCCGCTGTAGGCGAACCCGAGCCTGCCCGCTCTGATAATGTCGCCGTCCAGACGGCACTGCATGCCCGCGCCGCTTGTCTCGGAGGCATCATCTCCTTTTCTATACGTTACGCACAATTCAGTCACCTTGCGCATGACCGCCTCTGCAAGCGGGTGGCTTGAATGGGCCTCGGCGCTTGCAGCCATACGCAGCAGGTCAAGCGTCGAGCCCCCTGGCGCAGGATAGATTTCGACGACCTCGGGCCGGCCCCGGGTGACCGTGCCGGTCTTGTCGAAAAAAATCATATCGAGCTTTGAAATATTTTCAAGTGCCGATGCCCGCTTGAAAATAATGCCCCGGCTCAGCCCCACGCCGCTGCCGACCATGATAGCCGTTGGAGTTGCAAGGCCGAGTGCGCACGGGCAGGCCACGACCAGCACGGAAATCATGAGCTGCAAAGCAAACAGGAAGCGGCTTGTGCCTGCAGGGGGGGCAAGCGGAATAATGAAAAACCACAGGCAGAAAGCGCCAAGCGCCAGCGCCACCACGATGGGAACAAAATAGTTTGATACGGTATCTGCAAGGCGCTGAATGGGCGCCTTGTCGGCCTGGGCGCCCTGCACCATTTTAACGATCTGCGCCAGCAGGGTGTCGGAGCCGACCCGGCTGGTGCGAACAGTAATGGCGCCGGTCGTATTAATGGTTGCGCCGCTGACCGGGCAGCCCGCAGACTTCTCTACCGGCATGGGCTCACCGGTTATCATGGACTCGTCTACACAGGTAGCACCTTCAACGATTTCGCCGTCAACCGGAATCTTTTCACCCGGCCGCACCAGCACAAGATCGCCCGGGCTAACCAGGGTCGCAGGAACCATTTCCTCCCGACCGTTTATCAGCACGCGAGCCTGGTCTGCCTGCAGCGACAGAAGCTTCTGCAGGGCCTGCCCTGTTTTCCCCCGAGCCCGGGCCTCGAGCATTTTTCCGAGAAGCATAAAGGTAACGATCATGGCCGAGCTGTCGAAAAAAGCATGGGCATGGGGGTCGATAAAAAAAAGAGCTATAACACTATAGCCATAGGCGGCTGTTATGCCCAGGGCGATGAGCACGTCCATAGTGGCCGAGCGGTTTTTAAGGGAATAATATGCGCCCGCGTAAAACGTGCAGCCCGACACCAGCTGCACCAGCGTTGCAAGGGCAAACATGGCATAGTTTGTGCCCACATGCCCGAACGGCATCGTGTACATGAGCACGACAAGGGGCGCCGTGCATGCCAAGGCAAAAAAGAACCTTAACTTCTCCCGGCGCGCGCCTGCAGAATCATCCCCCTGCGCTGTGCCTGTGGAGGCATCATAGCCGATGTCACGCACCCGGGCGATAATATCTTGAGCAGTGACCGACGGCGCATGCTCGACGGTGAGCCGTTCAATGGCGAAGTTGACCGTTGCCCTGATAATGCCGGGGCAGCCCCGGAATCCCTTTTCAATGGCCGCGGCGCAGTTGACGCATGACATGCCGCCAATGGCAAAATGGGAAAGGATGGTAGCGCCAGGGGCATGTTCTTCCGCTGGTGCGGGAGGCACCGGTGCTGCAGGAGATGAAAGGGATTCCTGAACAGGCTCAGGGCTGTAGCCCTCCCCGATGATGGCTTCTCTGAATTTCTCAGGGCCGGTGATGGCATCGTCGAAGGTCACGGCCGCGCTGCTGTCCGCAAGGGACACCTGCACGCTTTGCATGCCGTCCAAGGCCTGAAGAGCCATGGTCACCGCCTTTACGCAGTGGCCACATGTCATGCCGTAAACGGGTATGGTCTGGGTTCGTATCATATATCTCTTTCAGGCGCGGTATGCCGTGCCCCCACCCAAAATATTACGCCTTCTCTGCCGCGGTAAAGCCGAACTCATTTATCGCCCACACGATGTCGGCCACATTGGTCACTAAAGGGTCGCAGGAGAACAACGCCTCCTTGTTCTCGAGACTCACCTGCACGCCTGACACGCCCGGGGCTTTTTCAATAATTCCTGCAACACGCTTGACACAGTGCCGACAAGTCATGCCCTCAACGCTCAATTTCTTCTGCATACAGTTTCCCAAAATATTTTTTAACAACCCCTTCCCTTTTTTATATACCATAAACACCTGTTTCATACAGCCCCAACTCTGGCTTTGCAAATTTTAGTTTTTTTCTGTCTAATAACGCATCTTATCTATTATAGATTAAACGCAACTATTTTTTACTTTATTGGCTTTTTCATTTTATTATATTATATAATAAGTGCGGCCAAGATCAGAGCAAGGCACGGCATGGCTGCAGCATTCATCCCTCACCGCGTGAAAGGATGGCATGAAAAGAAAACAGCTCTTTATTCTTGTTCTGCTCGGCGTGCTGCTTGCCGGCGCGCCTCCTGAAAGCCCTGCCCAGACTGCTGCCGGCTCACGCTCGAGCGCGGCGCTGAACCTTAATGACCTTATAGAAGAGGCCCTCAAGGCCAACCCCGACATAGCCGCAGCGCAGAAAAAGCGCGACGCCATGTGGGAGCGGCCGCCGCAGGCAAAGGCCTGGGATGATCCGCGGCTTGAATTCGGCGTGCGCAATGTGCCCGCTGACGATGCCGACTTCAGCAAAGTCGATATGACCATGAAGGAGGTGTCTCTCAGCCAGTCGATACCAATGACCGGGATCCCCTCCCTGCGCGAGAAGATCGCCATCCAGGAAGCCAAAAGCGCCGACAGGATGCATGACTATGCACGGCTGCAGGTGATACGGGAAGTGAAAAAAACGTACTGCGACCTGTACCTGCTCAACAGGCACATCGAAACGGCTGAAAAAAACAAGGGGCTTCTGGCCCAGTTTGTGAAGACCGCCGAGGCAAAATACGGCGTCGGCAAGGCCGCCCAGCAGGACGTGCTCAAGGCCCAGCTCGAGCAGTCGAAATTCATCGAGCGGCTTATCGATCTGCGGCAGCAAAAGGCGAGCGCCGCCGCGCAGATGAACCGGCTTCTCGGACGCGATCCTTCAGCTCCGCTCATGGGCGAGCCCGCGCTTGAACAAAAAACTGTTGCGCTGCATGAGTCCGAGCTTATCGATACGGCAAAAACGGCAAACCCGGCGCTTTTAAGCCTGCAGGAGGTAATCGCTCGCAATGAGGCCGACTACAGGCTTGCCCGGAAGTCCTATGTGCCCGAGCTGACGATAACCGGCGCCTATGGCCAGCGTGAGAACGCGCACCGCAGCAAGACATACCCGGCTGTCATCACCGGTGCCGCAGGGTCGAATCCTGCCACTATCCAGCAGCTTGATCAGAACACTGAGCGGTCCGACGTGTTCAGCATCATGATGGGCATCAATGTCCCTATCTGGTTCAACAGCAAGCAAAACAAAAAGGTCGCCGAGACGCACCATATGATCGAGCAGGCAAAAGCCGAATATAACGCCCTGGCAAATGAAATCTCCTATCGTATCCGGGACCTGGCTGCGCGGCAGGCGCGCGAAACCCAGCTCATAGAGCTGTACGAACACGGCATCATTGCGCAGGCACACCAGTCGCTCAACGGGGCTATTGCGGGCTACCAGGTGGGCACAGTCGATTTTCTCACCCTGCTTGACAGCCAGGTCACGCTCTGCAATGCCGAGCTGCAGGCGGTACAGGCCCGGACGCAATACCAGAAGAACCTTGCAGAGCTTGAGGCGGTGGTGGGGAAGAAACTGTTTTAGTGCTGAGTTTAGAAATACAACCCGTAGGAGCGGCTTTAGCCGCGAAAAATAATCGCGCATGAATGCGCTCCTACATAATTCATGGAGCGATACATGAAAAGCAAAGCGGTTTGGTTGCCACTTCTAATCATCCTCACAGTCGCGCTTCTCATGCATGCCTGTCAAAAAGGACCCGACGAAAAACACGAAGCAGCAAAAGAATCGGCGGCAAAAGCCCTCTACATCTGCCCCATGCATCCCCAGGTAACCTCTGACAAGCCGGGCGACTGCCCCATCTGCGGCATGCGCCTAGTGAAAAAAGAGGCTGAAAAGCCAAAACCTGGCAAAAATATTAAATACCGCTCCACCATGAGCCCCGGCGAGGTCAGCGACAAGCCGGGCAAAGACTCCATGGGAAGGGACATGGTGCCGTTTGAATCCGAAGGCGCCCCCCCCGCAGGTACGCCTGCGGGACTTGCGCCGGTAACTGTCAGCGACGCGCACAGAAAACATATGGGGCTTGTCATGGGCACGGTGGAGATGAAAAACCTTGCCAAAGAGATACGCACATCGGCCCGCATCGTGCCCGATGAAACGCGCCTGTACCGCGTGACGACAAAAATCGAGGGTTATGTCGATGAACTTTTCGTGAACGTGACCGGGCAGGAAGTAAAAAAGGGAGCGCCTCTTCTCTCCATCTACAGCCCCGAGCTGGTGGCTGCGCAGGAGGAGTTTCTCACCGCCCTTGCCGCTGCAGGACAGGTTTCCGGCAGCTCCCATGAATTAATCGCCCAGGGGGGCAAAAGCCTTGTTGCCGCGGGCCGCAGGCGCTTGAAGCTGTGGGATATAAGCGACGAGCAAATCGCCCGGCTTAAAAAAACCGGCGAAATCGAAAAGAACCTGAAGCTGTTTGCTCCCGCAGGCGGCTATGTTATTGAAAAAAATGTTCTTGCAGGCCAGAAAATCATGCCCGGCGACCCGCTGCTGAAGATAGCTGATCTTTCCACCGTCTGGGCCGAAGCCGACATCTATGAATCCGATTTGCCTTATGTGACGGTGGGCATGCCCGTAACGCTTACCCTGCCCTACTGGCCCGGTAAAAGCTTTCAGGGCGAGGTGAGTTTTTTAAACCCGTTTCTCGACCCCCAGACCCGAACGCTGAAAGCGCGCATGAACATAGCAAACCCGGAGCTTGTACTGAAGACCGACATGCTCGGAAGCGCCTCCCTTCGCTACGGCCTCGGCAGCAGGCTCGCCGTGCCAGAAACAGCGGTCATGCAGACCGGCACGCGTTGCTATGTTTTTGCCGCAAGCCAGGGCGAGGAGCTGCGGCCGGTAGAGGTTGCGGTCGGCATCAGAACAGAAGGCTACTACGAAGTGCTCTCCGGGCTTAAGGCAGGAGACAGGGTCGTGACCTCATCAAACTTCCTGATCGACTCGGAATCATCACTCAAGGCCGCTCTGCAGGCAATTACCAGGGGGAAGTGATGATCAGGAAAACCATAGAATTTTCCGCCCGCAACAGGCTGCTGGTCATCATCATAGTAGCCGCAGCTCTCGTCTGTGCCGTCTACGCCATAAAAGAAATTAGGCTTGACGCCATCCCGGACCTCTCCGACACGCAGGTCATCGTCTATACCCGCTGGGACCGCAGCCCCGACATCATCGAGGACCAGGTCACCTACCCCATTATCACCGCCCTGCTGGGCGCACCGAAAGTAAAGGCCATACGCGGTTTCTCCGACTTTGGATTTTCCTATGTCTATATAATTTTTCAGGACGGCACCGACATCTACTGGGCCCGCAGCCGGGTGCTTGAATACCTGTCAAAAATTCAGGGCAGTCTTCCAACAGGGGCTAAGATGGAGCTGGGCCCAGATGCTACGGGCGTGGGATGGATTTTCCAGTACGCCCTGATCGACCGCAGCGGCAAGCTCGATCTTGCGCAACTGCGAACCTATCAGGACTGGTATCTGCGCTATGCCCTGCAGAGCGTACCGGGAGTGGCCGAAGTGGCAGGCATCGGCGGGTTCCAAAAGCAGTACCAGATAACCGTGGACCCTGCCCGACTCCAGAGCTACCGCATCTCGCTTATGGACGTGTTTGAGGCGGTTAAAAAAAGCAATAATGAAACCGGGGGCAGGCTTATCGAGTGGGCAGGCGCCGAGTTCATGGTGCGCGGCAAAGGCTATGTTCAGTCAACGGCCGATCTTGAAAAAATCGTGGTCAAGGCAGACGGGAAAGGCACACCAGTTTTACTCAAAGATATTGCCGCCATAAATTTGGGGCCGCAGATACGGCGAGGCGTGCTTGATTTCAATGGCCAGGGCGATACCGTGGGCGGCATCGTCGTGATGCGCCACGGCGAAAACGCGCTCAGCGTGATAGAGCGGGTAAAGGCGAAGCTGCAGGACATGAAGGCCTCGCTGCCCGCAGGCGTTGAAATCGTGACGGCCTATGACCGCTCGGAGCTTATTGAAAAGTCCATCGACAATCTCAAGGAAGAGCTCATCCTTGAGATGATCATCGTAAGCCTTGTCATTTTATTCTTCCTGTGGCATTGCCCGTCGGCCCTTGTGCCGATCATCACCATACCCGTATCGGTCCTTCTTGCCTTCATTCCCATGTATCTGCTGGGCATCACCTCAAATATCATGAGCCTTGCAGGCATTGCCATCTCGATCGGCGTGCTGGTGGACGGCGCTATCGTGGAGGTAGAAAACGCCTATAAAAAACTCGAGCTTTGGCAGGAGGGAGGCAGAAAAGGCGATTTTCACAAAATACGGCTTGCAGCCCTGCTTGAAGTCGGGCCATCGGTTTTCTTCTCTCTTGCCGTCATTGCCGTATCGTTTCTGCCGGTATTCACGCTGGTGGATCAGGAAGGAAGGCTCTTCACACCCCTTGCCTTCACAAAGACACTTGCCATAGCAATTGCAGCACTTCTGGCCATCACGCTTGACCCTGCGGTGCGCATGTTGTTTACGCGCATGGAGCCCTTCAGCCTTCGGCCCCGCATGCTTGCAGGATTTCTCAACACGCTTTTTGTGGGAACCTATTACCCGGAAGAAAAGCATCCCGTAAGCCGAATTTTATTTAAACTCTATGAAGCGCCATGCCGGTTCGTGCTGCGGCACCCGAAATCGGTGATCGCGGCAGCCCTTCTCATAGTGGCTGCTTCAGTGCCGGTCTATTTCAAACTGGGCCATGAATTCATGCCGCCCCTGAATGAGGGAACGGTTCTGTACATGCCCACGACCCTGCCGGGCATTTCAGTCACAGAAGCGCAGAAGCTGCTTGAAACACAGGATCGGATTTTAAAAAGCTTCCCTGAAGTAGTCTCAGTATTTGGAAAGGCAGGCCGGGCTGAAACCTCGACAGATCCTGCGCCTTTTTCCATGATGGAGACGACGCTGGTGCTTAAATCCCCCTCAGAGTGGCGCGGCAAAAAGCAGTGGTACTCATCATGGGCGCCCGAGTGGCTTAAAAGCCTGGTGCTGCGAAGAATCTGGCCGGACACTATTTCCTATGACGAGCTTATCAATGAGATGGACCAGGCGATTCAGATACCCGGCAACACCAATGCCTGGACCATGCCCATAAAAGGCCGCATTGATATGCTCACCACAGGGGTGCGGACACCTATCGGCATTAAAATACTTGGTTCAGACATCAACCAGATACAGCGAACCGGTGAAGCTCTGGAAAAAATCATGAAGTCCATACCCGGCACCCGCAGTGTTTTTGCTGAGCGGGTAGCAGGAGGCTATTTTGTAGACATCACTCCCCGACGTGAAACCCTGGCCCGCTACGGACTTACTATAGATGATATACAAAACGTTATTATGAGCGCCATTGGCGGAGAGACCATTTCCACAACCGTCGAAGGCCGCGAGCGCTATTCCATCAATATGCGCTACCCGCGGGATCTGCGCTCAAACCTCGATGATCTGCAGCGTGTGCTTGTGACCGCGCCCACAGGCATACAAGTGCCCATGGCTGAGCTTGCCGATATCAGCCTCACCTCCGGCCCGAGCATGATACGCGATGAAAACGGCATGCTTGCAGGCTATGTGTTTGTGGATATTGCAGGTCGTGACCTGGGCTCGTATGTGGATGAAGCAAAAAAGACTGTTGCACGGGAGCTGACCCTCCCGACGGGCTACTTGCTTATCTGGAGCGGCCAGTACGAAAACATGCTGCGGGTTCGCGAGCGGTTAAAATTTGTTGTTCCACTGACTATTTTTCTGATTTTTCTCCTTCTGTATATGAATACCAAGTCGGCATTCAAAGCCTCAGTGGTCATGCTTGCCGTGCCCTTCTCCGTGGTCGGGGCAGTATGGCTTATGTATATACTGGGATACAATATTTCCATTGCCGCATGGGTCGGCATGATCGCGCTCATGGGCCTTGATGCCGAGACAGGCGTCTTCATGCTGCTGTTTCTTGATCTATCATATGAAGATGCGAAAAAAAACGGCAGGCTCCGCAGCATGGCAGACCTGCACGAGGCCGTCATCCACGGCGCGGTCAAGCGCATCCGGCCCAAAATGATGACCGTCATGGCTGCTGCCATGGGCCTCATGCCCATTATGTGGTCCATGGGCACGGGCGCCGATGTGATGAAACGCGTGGCAGCGCCCATGGTGGGCGGGCTATTCACGTCATTTATCATGGAGCTGCTGGTCTATCCGGCGATCTACCTCCTGTGGAAATGGCATACGGAGGTGAAGCATCAAAGTGCAGGTGTTTAATGCATCAAATAAAACAACAGTAGACAAAGGAGACCCCTATGAAAAAGCTTACCGGCATCATTATCGCAGCGGCATTCTGCCTGGCCGTGGCACTGGGAACGGCATGGGCAAAGCCGCAGGAAAACTGCCCGGTCATGGGCGCCAAGATCAACAAAAGCATCTATACCGACTACAATGGCAAGCGGATTTATTTCTGCTGCAATGCCTGCCCGGAGCCCTTCAAAAAAGATCCTGAAAAATATATAAAAAAAATGGAGGGCGAAGGCGTGGTGTTTGAAAAAGCGCCTCCGGCAAAACCTGTTCCGGTTCCACTTCCAGCTCAAAAGGCAAAGTGACCGCTATAAAAATTGTGTAAAATTGATGGTCGTATATCAAGCCGGTCAATGACTGCTGTTTGATGACCTCATGCGCACACTGCCGGCTTTGTGATATTGCCGCGGCCTTCAGCCCGGCTCCGGCAGTGAAAATACTATTTTCTTTTGCAACAATATTTGGTAAAAGACTCTAAGGTTTCCAAACAGCCGCTAACAGTATACAGGGAGAAACCGCATGGCAGCACAAGCACCCGCTAAAAAAACAGCGAAGCCCGCAGCAAAAAAGGCTCCGGCAAAAAAAGCACCCGCTAAAAAAACTGCTGCAAAAAAGGTCTATGCCTGCAAGACCTGCGGCAAAACCACCACCGACCTGAAGCACCTGTGCAACCCGGGGAAATACGAGCCTGTCTACACCTGCGAGTACTGCGGCACGGCCGGCACCGATCCCCGCCACATCTGCAAACCCAAGGTGATTGATGTGCAGTGGTTCTGCGATGCCTGCGGCAGGGTTTCCGTTTCGAAAAGCATGCTGTGCAAGCCCAGGCAGATTAAAGGATAGCTTTCTGAACAACCTTAAGCTCTGCGCCCGCAAAAGACGCGGAGCTTAATCAGTATGCTTAAGACTATTTGTTCACCTTAGACATATCCGGGAGATCACGTCGAATGAAATATCTGCCCAAAATCGGGAGACTCGAGCGCACCCTGTTGGACTTTCGCGTCAGTTCCATACCAAAAAGCGAAACAGTCCAGACCATTGAGCTTACCAAACTGCCCGACGGCACAATTTTGGAAGGAGACGACTTCATCCTGGCTGAAAAGGAACGCAAGGTGCTTGCATTGAAAGAAAAATACGGCGCCCTCGATGAAAAGCAGATTACCTGGGTAACTATAAAAAAAGATCAACCAAACCCCGCCTGAACACTGGGCGCACATGCCGGGCTCACTGCGCTTTGCACAAGCGCAGGCGGCTGGGCTTTTTTTCATTCTTACATTCCGCCATTTCATAACTGTGTCCGGTATGAAACCCCGGCGATTTTTTTTGACCCTTGCTAAAAAAATTGAGGACCGCATCGGAATTGCTTCTCAAATAAACCAGCATTCCCCTTGAATTTATTTAAAAATAACATTATTATTATATTGAACTATTTCAACCGCTGCGCATGTACTCAAGGAGAGCATATGAAATTAAGTATCGGTAAAAAGCTTCTGGGAAGTTTTACAGTGCTGGCTCTGATGGTACTACTGGCTGGCGGAGTAGGCATGTTCATGATAGGCCAGATATCCAAAAGCGGAAAGGCTCTTATTAAAGAAAAAATACCTTTCAAAAATATCTCGATGGAAGCCATGCTTTCTGCCGAGCAGTGCGTGAGCATGTGCAAAAGCTATCTTCTTTCCCGAAACGGCCACGATGAAATCGAAAAAGAAATAAATAATTGCATTGCCGCCTTTGACATGTACATCACCATGATTGCCATCGGGACAGAATCCGATAGTTTCAAAAACAGCCCTGCCGGCAAACTGTATGCTCAAAAGGGCCTTGCCATTACAGTTCCCCGCGGCAGCGGCAATATGCTGCAGATTGCAAATGAACTGCAGTCATATAAGGCTGACTTCTTAAAGAGAGCCCAGTCACTTATAGAAACGCACAAAAAAAGAATGCAGTACAGCTTTACTTTTAATGGCGTGCGCTATGATGTTCCCGGTTTTCTGTATGCGGCAAAGTCCAAGTGCAGGGATGTTTTAAAACAGCTTGAGGGGGTTTTCGAGTTGGGCGTCGAAGTGAGCCCTGATGATCTTGACCCTGCGAAATCAATGTTCGGCTCCTGGTACCCCGCTTTCAAAACAGAAGATAATGAACTCACCGGGGCGCTTGAAGGAGTTCAACTGCACCATGAAAAATTTTATGCTGCCGCGAAGCAGGTGCTGTCTGCCGAGAAGGATAAAAAGACGGAGCTTTTTGAAACCGCCAAACGCATTATGGATCAGATAGACTACGAAATTCTGCATCCCATACTCTACAGTGAAGGCAAAATCGCCGAAGCAGAGCAGCAGGAACAGGCCGGCATAAAAGAACTGTTTGAAACGTCCCGGAAAATAACCCGGGCGCTGGATCAGCTCAATAAAATCGCGGACACGGAATTCGCAGAGGCTGTTGAAAATTCCCGCAAGGAATATTTCCGAATAAACAGTACGGCGGGGGTGATTATGACAGCCATTGTAATCGCCACCATTGCAATTGTGATTATTTTCGGGGGGCTTCTGTCCCTTTCAATCATCAAACCGCTTAACATGGCTATCAATGGGCTTGGCGAAGTCTCAGGGCAGGTGCATTCTGTTTCAGAGCAGGTTGCATTGTCCAGCCGCGACCTTGCGCAAGGCTCCTCCGAGCAGGCAGCATCACTTGAAGAAACATCATCATCGCTTGAAGAAATGTCTACAATTACCTGGGAAAACTCCAGGAAATCGACTCTGGCCGACAAGCTTATGGCAGAGTCGGGCCAGGTATCCACAATGGCCAATGACTCCATGAACGAACTGGTTAAATCAATGGATGATATTTTACGGGCAAGCGATCAGACTTTTAAAATAATCAAGACCATAGATGAGATCGCTTTCCAGACTAATCTGCTTGCTTTAAATGCAGCAGTGGAAGCAGCGCGGGCAGGAGAAAGCGGCAGAGGCTTTTCAGTGGTTGCCGAAGAGGTCCGCAACCTTGCGCGCCGCTCAACCGAAGCGGTTCGGCAGACAACAGCGCTCATTGAGGATACATCAAGAAGCGTGAAGACGGGGGCAGGCATAGCAACAAGAACAAATCAAGCCTTCTCGCAGATGTCGGAACTGGCATTAAAGGTTGGTCGATTGGTTAATGAAATTGCCAGTGCTTCCGGCCAGCAATCCACAGGTATTGAGCAGATTAATAAAGCCGTCAATGAAATGAATAAATGCGTACAGACGAATGCCGCCAGTTCGGAGCAGTCGGCTGCCGCCTCCCAGGAGATGAGCAATCTGTCACAAAGCATGCGCACTCTTGTTGAGGATCTTGCTGAGCTGGCAGAGGGTGCATCAAAAGCAACCGCTCGTACTGCTTTTGAGGAGAAAAGAAACGCCTTTGTTTTTGAAGAAACCCCGAAACAAAAGCGTCTGCCGGGTCAGCACACATGACAGCACGTCCAGGGTGGCCTCTACGCTGCCGAATTATTTCTTAAAAGAAGAGCCCTGCCCCGCGCTCCAGCAGAAGAGCGCAATCGAGACAGCCGCTGCCGCGTTGAGCGATTCCACCGCGCCGGTCATGGGAATGGCTATGGCCCTCTGCCGCAGCTCTTCCGGCAGGCCCTGCCCTTCAATGCCGGGAAGCAGCAGAAATGCTTCAGGAAAAGAGAATTGAAGAATCGGCGCGCCCTGCATGTCAAGGGCGACGATATGTGAAGCCACATCCGGCAGCTGCACCACCTCGGCAAGCGACGGGCCTCGAGAAAAAGAAAGCCTGAACACCGCTCCGCCCGAAGACCTGATGCTTTTCGGGTGAAACGGACTTGCCGCCTCTTTGAGCAGCACCACCTGCCGCACCCCGAATGCCGCCGCCGAGCGCGACGCAGCCCCCACATTGACCGGGTCTTGAAACGGCAGGGCAAGCACGCAGCCGGGTTCTGTCAGCCTGAAATCCCACTCGGGTATGGAGGGCGCCGTCATCTCAAGCAGCGGCCCATTGGTCCTGAACATATCAAGCTCGTTGAATAAACCCTTCTTCAAAACAATAAGCTTGCCCTCACGGCCGAACTGCTGCACAACATCGCTCATGCCGCTCTCCTGAAAGCCGTCAAAGACAATAAGCGAGCAGCACTGCTGCGGCCGCTCAAGGGCAAGCTCCCGCACCAGCTTGGCGCCTGCCACGAGCGTGCGCCCCTGCTTCTTCAGGCCGCGGCCATCGGTCAGTTTGCACAGGGCCTTGAAGGTCCTGTTGTCGGGCGATGAGATGACAAGTTGTGTATGGAATTTTTCGGTCATGACAGTCACTAGCTGCTTCGTTTTTAGTACAAAGCCCCACAAAAAAGGGAGCGAATAATTCCCCCTTTAGCAAAGGGGGTTAGGGGGATTTGTTAGGCTGCAAAAAATCCCCCTGTATCCCCCTTTTTAAAAGGGGGATTAAATAGGCTTATTTTTTCGTATAATCATTAATAGTGCCCACTTGTTTGAGAGGCGCTGCACTTAGACTTAGATAATATAATCGTATGCAGCTATCCTATAAAACAACAGGCAAAATTTTACAATGCGAAACACGTCGCCCCTCACATACCCACTTGACAGTCTGCCGGGTTTAGGTTAAAAGTATAACATATGTACAACTCAATCAAATAGCAGGATCACTTCCCATGGAACAGCTAAGCGCAAAGCAGGCCCGGGTTCTTGATTTCATACAGAACCACCTCCGTCAGACCGGCTATCCGCCAACGGTGCGGGAAATAGCTGACAAGCTCGGCCTTGCAGGCCCGAACAGCGCCAAAAAGTTTCTCGACATTCTGGAGCGCAAGGGCTTCATTCGCCGCGCACCCGGCTGTTCGCGAGCCATTGAGATTGTGGGAGCCGTGCGGGCCGCAGCCCTTCGCAGCCTGCCCGTGGTAGGGGCCATACGGGCGGGCAAGCCGGTGCTGGCCTTTGAGAACATAGAGGATCACGTTGCTGTGGACACATCCTTTGCCCGTGGCGAAGGGCTTTTCTTCCTTCGCGTGAAGGGCGACAGCATGATCGACGCCCATGTCATGGACGGCGACCTCGCTCTCATCCGTCCCCAGCCCGAGGTCGCCCGGGGCGACATGGCTGCCGTGCTAATAGGCGATGAAGCCACGCTGAAATATTTTTACAAAGAAAAAAACGCCATACGCCTGCAGCCCGCCAACCCCGCCTATGAGCCTATCGTGATTAAAAACAAAAATGCCGCGCAGGTGCGCATCATCGGCAAGGTTGTTGGCGTCATGCGCAGGATGGAATAAACAGGGTAACACAAATCCCCCTACCCCCTTTGCCAAAGGGGGATTTAACGAGCCGCTGTCTGCAAAACCAGTATCCCCCTTTGGAAAAGGGGGATACTGGGGGATTTTCCGTATGCTGCAGTATGATAAAAATCTGAAGCCATTCTCTCAAAAACTGCGATCCACTATGACCGATGCGGAAACTCTGCTGTGGTCAAAAATCAGAGGCAAACAGCTTAAAGGGATGCAATTCTACAGGCAGAAAATAATCGGGCGATATATTGCCGATTTTTACTGCGCCGCAGCAAAGCTCGTCATTGAAGTTGATGGTGGCCAGCATTATACCGACGATGGCCGAAACAGTGATGCGATACGCGATACATACATGAACAGCCTCGGATTAAAAGTATTAAGATTTTCCGACACTGATGTGCTGACAAATATTGATGAGGTTGTTGAACATATCTTTCTTTTTCTATAAATCCCCCTACCCCCTTTTCCAAAGGGGGATTTATAAAGAGCTTGTCTGGAATTCCGATTTTTAATTTTCAGAAATGTAACTTTACAATAATTACCGAACTGCACAAAACCGATGAAGCGTTAAGCATCAGTTCGCTTCCCCCTTTGAAAAAGGGGGATACAGGGGGATTTAACAAACAGCAGAACATGGCGTGCCATTCAACACCGGATTACATATTCTACACTGTCTGCAAAGCTACTTTCCCCCTTTGGCAAAGGGGGCTGGGGGGATTTATGAAATTTCATAGAAATTTAAAAACATGGTCGTCTTCTTAAATCAGAGCATCAGCGTTGCCGCTGTATTCAAGGGTGGCGGTGTCTTTCCCCGGTGGTTCCTTTACCGCGGCCGCAAAATCTCAGTGCAGGAGGTCACCTATACCTGGAAGGAGCACACGGGCGCGGCCCTGCTGCACCACTTCGCCGTCACCGACGGCACAAACCTCTACGACATCGCCTTTGAGCCCGCAGGGCTTGCATGGAGCATCGAGGCGGTGGAGGATGGGGCAATGCGGTAACTTTAGTTTTTTGCCAGATTTACAGTCTTATGCCTTCTTGATAGGGGTATGCATAAAATTTCACGCATGCGGTGTTAATAGAGTTAAGACAAAACCAGGCACTAAATCTTGGGGCCTTATGATTTAAATTGCCCTGAGCCTGTGGCGCTTTAGGCAACCTCGGGTTAAACTTGTTATTTGCTTGTTTTTTCTTTATTTTATTGACACCCATCTATTTGATTGCCTATACTTCCTATTGCTAAAAATATGGTGCAAAATAAAACAGCCTAACATCGGCTGCATGCATGAAAGGACAGACGCCATGACGACAACCGTAGATATTCAGAAAGCAAAAACACAGCTGTCAAAGCTTCTCTCCCTTGCATTAAAAGGCAATGAAGTGGTTATTACCGAGCATGACAAGCCCAGGGCTAAAATAGTGCCGGTTGCCGCCGCTGCTGGTATGCGCACCGCAGGACTCCATAAAGGCAAAATCAAGACAAGCAGGGATTTTGATGCGCCCCTGCCTGATAGTTTCTGGACTGGCGAGAAATGAAGCTGCTGCTTGATACGCATGTTTTCATATGGTGGGACAGTGATCCGGCAAAGCTGTCAAAAAAAGCGTTGGCGCTGTGCAGCGATCCGGGCAACACACTGTTTTTGAGTGTCGCCAGCGCCTGGGAGATGCAGATTAAACTGCAGTTGGGTAAAATGAAATTGGGGTTTCCCCTGCCGGATATCATCAATGAACAACGGAAAAATAACGGCTTGCAAGTCATCCCCGTTGAGCTTGAGCATGTGATGGCGCTGCAAAGTCTCCCGGCCCATCATAAAGACCCTTTTGACCGTCTTCTCATAGCACAGGCACGAGCAGAAAACTTGGTGCTTGTCAGTAAGGACAAGGTTTTTTCCAACTATCAGATTGCTCTTGTCTGGTAGAAACCGGCAAGCTTCCAAGTGTGGTCAGAATATGAAGCGGAAACGTTCGGGTTTACCTGCAGGGTTTGAGATCGGGATTCGGATGAAATTTCGGTTTTTTGTTTCTGCTTTCCATGTTTCATGTCTTGATATCGCAATAAGCGGAAATTAAACTGAAAAAAAGCAATAAGTGGAAAAAAGAGAATCGATTTTCCATATTTCAAGATTAATATTAGAATAAGTGGAAAATCCGTCTATCTATAGGGGGTGATATGACGGACAAGATTCCACTTATTGCACTGTTGGACTAAAAAAACGATAAAAAAAATATAGAAGCATATTGA
>Ga0209777_10002608_pt1 | contig 23396 bp, 32 predicted proteins | sample FrelakmetHBP12HB_FD_187147 | JGI IMG/M metagenome (GOLD analysis project Ga0209777, IMG submission 187147) | Freshwater lake sediment microbial communities from the University of Notre Dame, USA, for methane emissions studies -HBP12 HB (SPAdes)... | ecosystem: Environmental > Aquatic >...
GAATCTGGACAGGACATAAATATTGTATTTATGCCATATCGTAGTAAATCTTCATATAGTGTATATTTGATAGAACAAGCGATAGAGATGATACGGCAAGATGTTCAAAGACTAACGGTTAATTTAAAAGGCAAGAAAATCGCAGTTTGTCATTATATGTTAGGAAAAACCGTTACGGGACAGACATCGGAAACGTTTTCTCTTGATGAATTAGTATTGCCGTTAAACATATTTGACGGTTTTGATGCGACTATTGGCGGTCATATCCACAAGGCAGAGATACTACAAAAAGAACCGCCAATTATGTATGTAGGCTCTCTCGACAAACTTAATTTTGGGGAAGCAAATCATACAAAAGTAAGCGTTGTTTATGACACTATAACTGGTCAATATGAGATTATTCCAAACAAATGTCGAGAATTATTTGAAATGAACTTTGACTATTCGGTGGGAGAAAAAGAGTATAAAGCTAGCATCAATGACCAGATTATAGCTGACATCGAAGAATATGCTAAAGAACACAAATTAGAAGAATCAATAGTGAAACTGGTAATTAAAGTGAAAGAGAATGATTCTTATCACGTTAATAGCGAGAAAATTAAAGAGTATATTTTAAATAAGAAAGTGGCAAATATGGTTCCAATTCAGATATCAACAGCATCGGCGCGTGTTTTAAGAAATGATAACATAACCGAAAATACCAATTCTAAGAAGGCTATAGATATGTTTATTGAGAATCTGAGCGCGGAAACTAAGAACATGAAAGTTAAATTAAAAAAAATTGCTAATGAAATCATAGAAGAAATAGATGGAAAATAAAAGGAAAATCTACTAATAATTAAATATATTAATATAGGACAATATATGAAAAAGAATAAAACCCGAAAAAACTATAATTATAAACCAATAACTGTATTGTTTGATATTGATTTGGACGAAGAAAAACAAATGTATGAATGGCTTAATAGTCATAAAAAGAAAAACAATGGATATTGTGCAATATTAAAAAGAGCATTAAAAGAGATGATTGAGAGGGAAAATTAATTTTATTATAGGATATACGACGGCGGTTCAAATGATATCAAATACTTTATACAATTTAGATACGATGGGCCAACAATAAAAAATGTGCGTGAGGAAAAACTTATTCAATTATATCTAATTAAGGAGACATAAATGGTAATAACCTATGACGCAGTGAAAGAGATAGAATATGCTAAATTTGAAAACGTTGTTTCTACTAAATATGCCGCCAAGATTAAAAATCTTGAAGCACAACTGTCTATATCGGACACTAATGGGCAACATTATGCCTGGGAAATATTTGAAATACCTATGTTAACAATTTCTTCTGCAGAATTGACCAAAAAAGAAGTAGACGTTATAACCAATGTGTTTAAAAGAGCAGGGTGGAATACTGAAACAGAGAGGTGCCCAATCTCAACATTTAAGGATGGCTGGAAAATTATCATAACAGACCCAATCAAATAAGGAAAATTATGGCACAAAAATATAAAAGTAAATCTAATTCGGCACAATTAGATCAATTCTACACCAATCCAAAAATAGCGAAAGACTGTTTGGATATAGTATATAAAACTATACCTAGCAAAAATAGAACGATGTTTTTGGAACCATCTGCTGGAGACGGGTCCTTTTCTGATATAGTAATTAATGACGGACATATATGTAGGGCGTTTGATTTAGACCCTAAAAAAGACTATATTGAAAAAGCGGATTTTTTTACAATTTTGTCTGACAATATTGACACAGACATAAGTGCCGTATGTTGTATTGGAAATCCACCATTCGGAAAAAATTCATCGTTGGCCGTAAAATTTTTTAATCATTGCGCTACACTTGCGTCAACCATTTGCTTTGTAGTACCAAAAACATTTAAAAAGCAGAGTATACATAATAAGTTAAATTTAAATTTCCATTTGAAAAAGTCTATAGATTTGCCAAAAGATAGTTTCATTTTTAATGGACGGCCATACAATGTGCCGTGTGTGTTTCAAATATGGCAATTTGAAGAAAAAAAGAGACGCGTGATAAAATCAAAAAGTGAATGTGTGCTATTTAAATTTGTAAAGAAAAACGAGGCTGATTTCGCAATTCGTCGTGCAGGTGGCCGGGCAGGAACTGCATTTTTAGAAATAATTAATCTTTCCGAAGAAAGTAATGTTTTTTGTAAAGTTTTTGATAAAACAAAAATAGAAGAAATAGTGGGTTTAATAAATAGCATTGATTTTACAAAAATTGCCAATTCTACAGCCGGCGTCAGAAGCGTTTCAAAAGGCGAAATAATAAGAGCAATAGAAAGAAGGCTCAATGTCAACAAATCAAAATCACGGGAAAGAATTTGAAAACATTGTTAAACTGGCGTTTGGATTAGATAATGAAGATAACATAGCTTATACGGCAGAATGGGATATACCAAGCATATTTGATAAAGACAATATACCAACAAGTATCAAAACTTCTAAAAATTTAACTATATGTATGGCAGATGCAAGGAGTTTTTTATCAATAAATGACGAGTTTAGATTAGTTATTGGCATATATACGCAGCAGGGAACGAAGAAACAATTTGTAAAAATTATTGAATATTCAATAATTGATGAAACATTTTCTATAATTAAAGGCAATCTAACATATGGAGACGTAGTTAATTTTCATAATGCCATACAACTAGACAATATATCTGATTATATAGAGGCAAGAAAATTAGCAAAGAAAATTAAAATATCTCTCGCAAATAGAATTACATTAATACGATTAAATCCTAAAATCGACCATTTAAAACAAAGACGGCTGCAATGTTCTTTGAGATTAAACGATTTAGATAGTATTAAGGATATTAAGAAATCTTTGTATATCAAAGAATATCGTGGCATTATTATACCATTCGATATAGAAAGTTCTAAAAGAGAGTTTTTAAAAAGGAAGTAAATAATGATAATCAAACACGCCTGGGCGCCCAATTTTTAAACGAAAGGAAAATATATGACTATGCTTGCTGGCCACCAACAAAACTTTACAGATATTTTTATTTTGTGGCTTTCTGGTGTCGATAAGAGCAATAATAACGGAGAAATAATTTGCGGAAAAAATGATTTCGGCCAAGACGTTACCGTCGATTTTCCAGCAAAAGGCCCTAGACACGCGATTACTAGAAGCTACGATAGTAATGGAAATAAATCGTCAGAACTAGAATGGATAAATGGTGGCTTAAAATTATTGATAATTTATGATAATTTTGGTAATAAAATATTAAGTCGAGAGTTTCAAGATGGGCTTCAGCACGGAAAAGAGATAATATTTTATAAAAATGGCGACAAAAAATATCAGCAACAATTTAAGAAAGATAAGCCATTTGGCAAAGTATATAGATGGAACAAAGACGGAAAACCAGGGAAAAGAAAATTAAAAAATATAAAACAAAAGATTAATAAAATCGGTTTATCTATACTAGAAGAAACCATAAGAAGGAAATAAATAATGACAACCAAACATAATTTAATAGCAAACGCAATTTATGACGCACACAAAGAGCAAACACCAATTAAAGCTAATATTCGGCTCAAAAAGAACGGCCAATTTAGCTCTGTTGAAGGAATGATTCAATCAGTAAAAGTTAGTAGAGATGGATACGCTTATTTTATCGTCCAACCTTTTAGTAAGAAGGAACACGTACAAACTGTGATATTAAACAATGTAGTATCTATTTATAAAGATAATATATTGGTAAAGAGATAATGGAAAGTATAATCAGAGTATTATATTACTGGGAGTTTTGCGGAAACAAAAAATGTGGGAAAAGACCTATCAAGGATATTTTAAGCGTGATTCTTTATGATTATAATAAGGCTTTTATAAAAAGGTATCTAATACAATGATTTGTGGAATAAAACAATATAAGCTACGCCCAGGACAATTAATTATTGCTGATCAAACTGTTAATATAAAGCACTTGGGAAGAGACCCGTTTAGGATACAAAAAACACACCACAGGGATATAAATCTTCTTTACGTAAAAGAAACTCTTTTTCGTTGCGGCGACAGCATTATGATAGAAATACTGTCTGAAAAAGATTTAAAAGAGATAGAAATATATTTAAGTTATATATGTTATCTCTATGATGTTAAAAAGATAATATGGCGTTGTACGCCTATTATACAGGGATATTCTACAACGTCGTGTTGTGTGGGCGCTTTTATTATTGGCGGCGATATTAATTGTGACAGATTTGAGGAGATAAAATGAAGACTATTAAAACGGAAGTAGAAACCAAGTTTTTCACTGGCGATAAGTTTTGGGCAATCGTAGATGGAGAGTGCCGCGAAACGTGTGAAACCTGTGACGGTCAAAAAAATATAGTTGTAAAAGATAAGAACAAAGTATGCCCGCAATGTAATGGCTCCGGCACAATAAAAGAATGGAAATCAACAGTTAAAGGTGGGAAAATTAAATCTATAGAGGCCACTCTTTGTGGGAAAATTAAAGGAAAAAAGTTCATATGTTATGATGTTGAACTAACATATTACGCGATTCTAAACGGAGAAGATGAATCATTTTCTGAAGATGAATTGTTTGAAACTGAAGCAGCAGCTCAGAAAGCACTTAAAAAGTATTATTGTTAAAAGGTGAATTATGATTCCTAAATATTTAACGCTAAGAAATTTTCTTTCTCATGATTTTAGTCGTATTAACTTTGAAAAGTTTAATATGGCATTAATTCTTGGAAGTTTCGATGGAGATCTAGATTCTTCCAATAACGCTGGCAAGTCGGCTTTATTCGAGGCCCTCTGTTGGTCTTTGACAGACAAGTCGCGCCACAAAAAGAAGAATGGCGTTGTCAAGTGGGATAAGAAAAGTTGCAAAGTAGAGTTCGAATTCTATATTGATAGCGCATTATATCGCGTTACAAGAATACGGGATAAAACTGCCGATGAATCAGAAGTAGCTCTTGATCAGTGGTCTAATAAAGATAATAAATGGGAAAATATTTCTTGCGACACTAATACTGCGACGAATGATAAAATAGTTAAATTAATTGGTTTTAACTACGAAATCCTCGCAAACAGTTTATATTTTAAACAAAACGACATTTCAATGTTTGCTACTTCTACTCCAACAAAGCGGAAGGATATTTTAAAAGCTCTTTTGAAAATTGAACAGTGGGATACATATCAAAAGAAAGCCAAAGATCATGCTAAAAATCTAAACACCAAGATTGAAGAAAAATCACAACGTTTGATTTCCGTCAAAGATATAGAAAAAGATATTGAGGCGTGTAAGAATAAAATCGCGGAGTTAAAAGAGAAAATTAAAGACGCCAACGAAGACTATGCTAATACAAGCAATTCGCTTAATCAAATGCGAATGAAGCATCAAAATATGTACGGTCATCTAGCGGAAGACGAAGTCCGACTTAAGACCATATATCAAGAGTTATCTGTTACTAACAAACGCTTAACCGAGATAAAGGTTGAAAAAAGTAAGAATAAAGTAGCTATAGATACGGCCATTGAGGAACTCGAGGGAATTAAGAAAAAGGTTGGGGCATTAAAAAATAGAATAGTGGACGGGAAAGGAATCAATTTAGAGGAACTTCGCACCAAGATAATTACCGGCAGAACTAAAGAAAAGATTCTAAAAGAGAGCATTATTGAGCTTGAGAAAGAAATTAGTCTTAGCAATAACTGTGATTTATGTAAGCGGCCCCTAAATAAGTTTGAGATAGAAGCCATTAAAACGCGCAGAAAAAAAGAATTATCTGATACTAAATCCGAACATAATGAAATCCAGCAGAAATTACAACGCGCAGAAGAAAAGCTTAAAGAAAAAGAAACTTTGTTTAACGATTCTGCTCGGGCGGAATTAGAGAAAGCCAAGTGTGAAGTCAGAGTTTCCAAATTACAAAGTATATTTGATGAAGCTACTTCTAAAAACAGGCAGTTAGCGGCGGAAACGGTCTTATTGGAAGCTAAAGATTATAAAAAAGAAATATCTGAACTAAAAGTTAAGTTTAACAAAGAAGACAAAGAAAAGCTTGAAGTTATTATTAAGGAATATGAACGAAAGCTATCAGAACTTAAGAGGCAGACTGACAAAGCTAATATCGAATATGGCAGCAAAGTGAACGCTAGGAACGATATGATAAAGACAGAAAAGGAGCAAAAAGACCTTCAGGAAGATATAGACAAACTACATAGCGAATATATGGTTTATGATAAGCTAAAGGAATATTTTGGCAAAGATGGTGTGCAGGCGGTTATTATTGAGAACGTGATAGAGGAGTTGGAAAATTATACAAACGAGACACTTTCTAAGATTTGTAATGAACCGACGTCGATTTCAATAGTGACCCAGAAGCAGAATGACAATGGCTCTTGGGCAGAGACGTTTGATATTTCGGTCAAAGAGGGCGGCAGAACGGATGATTTCGATACATTGTCTGGTGGCGGCCAATTTAGGGTATCTTTGGCGCTCAGGTTGGCTTTAAGCAGTATTCTGTCAAAGAGGTGCGGCGGTGTTGTGAAAATGCTATTGTTGGACGAGGTAGCAACCAGTTTAGATAAAAAGGGAATGGAATTGTTTATGGCGGTGATTAAAAAATTGAGCGAAAGCATAAAGATTTTAGTAATTACCCACGACGAAAGGTTAAAAGAAAAGTTTAATGAAATCATAGTGGTAAACAAGACAGCAACTGGCTCTAAAGCAATGTTTGTGTAAAAAATCTATCAATAATTTAAGGTAAAAGGGAAGAGTGTATGCTTAATTTTCCTACAAAACGGGTATTTTCGTTGCTCGGCATTCCCCGAAGCGGCAAAGACGTAGTTGCACAGTATCTAAAAGAAACAAGGGGTTTTGAGATTTTTGCTTTCGCCGACCAAGTTAAAGAAGAATACGGCATCTCTAAAGAGGCTTTTGAGTCAGCCAAGCTATCGGGCGATCCAGGTGACATAGAGAATATAAGAAATGATCTTTGGCATTTTAGCGAGCAAATAAGGGCCAAGGATCCAGTGCATTTTATTAACGGCGTTATCGATAAAATACGGATTTCACCCAATTCAGCCGTCGTTACAGATATTAGAACCAAAGATGAAATGGCGGCGATATTTGATTTTGTCTATGAAGGCACAATGTATTTTGTAGATGATGGCGAACCACACGAAAAAGATGGGCTCCTAATTCAGTCTAAGTTAAAAATGGCGGATATAGATACTGAAATAAAGTATGGGAAAATTAAAGTTATACAGAATGCCAAGCAAGGACTTTATTATTTTTATCAATATTTGGATAGATTTTTCTTAAATGAGGACATTAGTTGTTTGATTTCCGACACCGAAGATAAAAATGAAGTGATAAGGTATTTAGAGTGTTTTAATATAAGCCAGAAAGGCAGTTTCTAATATGGCTAAAAATAAGATTATGTTAGACTTAGACGGCGTAATTGCGAACTTTTATTACGGATTTAGTTCTTTTCTAAACGAACGTTATGGCTGTACTCTTGACCCATTAACAGACCCTGTTGGTTATTCTTTTGACGAGTGGGGACACGGCGTAGACCAGATTGATTTTGATTCTGCCAGCAAAGAATGGATAAATCAGGACGGATTTAGTAAATTGCCCATATATCCTGATGCCGAAGCATTTATTAAAAACTTAATAGCCAATTATGATGTTTATATCATTACAGCTAGAGTCGGCGATTGGGAAAAGAAGTTTAATAAAGCAACTCAAAATAAAATTAAACAAAATACTTTTGATTGGCTTAATAAATTAAGCGTTCCTGCCAATCAACTTTACTTTATAAAAGATAAGATTCCATTCTGTAAGCAACACGGTATCTCTGTTTTGATTGAAGACAAGTTAGAAACGGCACTTAATGCAGCGAAAGAAGGATTACATACTATACTTATGAATCGCGGATATAATCAAAGCAAGGCGGATAGGTTGAGAATATATCGCGCGTTTAATTTTGATGAGGCGTTAAATCAATTGACAAAATTGGTTCCGTAAAAAATAAATGAGCGTTGTTACATTGACTTTTATACTATCTCAGGCACCAGATGCTTTTGGGACACCGCAAGTAGTTACAATTGAAGCTAATATGCCATCAACTATATATTATACTCTTGACGGAACAGTGCCCACGCAAAACTCCACTATTTATGTTAATCCTATTTCTCTTCCTATTGGCGCAGAATCAACGACTCTTAGTGCTTTTGGCGTAGACGGGGCGGGTAATGTGGGACCAATATTAACTCAAATATTTATCACTCCAGTGCAGCCGCAAGCAGACCAAAGCAGAATAGATAGAACTAGATTGGTTGGTCAGGAAGGATTTGCCATACAAAGAGACGGAACTAACCCAGAATATGTAGCTGGATATGGCGCAGATGGAACAGCGGCAACTTATATGAACTTTGAGCCCGATTTGATTGATATGGATAAAGTTCACTCAGAGCACGGCGGAGAAGGGTTTGAGGGTGCTTGGGATGGCGTTGCGCTAGGGACAGCAGTAGAGATTGGAAAACCAGACGCTTATGAAGAATCGGAAAGATATAATGCGTTTGTTCCTTTTTCGACGACAGAAGTGGGGGAGTTTTTTGATCCACAAGCCGCATTTATACTAATTGACACAAGAAAACCGAATGATTTAAATCCGGTGCTTCGTGGGTATATGAGTTTAGACAATATTTATACTGAGTTTGGCGGCAAAAGACTAGTTGGAACCGCCAGTGTAGCTGATGATGCCAGCTATATTTCTGGCGGCTATGTTAAAAGATTTTATAATTCAGATACTAACACGATGTGCACATATTTCTACGATCACAATAATTGTCACTGGATAAAGAGTGTACAGCCCCTTCCTTCTGGTGCTCCCGTAATGCCCCGAAATGGTATTGGAATAGCTAATAATGCTAAGATACCTTTGGTTTTTCCGTGGATTTACCGCGGTAGGCCCAGTCTTCTCGTATAATGAAAAAATATATTAGAGAATTATATGCAACAAAGAAAATGTAAACACAAAGGATGTAATAGAATATTGCGTTCAACGAATCAATGTGGTTTTTGTAGAAAACATTATAGGGAATCTGAAATAACATTAACGAAAGAGAGACAAAGAAGAAAAGATAGCAAAGAATATAAAAGAAAATATGATTTAAAGTATAGAAAAAAGAATAAAGATAAAATAAGAAAAGACAAGAAAAGGCATTATAGAAAGAACAAAAAGAGAATTAAGAAAAGAGGAAAGGATTATTATAATAAGAATAGAGAAAAAATAATAAAACGACAGAAAAAATATTATTTAAAAAATAGAGCCTACATCTTAAAATATCATAAAAAATATAGAGAAAAAAATAAGAAATTAATAAATAAAAAAATAGCAAAATATAGAAAAAAGAACAAAGATAAGTTTAAAAAATATATTAAACAATATCTTAAAACAAAGCGGGGCCGGTCTACTCGCGAAAGGGGCCAAAGAAAAAGAAGGGCGACAAAATTAAAAGTTTATGAAAACTTTTTAGAAGAAATGGTTATTGCAACATATTTAGCTTTTGATGATGCCTGTTTCGCGTGTAGAAAGAAAAAAGATTTATGCCTTGATCATTTTAAGCCTCTATCAAAAGGGTTTGCTCTTTCTCTTGATAATGCTATTATATTATGTCGTTCTTGCAATAGTAAAAAACGGAACAAGATGCCGGAAGATTTTTTTACCAAAAAACAAATTAAGTATGCAAAAAAACTTATGAAAGACGCAGTCAAAATATATAAGAAAATAATAAAGAAGGTAAAATGATAGAAGAAATAAAAAACCCACAAATTATTAAATTAAGCGCAAGTTCTATAAAAACGTATGAGCAATGTCCTCGTAAATATTATTTTACATATATAGAAAAGGCGCCAAAGCAGGAACACGACTTCTTTGATTTAGGCAACCTTTGCCACGAGACTCTAGAGACTTTTCATACAGAATATATGATCAAGGGTGGAGATAAAAAAGGCCTCAGTAAAATGATGGGCGATGCTTTTTCAGAGGCACGAAAACACTTTCCGGCGCTTTCAGATACATTGGTGACGGACGCTAAAACTATGATGGCAGATTATCTCAAAGTAGTTCAAAAGAATGGAATGCCAATAGTTAAGTTCTGTGAAAAAGATTTCAGTTTCAATATTTCGGAAGATGTTATGATTAGAGGTTTTATAGACCGAATGGATATCACTAAAGATGGCAAGTTTAGAATTATGGACTATAAAACGACTAAAAATGCGCAGTACTTGGAGCCTTTTCAGCTATTAGTATATGGCATTTGGCTTAAGCACGAATATCCCAAAATGAAGGAGTTTACCGGCGCCTATGTCCTTTTGAAACATCAGTCTACGCTTAAAGAATACAATTTTAATTTGATAGATATCGAGGAAACTGAGAAGAAATTATTATCCTACGCCAAAAATATAAAATCAGAAAACTTGTGGATTACAATACCCGGCAAACTATGTAATTATTGTGACTTTTACAGCATATGCCCTGCGCAAAAAGGGTGGTAAGGAAAAAATGAAAACTATAAATGTCTCCAGCAAAAGTGATATTCAAACATTTACTGATGATAGTGGCAATTATTCAGGTTTTGCTGGAACAGTTTTGCTTTATAATTTGGCTATTTATATAGACACAAGAGATGGGACAGGATTCGAAAACGCTATTGAAATACTAAATCCTTTAATACACAGACTTATGTCTAAGTTTTATTTTTCTGGGAATAGTCGTGAAGACACAAAACAAGATATAATATTACATATACTTGAAGGCATTCCCAAGTATGACCCGAGAAAAGGCGTGAAATTATCTACTTTTATAGAAATGCGGGTTAATAGGCGACTGATAAATGAACTAAGAGATAAGAGTAGGATTTATAAGAATGCTACATTTTTAAATATTTCTTCGTTCAATTTTACCTGCGAGTGTGGCAATAATTTTACTCTTACGGTAAATAACAATGATAATAGGACGATCATTTGTAATTCGTGCAGCAATGAAATTAAAATTAAAAAGAAAGTTTCGGTTAATACGCCTGAAGTAAACGATTCAGATTTATTTAGACAACTTAGGCGCGATAATGACCAGAATGAAGCGCAAAAAATAGATGAATTGTCGCTTGATGATTATAGTATAGTAGGCAACAGACAGTGCCCACTTGATGAAGAAATAATTATTAGAGAAGATGTTCAGACATTGATAAACGAAAGCGATCCAACTATAGCCAAAATGTTAGATTTAATATATTTCCACGATTATTCAATTACATCAGCAGCAGAAGAGGTTGGAATGTCGAGCGCAGGAGCTAACATCAAGCTGAAACGTCTGCGGCGAAAAAAATCTATAAGAGACGTATTTAATAGGTAAAACCAATGAACTTAAAAAAAATAATAGCACAACAAAAAGCACAGTCGCGCAAAGTAGTGGCTGCGGCGAAAATAGCAAAAAAAGGCATCAGCGCAGAAGATGAGCGATGGTTCCTAGATTGCGATTTTAGCAAAGTTAAGACACTAGAAGACCTAATGGACATAGTGCATGCCACCAAACATTGTAAATTAAGCAAAGCACATAAACACACTCGATGCAAACTATGCAAAACAATTATAGCAGAGATACAACAAGATATATTGCCCAAATTTGGAAACCTGATATCTGTGTTGGAGAAAGAAGTTGCGACAGAAAAAGCTTTTCTTGAATCAAAAAATCTTCCGACGCAAAATGATTTAACACGCTGGGCTCTAAAGGACGCTGTATTAGCATATTATCAAGGTTTTCAGTTTCCAATAGATAAGCCAATAGTAGAAAGTAGAGAAGACAACCGTTTAATAGATGAATTGGCTCCGGATTTTGACAAAATAGCAAAAATTTGGTTTGTGAAATTAGACGAGTTAAAAAGACGAAATGATAAATATACTCTTAATGAAGATGAATTCGATAAAGCAGAAGCGGATTTGGTAGAAAAAATGCAGGGCTCAAATTTTGAGAAGCAACTCGACCGTTTTCGAATTGACTTTATGGCAAAATTACCAAAATAAGAAAGGCAGAAAAAAATGAAGCAGGCTAAGTTTAAAGCCGAAATAGAACCGCGCTTTATATTGCAGATTGATTCTGATAATATTATAGAAGATATCGGGGGAAAAGATTTATTAAAAATTGCCGATAAAGCGGCCAAACTTTTGACCAAATTACAAGTCTCTATTAGTGATATAGATTGTTGTCTGCTTTTAGATGCAGTAGATATCAGGGCTAAGATGCTTGGAAAAAAATTGTATCAAAGGGATGTATATTTAGACACCGGTTTTGATTTTCCAAGATTTCCTATTAAGAATTTAATAAAAAATTCGAAATTTTATAAAGTATCAGCGGGTTCCATAGAAGCAGAGAAACAGAAACAAATAAAAAAGAAATTACCGAAACTGAAGAAAAATTAACAAAATTAAAGAACGATATGGCAAATAAGTAAGGAGAGAAAGAAATGTCAGAAAATATTAAGATTGAAGCGATAAGTGCCACAGAATGTAAGGTAAGCATAGAAATCCCCGCAGCTTTTGTTGATAGGAAGTTTGATGAGTTTTTTGAAGGCATTAGGGGCAAAGCACAAGTTCCGGGTTTCCGCGCCGGAAAGGCACCCCTTAAGGTGTTAAAACAGCAACTAACAGAAAAAGCACGTCCTGCCATTGTAAATCTACTTTTGGGCGAGTGTTATGAACGATTAGTAAAAGAAGATAATATAAGCCCAATAGGAAACCCCAACATCAAAGATTTTGATCCAAAGTTTAGCGAATTTCCGGGTCGCTTTTCATTCGACGGGTCTTATTCTGTCGAGATGACTGTCGAGGTGTTGCCAAAAGTTGATGCGGCAGGATATATTGGTCTAGACATTCAGATGCCAACCGATATTGATGAAACCAAAATGTATGATGATAAGATGAACCAATATCGAGAACAATTTGCAGAACGAAAGCAGATAACAGATCGCGGAGCTGCATTAGGCGATTCTTGTGTAATTGATTTTACAGGGTTTATAGATGGAAATAAGTTCGAAGGTGGAAGTGCTGAAGCCGTACCACTAAACAAATTAGGCGCATCTAATTTTATTCCAGGATTCGAAGAGCAGTTGATAGGAATGAAACCAGAGGAGAATAAAAAAATAGTAGTAAAGTTTCCTGAAAACTATCACGCTAAACATTTAGCCAACAAAGATGCCGCATTTGACGTCACTATGCATTCTATAGTGGAATCTAAACTATGCGATATTAGTCCTGAGCTAGCAATGATGGCGGGTTTTAATTCCTTAGATGAAATGGCCGTTAATATTAAACAAGCTGTTAGCGGCGAGAAAAAGACATTGGTTAGGCAAAAACTAGAAAATCAGGTCGTTGAGAAGCTACTTGCTGTTAATCAGTTCGACGTTCCCAAGTCTATGATAAGCGATGAAATAACGAATATAATGAAGAGGGTTAAAGACGCGGCCACAATACCAGAACAACTCAAAGAACAAATAAAAAAGATGGCTGAGTTTAACGTCAAGAAGGCAATCATTTTAGATGCAGTTTATGACAAGGAAAAGAGTATAGAAATATCACCAGAAGAGTTAAATGTGGCGCTAGAAGAACACGCGAAAGGAAGTAATAAAACAAAAGATGAATTAATTAGTTTGCTATATAACTCTAACCAGATGGACAATTTTGTCGGCGTGCTAAAGACCGCCAAAGTAGTGGATTTTGTAATTGATAATGCAAAGAAAGGAAATTAAAATGGTAGAAAATAGTGTAAAGCAGTCTGTTTGTGGATTTAAGGTAAGCTCAATATCAGTGAAGAAGGCGAAAGATGGTGAGGTTGCCACGCTTGTTCTTCGCGCTAGTATGGACGACCTAACGGCTGGCGATTTTGATGTCGGCAGCATTATGAAGGCATTGGTATCATATCAAACTTCAGACAACGAAGTGGGTCTAAATCTTTTGATGACAAAGTAAAAAATAGAAAAAATAATGGGCATAGGGTTTTATTAATTCTATGCCCATTTCTATAGGGAGCTTAATGAAATTTTCTAAAGTAGTAAAAACAAAGACTGGGACTTGCGCAAAATGTTTTTCTATCACGTATGCACTTCCCTGTACTATAAATACAAAGATAGTTAAGTTTCTAAAAGATTTTGGTAAGCCTTCATATGCTCCAGAAACTACCAAGATATTAAGTATAGATTCTGGCGGATTTCAAATAGAGGCACGAATTGGCGCAAAAATAATCAAATTCGTGATGCCAAAGAAATATGAAAAATTGGCGCCAGAGAAAATGACCGAGAAAATAAAATTCGAAAAAGCGTTAGCCGAATGGATGACTGATACGCTTGGAATAGAAATAGAGATATAAGATGCTTGGAAAAAATAAGTTTATATCTTCTAATCGCGATATGGTTATTACGAATATAGATTATACGTATAGAAGAGATATTCATTATATAGAATATAGCGGGCTCGTAAGTTTTTATTCTTCCAAAGAAATAGACTGGAACAAACCATTTTCTGTGGCTATAATAGATGTATTAGACAATTACGTAGTAAGTATTTACAATATCTGGCTTACCAGTTATGACTACAAAGCTTTCGATAATGGCAAATGCTTTGTATACAGTGCGCAATTTCAGGCTAGTAATATAACCCGCGGAAATTTGAAAACTGCTTATATAGCGTTTTTGAAAAAATAAGGATAAAAATGGTTAACGAACAAAAAGGATTATACGTTGGAAAAATAATACAAGGCGGAGAAGACGTGTGGGAAGTGCTATCATTTTCGGATACGGAATTAAAAATCAAAATCTTAAAATGTGGGCCCGACAAATGCGGACATATAGGGTCATATGTAGATGTCGGAAGAGAATACGCTTTGTTTCATCATATAGGGTCTACGGAGGCATGTGATATCTGGGAGATTCCCTCTGAACAAATGAAACGTAGTTGTTCACAAGTATTATTATACGGATTTGACGGTAACTATTCGCAAGATTTAGATTCATAATAGAGAGGACAGATATGATAGACTTTACTAATTTACACGTACATTCAGTTTATAGCATGGCGGACAGTATGGCGCACGTTGACCAATTGTTTAAGACCGCATCTGAATTAGGACAAAAAAGTTTGGCCCTAACAGAGCACGGAAACTGTGCAAGTTTGGCAGATGGGATCAAGGCCTCCAAAAAATACGGCGTAAAGTTTATCCCGGGATGCGAATTTTATCTCGTAGATGATGCAAAAAAGGACAAACAGAAACGAAAACATCTTATACTTTTGGCAAAAAACGAAAAGGGCTACAGAAATCTTTTGAAACTTAATTATGAAGGCTTTGTAAATTGGACATATGTAGCCATTCAAAATAAAGTTTACCCGCAAATAGATTTAGAGCTTATTAGACGGTTTAGTGAAGGCCTCGTTTGCTTAACTGCCTGTTGCGCAGGACCATTGGCATATGAAATGTTTAAACTTGATGAAAATAACAAATGGAATGAGGACGCATGTTATTCAAATGTTGCTAATTTGGCCGGACAATTTAAAGAAATATTTGGTGAAGATTTATATTTAGAAGCTCAAACTCATGATTTGAAAAAATATAAGAGAGATAAAAAGACCGGCGAAATTGAAAAAAATGCCGATGGCGAACCAATCGTTATACTTGACCAGACGTACATAAATCGCAAACTTTTGCAACTATCTGAAGATTTGGGAATAAAGTTGGTCGGAACCTGTGACGTCCATTACATAAAAAAAGAAGACGCCAAGGCACACGATTTGTTAATTGCGATTGGAGATAAGAAGCCACTTAGCGATAAGAATAGACATAAATATGAGGTTGAAGAGTTTTATTTGAAATCTGGCGACGAAGTGTTTGGCTTTTTTAGCAATTTGTTTAGCAAAGAAACAGCAACGAAAATATGCGCAAATACAATGGAAATCGCCGCCAAATGCGAACCGGCAGATTATATAGAAACAAAAGAAATCCGTTTTCCCAGGTTTAATGCGAAAACAGAAAAAGACTACGATCAATTTTTGGCGTGGAAGAAAACCCAAAAGTTTAATGGCGAGGTTCCAGAAGATCATGCTTATTTAAGATACAAGTGCATAAAAGAGTTTGATAAAAAATATGCCAAAATGCCGGCAGAGAAAAAAGCAGAATACAAAAAACGTGTACAGGATGAAATTAAAGTTTTAGAGATGCATAATTTCTCATCATATATGCTCATAGTATCTGATTTTATTCGCGCAGCCAGAGAAAAAAATATTAGCGTAGGCCCTGGTCGTGGTAGCGTGGGCGGCTCGCTCGTCGCACACTTACTGAATATTCATGCAGTAGACCCATTACAGTATGGTTTAATTTTTGAACGATTTCATAATAAAGAAAAGAAAGCGTTCCCCGATATTGATACTGATTTCGCTCCTTCGGGACGAGATTGGGTAAAAAATTACGTCATAGAGAAGTATGGGAAAGACAAAGTAGCTCACGTATCAAACTTAAGTCGGATGACTTCTAAAGTAGTGGTTAAAGATATTGCCAGATCTTTAGAGCTCGGCGGCGGAAAAAGTGAAGCGTTTCACATAGCAAATAAAATAACCGATTCTATACCGTTTTCTGCAAAAACATTTGATGATGCACTTAAATCTAAAGAGTTCAGTGAGTTTTGCGCCAAATATCCTGATGTAGAACATTATGGCAGAAAATTAACAGGATTGATAAAAATTTGGGCTACCCATGCCGGGGGAATAGTAATAAGTGATATAGATTTATCTACGATAGTTCCGCTCAGGTATGATAAAGATGGCAGTCTTGCCGTACAATATGAGAAGGAAAGATGCGAACAGGCCGGTCTTATAAAGATGGACATGTTGGGCTTAGAACATCTTGATATAATTGAAGATACTATTAAAAACTCTATAGCAATGGGAGTACCGTGCCCAAAGCCAGAAACCCTAACGTTTGATGACGAAAATGTGTGGGATATGATTTGTAAGGGCCAGACTGCTTGTGTGTTTCAAATGGGGTCTTTGCATATGAGAAATCTTTGTAAACGTATTGGGCCCAGAAACATAGAAGATTTAAGCCTGGTAAATGCTTTGGGTCGCCCTTCATCGGAAAAATCCAGAGAGCATTATATAGCGCGTCGAGATGGGCAGGAAAAAATAAAATATATTCACGAATGTTTGCGCCCAGCACTCCAAGAGACATTAGGCATTTGTGTATATGAAGAGCAGTTGATTAAATTAGCTAAATATGTGGCAGGATGGGATTTATGCAAAGCAGACGGACTACGTAAATTAACCAAGCTTAAAGAGAAGGGAAAAGAATTAGCAGCTAAACTGAAAGACGATTTTATTAAGGACTCTATGTCTTTTAATAAATTATCTAAAGAAATGGCCGTAGAAATATGGGAAGAAATTGTTGAACCATTTGAAGGATACGGATTCAACAAGGCACACGGAATATTTTATAGTATAAATGGATACCATACAGCATATTATAAATATCATTACCCATCTGCTTTTATGGCTGCAGTGCTCAAGTCGGAGGTCTCTAGGTCGTCTTCTAACAAAGAAAAAATACGCGCATATAAGAAAGAAGCAGAACGTATGGGCATCAAAATTATTACGCCCGATATTAATAATAGTGGAGAGTTTTTTACAGCTACGGATAAAAATAATATTCGTGTTGGTTTGGCGGCAGTTAAAGGAGTTGGCGCTAAAGCAGTAACCAATATAATTGAAACACGCAATGAGCATCGGTTTAGTTCATTTGCCGACTTTTTATATCGTACCAATTCGTCGCTAGTAAGAAAGAATGTCATACAACCTTTGGCTAAGGCCGGATGTTTTGATTCTTTAAAAATAGCCAGAAAAACAGCGCACGAGTTGTATAGTGAGATACGCACAAAAGCAAATAAATACGCTGAAAAGAGAGCGATAACTGGCATAGATTCTTGGTTAATAATGGATGATTTTGATTACGCTATTCCAACAGAAGAATGGTCAAAAAAAGAAATATTGAACGGCGAGCTAGAGATATTGGGAGAGTACATCTCAGGAAATATAGAAGATATGCACGAAGGTTTCTTTACCGGCAACGGAGTTCAATTTAAAAATCTCAAAAATATGGCAGACAAAACACCTGTGAAAGCCGAAGCAGTGATAGAATCTATTTCTGAATCTCGCATCCAAAAAGAAGGAAAAAGTAAAGGTAATATATTTGCGAGATGTATCCTGGTAGATAAAAATAAAGATACCATTTCTATGACAGTTTGGGGTGATATGTGGAAGAAAATTAAGAATATGGATTTAGTAGGAAAACCAATATGCGCAATATGTAGAGTAAACTCATATAAAAATGTAAATGGTCTTGTTTTAGAGAGAATAGAAAAGCTTGGGAAATAAAAATTAACAATATCAAGCAATTATACCGATAATAATTTTATAGATTTTTTGCGCGTTTCTATCAATAATTTATTCTTATAGTATGTGGGCAAAATACCCTCATTTAACCTATATACTATAAGGAGATTAGAATGGCACAAAAAGGCAAACTATACGTAATGACTGTTAATTTTGATAATCAAAAACACAAGGGTTTAATTGAGTGGCTTAAAGAACAAGCTGATGAGGAAGATAGAAGCCTTTCGTCCTTTTGTATAAGTATTTTTAAGGAATACAAAAAACAGAAGGAGATTCAAAATGGAAGTAAATAATATTTCTGATGGATATAGACAATGTATTGGCCCTTGTAATCTTATAAAACCACTTGAACAATTTCACAAAAGAAACTCTGGAAAAGATGGGCACACAGAAATGTGTAAAGCGTGTAAGTCTGAATATGATAAATGCCGTCGCCGCAAATTTGGAGATAGTCTGCGCAAACAACAAAAAAAATATAGAGAAAAACATAAAGCAGGGATTATCGCAAAACAAAGAGAAAAAATTAAAAACAGAACCCCAGAAGAAATACAGAAGAAAAAAGATTATTTGGCTGATTACTATATTAAAAACAAAGAAAAAATTAAAAAAACTACCAGGAGAAATAAAAATAGGCCCGGGGTCAAAGAGGAAAGAAACGCAATAGAAAGAGATAGATATCATAACGACAAGCAACACAGGCTGGAGATAACGGCAAGAAGTAGGGTTGCCAAGTTTATGAAAGAAAATCATCTTAAAAAACCTGCGTCAGTTTCAAAATCATTAGGATGTAGTTGGAAAGAACTTAGTGCTCGACTGGAATCTTTATTTTATGACAATCCTGAAACTGGCGAAAAGATGACTTGGGAAAACAAAGGTAAATGGCATATAGATCATATTATTCCCCTATCATTTTTTGATATGGAAAACAAAGAACAGTTTATAATAGCGTGTAATTATCTGAATCTTCAGCCCCTTTGGGAAAAAGAGAACTTAGAAAAATCTGCCAAAGTTCCAAAAAATGTGGAAGAAATAATAAACCAAATTAAAGAATCAATTAAGAATAAGGAGTAAAAAAATGAAGTGTTCGGAATGTGGAATAAATATACCTAAAGAGTTTGTGCACGCAATTCGCAGCAATAAATGTCCGGCTTGTTCAAAAAATATAATGAAGGCAGAACAATTAGTGGCATACTCTGGTTTAAAAGAATTATTAAAACCGTTAATGCAGGAGGAAGATAGCGAAAAGGTGGTTTCATTAATTTTAGCCAATTTTGAGCTTAAGCAAATGTTTAAGTCTCCTGCCGCAACTGATGTGGAAAAGCCCATCAGCCAAGCAATAGTAAAAGCCGAAATGCCAGTTGAGACCGAAGAGGATATTCAAGAGCCGGTTGTTGATGAAGAGGGAATTAGGCTCGAAGTTATACCGAAAAATAAATCTCAAGCAATGTTGCAGCAGATGAGAGATAATGCGCTAAAAAATGCTCTGGATGAACGATACGGGGTAGATTTTGGGGATGATAATGAAGTGTTGCTCGCCGAAGACCCCAAGGCTAATGCGGAATTGCTTAAACAAGAATACAAGAGAGCAAGTGCGCAAAAATTGGTTTCGGAAGGTGTGGGCGGGGGTACTTTTAGAAGGAGCGGGCAATGATTAGAGCAATAGACTATCAAAAAGTAGATATGTGCGATCAAGAATGGGAATATTATCAGGAGTTGGTCAAAAAGTTTACGTCGGACAAAGAAAGCGGAACTATATTTTTTAAAGATTTATTTTTGACTGACGAAAAGGGTATAATTACTATTGTAAAGCCGACAAAACCAATTCCGTATGAGGTTTTATTTTTCGCGATTAACCTTCAACAAAATCAACATCTTAGGGAATACGACGCCCGGATTGAAGCAGTAGAGAAACTGGTGAAAGAAAGTAAATGAGCTTTATTAAACGATTGGGCAGAAAAATAATATCTTTGCGGGCCCCAAAAGACATATTAAGACGAGAATTATTTTATTTGAGAAGGAAAAGAAAAAAAGTAGAGAAGATGATAAAGCGGTTGAATAACTATATTAATATAGGGAAAAATATTAAATATTGCCAGTATCATCTTTATCTAAATCAAGAAAAATGATACTGGCAGGTGCAAATGGAATATTATTTGGAATGTAAGATAGCGAGGATAAAGTATGGCGACGAATAAAGCACTGACTGTTCGTGAATTATTAAGCGGGCAAGACAAACAAATAACGCCCCTTGATATTGATACTTCAGAAATACGAGAGTTGTCTAATTGTTTGCCGAAAGATGGCAGCATAGACTTAAATCAAGCGGAAATACTAGCTACTCGATTTTTGCGTGGTGCGGATGTTTGTGCAGAGTTATTAGCAATAGGAACGAACTACGCATCAAAAGCGGAAACGTTAAAAAAGAAAGCATATTCTGAGGCCGCATTGAATAAAGCAGTTGTGGCCGGGATGAAGACAGATAAATCAAAATGTTTATATGCCGAAGGAGATGCTGACTATATTGAAGCGTGCAATCGTTATTCGGAGGCATTGGCTTTTGTTAAATGGGTTGATAGCAAGCACGAGTCTTTTGTCCGCGCTCATTATTTGTGCAAACGTCTTTTGGAACGAGGATATTCACAAGAAAAAGCAGAATCGTGGACCGGGACCTTAGAAGAAAATAAAAACGGAGAATTAGAAACAACTCGACAGGCAGAAATTAAAAGAGCAGAAGATGAAAATAGAGAGTTACCGGCCACCAAGGAAGCCGAAAAGGAGGTAGAACAGGCACAAAATAGTGAGGCTTGGTGGGAAGAAGATGACGAATAACTTGACATTTATCTAAAAAAGTGTATAATATATAGTGTCCGCAGGCAAAAAGCATTGTGCGAATAAGCCAAAGGACATAATTAACTAAAACAAAGGAGTTTTAAAATGGGTACTAAAGTAGTTGGAAAGCTTGATAGTTGGAGCGATGCGGATCTGGGCGGCAGCGATTTCTTGAATCTGGATGAAGGAAGTAATCCTGTTCGGGTGATAACCTCTCCCTACCAGTTCTACATTCATTGGAGCAAGGACGCAACTGGCGCGAATCGTAAGATCCGATGCGCACTAAACGAATGCCCGCTATGTGAGCAGGGTGAAAGGGCCCAGGCGCGTTGGGTTCTTGGCGTGGTTAGTCGTAAGGCTAATAAACCTGCCATTATTGAGATCGGGCCGCAGATATTTAAGCAGCTTAAATTGTTTGCTGACGATAAGCGCTGGGGAGATCCTCGTAAGTACGACGTAGATGTGCGTCGTCAACCCAAGGGATCCCAACCACTCTACGTCGTTACACCTTATCCAAAAGAGGCTCTTACCGACGAGGAAAAGGGCGTGATCAAGGAATTTTTGGCTCGTACGGATTTCGTAAAGATTTCCGCATCTTCGACGGCTGAAGATGTTATGGAAAAGATGGGAATCACTCCCACCAAGCCAAAGGCAAGCGAAGTAGATAATGATTTCAGCGATGACGTAGCCCCAGAGGCTGCCGAGCCTTCTGAATCGGACGACTTTAACTTTGATGTTTAAGCATAAAAGTTAAAGTAAAAATAAAAAAGGGGGAAGATGAAATACTCTTCTCCCTTTTGGTTTATTTTATAATGCACAATAATAAAACAAATATTAATATTTGCCCCGAAAATTATGACGGTTATTCTACTATAATAACAAAACAATGTACCGGAAAATGTAAAAAAATAAAAAGTATCGATAACTTTTATGTTTGTTCTGCTAATAAAAAAGATGGCCACAAAAATATTTGTAAAGAATGCTTAGCTTCATATAATAAAAATTATCTTGAAAAATATTGTGAAGATAATTATGAACGATTAAGACAGGATAAGATACGATATAGAAATAAAAATCGTGAATTATTAAACGAAAATCAAAAGATCTACAACTTAGATCATAAAAACGAAAAGAAAGAATACGATAAGCAAAGATATCAAAATAAAAAGAAAGAAATTAACGCCACATATATAATAAAAAGAGAAAATAATATAGGATTCAAAATAGCGGGCAATCTAAGAACACGCCTCCGACGAGCGATTAAAATAAACCAAAAAACAGGCTCTGCAATTAAAGATTTGGATTGTTCTGTTAATATTCTCAAATTACATCTCGAATCCAGATTTTATTCCTGTCCCACAACAAATAGCATAATGACCTTCGAAAACTACGGCGAGTGGCATATAGACCATATCATACCGCTTTCATTCTTCGACCTAACGAATAGGGAAGAGTTATTAGTGGCTTGTAATTATATAAACCTACGTCCGCTCTGGGCTAAAGAAAATCTTATTAAAAATGATAAACTTCCTGATAATTTCGGCGACCTTCTGATCGAAATCGTTATTGGTATAGATGAAATACAAGATAAGATTGGCCTGATACACAAATTAATAGAAAGAAAGGCTTCGCGAATTGAAGCGCAACCAATCGAGGCTGGGATATTGACACTACCTCCTTACACCCCCATAATATCCCAGCCTCAAATGTCGGGGTCGGCACAATGAAAGTTTTAGGATTAGATATATCAAGCAGCGCCACAGGTTTCGCCCTTGCAATTGATGGGTATCTCGACACCTCTACCATCGGGGTAATTGTGCCAGACACCAAGCTTCGCGCGGGAGAGAAACTCGTATATTTCGAAAAACAACTTAAAAAACTTATCAAAAGATTTAGTCCCGACCAAATTATTATAGAGGATGCGTTTAAAGGGCCAAATGTCAAAACCTTTAAATTGCTTTGTATGTGGCGTGGTATAGCATTCAAAGTGTGCTGGGAGAAATTAAAGAAAGACCCAGAAACTATAATGCCAACATCTGCGCGTAAAGCTGTAGGATGCAATGTTTCAAAAGAGGAA
>Ga0209777_10002609_pt1 | contig 23396 bp, 22 predicted proteins | sample FrelakmetHBP12HB_FD_187147 | JGI IMG/M metagenome (GOLD analysis project Ga0209777, IMG submission 187147) | Freshwater lake sediment microbial communities from the University of Notre Dame, USA, for methane emissions studies -HBP12 HB (SPAdes)... | ecosystem: Environmental > Aquatic >...
CGACTGGTCCGGGAAGATGCATAATTGAAAAATCCGGAATATTCCTCCGTTAGAATACCCCCATGCCTTCACCAGATCCATCACCTTCATTTACCTGGAATGCAGCCGATTATCACAAGAGTTCACCGGCCCAGCACCAATGGGCGCAGGAACTGATTGCAAAGCCCGGACTCTCCGGGACTTCCCGGGTGTTGGATAACGGGTGCGGGAATGGGAAGATTACCGCAGAGATCGCCCGCAACCTTCCTGAAGGGAGTGTAACCGGTATGGACAGCTCTCCCCCTCCCTCATCACCTTCCGATATCACCGACGAAATCCTCTCCCAAACCACCCTATATATTAGTGTAGATCCAGGCTTCTACTGGAACACAAAAAAATCACTGACCCGGCCAAATCACCAGACTTGTCACGGGCAGCCAAACCGACTGTTCTCGGTGTCCCTAAACCTTGTCACGACGGCAGCCGATGAGGAAATCCGGATTTCCGATGCCCAAAACAGGCCTTCTTTTCACTTGAACCATACCAGACCCCCCAACCCCTTTGTTTTTGCCTCCCAATAGCGTCCATTAGCGTTCATTTTCCTGCCCGCAGAATTCAGATTTTGGTCTGAAAACGGCAGGTTGGGCGTATTTAAAAAACATGTGCCGGAATTCGTCACTTTTTGCAACCAGGAAAGAAAAATCACGTCCCGCAGGAAGAAGTCCCCGACGGAGAAACGGAATGAGGGAGAGTACGTCTGCCAGGGTCCGGTATGGTAATCGGTGATCCGGGAAACAGGGGTTCTTTTCAGCTGATCATCAGGTCACGGGAGATCTACTACCACTTGCGGGATGCGGGATACGCTGGATATCCTGCACAATGCGATTATCGATATGGCAAAAAGGAAAAGAATTAAAAAAAGTATCGTTATTTTTTTACTTTCCTGATAATGGTAAGATCGCCCAGTGTGGGTGTGAGTTTGCTCTGCACCTTCTTTTCTGCCTCCTGGACCGGGGCATCTATGAGCCTGATCTCAAGCACCTTTTCCAGTTTTTTCCGCACATCCTCCTCAGGGATCAATTCACTATTCTCAATCTTTTTAATGAGGTGTTCACGTTCCTTGATCTGCATCGCAAGATCTTTTGAGGAGAGCCCTTTATCCATCCGTGCTTTCCGTATGCGGGCAGCATAATCCTCCACGATCTCTCCTTCCATGTAATCAAAGAGATCCCGTTTTCTCCGATCGACGGGGACGACTGTCGTCGGAGTTCTCCCCGGTCTCGGTGCTGCAGCGCTCGGGCGTGCAAGATCTGTACGGCGGATCTGCTGCACTTCGGTGCCGAATTTTTCGCACTTGGTGCAAACCTGTAATTCTGCACCCTCGACTCTGACTAATTTGGCTGTGCCGCGAATCGTTTCTCCACACATTTCACACTGCATATTCTCACAAACACTTTATATGCAGTTTCCCTATATAGCTAATTGAGAAACGAGATGGCAGACATTCTGCATCAATCACCGGATCCTCAGACACCAGAAGAGCTCTACCGGTTGTACCGCACACTTTCGGAACAGCTTCGCGGACAACTGAGCCAGATCGAGAACGACAAGCATGAGCTCGAGATGCAGATGATGGACCGTGTGGGAAACCTTGAATCCCGCAACCTTGAACTCCGCGAACAGTTACGGCAGGTGGAAGCGGATAAGCGATATATCGAGACCCAGAAGATCCGTTACGAACGTGAAGTACGGAAGCTCAAAAGTGAGAGCGAGCAGCTCCGCAGCCCCCCACTGATCATCGGCACTATCACTGATGTTGTCGATGCATCCCGTGTAATTGTCAGGAGCAGTGCGGGCCCGCGTTTCCTGGTACGGAGTTCTCCATCGATAAGTGCTGAAGAGATCAAACCCGGGGTCCGGTGTACGCTTAACCAGCAGTCGCTGGCTATCGTTGAGCTACTCCCCACCAGCTTTGATGCTCAGATCTATGGCATGGAACTAGTGGATTCCCCGCAGGAAACCTATGCAGATATCGGCGGTCTTGAGGTACAGATCAATGAAATAAAAGAAGCGGTTGAACTCCCGCTGAAGCGTCCTGAACTTTTCCTCCGGATCGGTATTGATCCTCCAAAGGGTGTGTTGCTCCATGGACCTCCAGGTACGGGAAAGACGTTGCTTGCAAAAGCCGTAGCCCATGAGACCAATGCCCATTTCATGCGGGTGGTGGGATCTGAGCTTGTCCAGAAATATATAGGAGAAGGTGCACGACTCGTCCGCGAGCTCTTCGATCTTGCCAAGAAGAAGGCCCCGACCATTATCTTCATCGATGAGATTGATGCAGTAGGCGCATCACGCACTGAGGCAAATACATCCGGGGATCGTGAAGTGCAGCGTACGCTTATGCAGCTCCTGGCAGGTATGGACGGATTCGAAAATCGGGGGGATGTGAAGATTATCGGCGCAACAAACCGTATCGATATCCTTGACAGGGCATTGTTAAGGCCCGGACGGTTTGACAGGATTATTGAGATCCCGCTACCGGATGAAACAGGGCGTTTGTCAATCCTGAACGTCCATTGCCGGGCATTGACAATGGACGAGAATGTTGACCTCTGTGAGGTCGCAAAACAGACAGACGGCAAGAACGGCGCAGACCTTCGGGCAATCTGTATGGAAGCCGGTATGTTTGCGATCAGGAAGGAGCGCCCGGCAATTACCCAGGAAGATTTCCTTGCCGCAATCGCCAAAATTCGTCTTGATTTCAACCGTAGTATGGGGGATGTTGAAGGCGCAATGTTTGCGTAAGGGCAGTTTTTTTCCTTGTTTGTAACAATATCATAGGATAATTAAGGGTATTCTGAATACTGGTGAGCACCGTGTGCTGGATAACCGGATAGGATCCAATTACAGCTCGGTAAAAAAAGGGATATTATTTCCAGAACCGTTCCGGTCATTCTCATAAATAGCCTGAGAACGGACATTTGAACTTTGAGTGAAGGATTGCTCCACAATCCTTCGATGATAATGAGTGATGTGCCTGGTACAGGATGATATTTTTTGTTATTCTTAAGATCTATAAAAAAGTGTGCAGGAAAAAGGTAACTAATCTTTGGTCAAATGCCTGTACGAGAAAATATAAATTCTCTCATCCAAGAGTCTCTGTATTCTCACAATCTAACCGTTGTATATCAGTAAAATGGCAGGAATTTGGCCAAAGGGATGAGAACGTTATGCCATACCAGAACCGTGACAATGATTGCGATTCTAAAAAAAATGATTCACTTGTATCGGGAGATGTCTTCCGGTCTAAGCTCCCCGTCGGTTTGACCCTGGAGAACATTATCGATCTTACCGGAGAACTTGAACATTTAAACGAGCTGGTTATGCTACAGATCAATAAAGCGGGTGGATTTACCTGCACAGAATCGTATTTTTCCACAGTTCAGCCGATTCTGGATTTGCTTGAAGTTGAGATCAGGATCCGATACCATCATGGGATGAATCACCAGGAAATGAAACTACTCGTTCAGGACTGGATAGACAAAGAGATCGCAGAACTAAAAAAATAAAAAATATTCAAGGAAATTTTTACATCCAAGCTGTTGCAAATACCCACATATTGTGAAGGCCGGACGAGATCACGATTCGGGGATCAATTCCCAGAACCGGAAAGATGAAAATGAAATAGAGAAGGGTGCCTAAGAGGCTGCCGAGATTTGCAAGTGCTGCAACAAGAACAACCCGGAAGAGAGGGATTCTTGACATATCTGTCAGGGTTTCGGCTTCATATATCTTCCGGAAGTCAGAGACCGGTGGTTTTCTCACCTTAGCCTCAACATATGCACCAATCCAGCCAGCGTGGATCATGGGGTTTAGGGCAGTAAACCATGCTACACAAAAACACGTAAGCGCGGAGTACGGGTGCCCTCCTGCAAGCAGCGTAAAAAGTGCAGCAAGCACCCCATGAATGATTACCCAGAAGAGGAACGCATAGAGCAGCACGTTCAGGCCAACACCGGAGAATGCAATCGCAGCGAGAAGCATGAAGAAAATTACTGTTACACCGAACCCAAACACCTTACCCCAGGGGAATGATTTCGGTTCCTGGGTAAGAGGATCGAAGGGCGGGAGGGTTGTAGGTTTATCCAGGTAATTTGCTATTCCCTGCCGGTGTCCGGCACCAACGACCGCGAGGATACGACCTTCAGGTCTCTGGACCTTCAGGAGGATGAGCTGGTGAGCGATGAATGCATCCCGCTCATCAATCAATGCCCGGGCACCGTTGGGTGAGAACTTCCGGAATTCCTCCATAACCGCATCGATTACGTTTTGTTGCTTGAGCGACTCGATATCGATCTCCTGCCCATTATCAATTTCAGCTATTGACGTGATTAACGCCCAGAACATCTTGATCTTTTCAAAAAAACCCAAAGAACTCCAGAAGCGCAGAAGCGTGAGGCGGATATCCCGGTCTACAAGAGCGAGGGGGATACCCAGCTGCTCTGCCTCTTCAATTGCAATTTTCATTTCAGCCCCGGGTTCGACACCGACATCGATGCCGATCTTGCGCTGGAGATAGGCAAGCAGCCACTGGACAAGGAGCGAATTGAAGTTCTTCACTTCAAGTACGTCGCTCACCGAAGGGTCGCGGGCCTGCTTTTTTAATGCTGTAAATCGTGATGAATCGAGTTCAATTGCCACGACATCCGGCTTGAAATCCTCGATTGCTGCCCTCACTTCATCGACACTCTGCTGCGAGACATGTGCTGTCCCGATGATTTTTATCTCTGCCATTGAGCTCCGTTATTCCACCATTATTTGCGCTTCATCCAGATTAAGAATGAGGTACAGCAGCCGGCCTTACTTTCGTTATACTCCTTGCATCAGTTTACTGCCGCGGATAATTCCGGTCGGGTAAAGCCTACCACTGCCGGTACAGGATAAAATATGTAGATACATATACGAAAAACCGGATTAATTCATTCCTATTCTATTATTACTTGTAAAATGCGATTATTTTCCGGTACAATTGTGTTTATAGCAAATTTTTTCAGGAATAATTTATTATAATGGAATTAAAATCATCTGGATTTAATAACATTTATTATATGATAATTGAAGTATCATTGTGTTGGTGACGACAATGGTATGGGACGTTTACAAGGTCAACGGGACCACGGCAGGATTTCTCAACCCGATTATTCCGGGGAGGGATACCAGGATTGAAGATGAGGTACTACCTGATCCGATACAGAAAACTATCACTGACTGTTTCTTCATCGCAGCACTCGGTTCCTGCGCGTGGAATGTGTCGGCAACAGGCATTCCCGTAAAACCGCCAAACTTTGCTGCCAGTTTCACTCTTCCGTTTTTCTGGTATGACACGACACAGCCGATGACACCCGCAACAGCATTTGTTACAAAACTGACCACCGTTTCAAATAAACTTTTCCTGGATGCGAACGGAAAGCCTGTTTATGCACAGCCGACCCCGTCACAGGAGATTTGGGTAGCAATATACGAAAAGGCGTTCGCCAAGTTCAAAGGCTGTTCCCTTGATACTGATGGGAACCCGAATATTCCCGGCCTGCAGTCAATTTTAAAACCGGCAGACGCCCTCGGTGTTCTTGTAAATCTTACCAAAAAGAAATTTTCCTTCGATCCGGCAACCCTGCCTCAGACCGCTTTTGTAACGAAGAATGCCCCCCCTGCGGTATTCAACGGCCAACCCTGTGCAGATTACTTTGATGTCATAAAGACGGTCTGTTCTCCGACAGCCATATCCGGAAAAACACGGTGGCCGATGGTTGCCTGGACTTATGATTCGGAGGATTATACGCCGGCATGGAAGGCAAAAGGACTGCGCTACCGGGATACAACCAATAGCCGGATGCTTATCGCGCAGCACACGTATTCAATTCTCGGGTATTACAAGACCCCGGGAGGTTCCAAGTATATCGTTCTGCGGGATCCGCTGGCATCGGTCCCCTGCGGAGATGTATTCATATCTTCGTATCTCACCCCTGCACCGCCCGATGCATCCTATTACTGGGATCCTGTCGGGGATGCCACAAAATTCACACCCCGCAATATCTCTACATGCCCGGGGGGAGTGTTCGGGTTGCAGGTGGATGCGTTCACCGGGTGCTTCGGTGGTTTTGGGTGGGTCCAGTAAGGTGCCTTTCCCGGGCGGAACGTGATCCACTAGCCAATGGTGATGTTACCGGCAAGAGGACAAAAAACCAACAGTGACCATGACAAAAAAAAGAGATTGCTGGGTTCTTCTGATAATCGCGCTCCTTATTCCATCCCTCGTTTTTATCATCCCGGTCTCTGCTGGCGGCACCGAAAGCCTGATCACGTCCAATGCGAGTGCGGATCAGGCAAAACCCTCAATATACGGGAATTATATTGCCTGGGTTGACAGCCGCAATGGCATCAGCCAGGATATTTATCTTTATAATACCGCGACATTGCGGGAATACCGTATTACTGACGGTTCGGCAATTGTCGATGGTCCCGACATCCAGGGGAATCGTGTTGTCTGGAACAAGGGAGGCAGGGACATTTACTGGTATGATATCCCAACCGGAAGCGTGCACAAAGTCCCTCTGGATGATTCCTCCAGGTTTACCCCAAAGGTATACGAAGACAGGATTGTCTGGACGGAACAGCGGACATTCGCCTCGGGTCCCCACAACGATATCCTCATGTACGATATCGGAACGAATATGACTTACAGCCTCACCGCAGGTCAACCTGATACTGATCAGGAAAAACCGGCAATTTCCGGTACTATTATCGTATGGGAAGATCACCGGCGCCTTTCTGGCAATTACGATATCTACGGTGTCGACACTTCCGGCGGGGACCCGGCCGCATGGATCGAAAAACCAGTCTGTACAGAGAACGGGGATAAGACCGTCCCGGCAATAAACGGGGATATCGTCGTCTGGCAGGATGCCCGGACCTCCTCCACTTCCCCTCATATTCATTCGGCCTATTTCAGTACGAGTGCCGACTTCTGGAACAGTACAAGAGATGACAGTGTCTTCGACCAGCAGTTTTCGCCATCGATTTATGGGGACACTGTCGTATGGCTGGACACGTGGCCTGACCTTGGCACATATATCGGGATGTATAATAGTACCAGCCGGGAAACAAAAGAGCCCTTAACCAGCTCCCTGACCAATGTACCCTCGACTGACAGTACCCCCCGTATCTACAAGAACCGGGTCGTGTGGCAGGACGTCCGTTCCGGAATCTCGCAGATCTACCTGTACACCGATGGTATAAGTATAGCCTGCCCTGTTGCAGATTTCGGGCAGGACAATGCAACCGTCAGCCCCGGAGATACAGTGCATTTCTTTGATTCGAGCACTCCTGTTCCCGATACATGGTTCTGGGAATTCGGGGATGGAACAAATTCCATAGAACAGAACCCGATACACCTCTATGCCAATCCGGGGACGTATACGGTGATGCTCTCGGTCGGGAACACATCCTGCAGGAGCACAACCCCTTTTGGCAGCCACCAGGTATCCGTTGCGGCGGTTCCTTCTGTTGATTTTACCGCATCCCCCCTGAACGGGATGGCTCCACTGACAGTCACCTTCAATGGTTCTGCAACCGGGGACCCCGGGACCTGGCACTGGAATTTTGGAGATGGGACGACCGGTAATGGTCAGAATGTTACCCATACTTACCGTGCTGGGGGTACGTACTCTGTCAGGCTGAATGGAACCAATACTATCGGTACAGGAACGAAATCAAGGGTAGACTATATTCACATTCTTTCCGGTGGCCATGAGGTGGCATCGACTCCTATAAACGGGATAACCATCGACAACCGGTTCGGCGGCCAGTTTCTTACCTATGATGCCGTTTTGCTGCCGGATTTTTCATCATCAGGTTCAGTCCTGATATCTCATCCACCCCCGGTGTACGGCTGGCAGAATGTGACATTCCTGACTTCTGGCAGTTCCGGTTTTTTGGTCGGGGGTGCAACTGTTACCGGGAATCTCACCGGAGTAATCTTCCAGACAAGGGACATACGACCAGCAGGATTTTCCCCGAACCTTGGCAGTTTCCCGGGTCTCAGCTACCGGGCAGATTTTGTGTCATTTCCCGAGCATGCATCGCTTCGTACTGATGTATGGGAGAGTGCGACCGGGGCAGATAGCCTGACGTACCTCAATATCATTCACCAGAACGGGTTTTCGTCGCTAAACGATCTCGCGTATACCATGGATATCAGCTGGTCCAATTTCGGGACACGAGGGGATTCTGGCGTCACCATGAGTGTCGGCACTAACTGGGTTGCCGGTGTTGAAGGAATTGCTCACGGACGGAACAATACTTACGTTATTGCGACCGGGATTGATTCTTCAGGAAATTATTTTGGGATTGTGCTCCCTGCAACCTACCGGTTCCATGATCAGGCCACAAACCTTGATTATTTCACGTCAGACATTCCCGCAAAATACTCGTTCTTATCGAGGTTTTCCCTTTCCAAACTCTCCGGCTCCGGTAACCCCTTCCAGCTCATCACCCTTACTCTTGCTAGCCACATTGGTTCAGGAGGAGGAGGGGGAAGTGGTACTCCGGTTGTTGTTCAAAACACCGTATCCCCGGAGATAAAACTACCAACACCTCCTGATCCGGGAAAAACAGCCAGAATCTACTCAAACATACTGGGCGTTATTACTCAGGCAACTACACTACAATCAACTGACGGGCTTGCCACGGTCACTATCTACGAAGGTATTGTCGCAAAAGACAGCATGGGAATGGCACTCTCATCAATAACAATCAAATCCATTCCTACAGACAGTATACCCGCTCTGCCTGCTGGTTCTGCATTTGCTTTTAATGGTATGGCGTACGAGCTGCAGCCGGATAGCGCGACGTTCTCTCAGGCAATATCGATCAGTTACACCGTTCCGCAGGCACGGTGGGGACAGGATTTTCTCGTAAAAACATTTGATCACACTTCTGGTACCTGGCAGGATGTCCCCACGACATACAACCCAAATACCGGTGTAGTCACTGCCCAGGTTTCGCATTTCTGTTGTTTCGCCCTCTTCATCAAAGCAGTTACTCCCTCACTATCTCTTACACCTACACCTACGCAAGCCCCCCCTCAAACGGAAGCACCTCCTCCCCCAACAGCGATGTCAATCTTTTCTGGTATGATCCTGTGGATCATTAGCATGGTGACAAAAAACGTACTGGTTGTAACTGGAGTCGTAATCCTTGGAGTTACATTATTCCTGCATGGCAGGAAGCGCAAACGTGATCGGGTGATGTACCTTTTCTAATACCTTTCAAGGTGATCATAAACCTGGGGTGCTGGTTTCTGTTTTGTCATATCGTCCTGAATCCCTTTGAAGATACCCAGAGCAATAATAATCACCGGGACGATCTCAAGTCTTCCCAGCCACATGAGAACAATAAAGATCCATTTAATGGAGAGCGGACTTGCTTCAGAGATAAATCCGACAGTAAGCCCCACGTTGCTCAGCGCTGAAACCAGTTCAAAAATTACCTCATCGAGTCTGAAAGAGGTAATATACACATGCAAGGAGACAATTGTCGCAACAAATATTGTCAGAACATAGACAACGATAACGAGCATGTTCTTGGAGATCGCAAGCTCCGAGATCTCCTTGGAGAGTGTTCGCCCCCCAAAACGAAGTGGCACAAGGACGTGGCTGCTCACAAAGAAACGCCGGAACCACCATTTCACTCCTTCATACGCGAGCATTACACGGTTCACCTTGATACCTCCTGCAGCACTTCCCATAGCTCCGCCGATGAACATCATCATCGCGACAACAGCGATCGGTATTGCTACCCAGTGATGCGGATCAGAGTTCTGCAGTCCACAGGTACAGAGTCCTGATACAGCTGTAAATGTCCCCTGGCGAAATGCAGTAGAGAGCGGCAGATTGCCAAAAATATACAGATCCCAGGATGTTATAAGGGATCCTGCAAGGGCAATAAGCAACAACATTTTCACGGTCTTATCACGGAACATCTCACGGACTTTACCATAATACAGGAGAAAGAATACCTTGAACGGGATCGCACCGGCAAGCATCACCGGGATGAGCAGGATTTCTAAAAACGGGTTATTGTAGTAGGCCAGCCCGCCTGCATGGACTGTAAAACCTCCCGTGGCAATTGCAACCATCACAAGGTTAAGCGAATCCCACAGCGGTATACCCACTAGCATGATGAGACCAGTGAACGCAAAGGTTAACACAAGGTAGATCATCCACATCCGCCGGCTGGTTGATACAACGGAGGACACCAGTTCTTCTTCGCGTCCTTCCGCACGATAAAGCCGGAACAGTGAGACCCGGGTTTTCCTTCGCAATGAAATCCCGAATGCAATAATACCGATGCCCCCAATCCACTGGGTGAATGACCGCCAGAAAAGAAGCGTTTTTGGGGTTGTGTCAAGGGACGTGATCATGGAAAAACCGGTACCGGTCCACCCGGACATAGCTTCAAAAATACTATCAGTGAAAGTCATATGCAGACCGAAGACAAAGGGAAGTGCACCAATAAGAGCGATTGCCAGCCACGAGAACGCGACGGCAATGAGTGTACCGGAGAAGGAGGGTTCGAGATCCTGATAGGTTACGCGGGATAACAGACCACCAAATACGATGAACAGGAAAGGAGCGGATGCCATGGGAATGATCATATCCCATTCGCGGAATATTACGAGTATAAGAAACGGAAGCAGTGAAGCGATGCCCAGAAACTCAAAAATGAGACCCATGTCGTGCGCGATCATGGCGATATGCTCGATGCGCTTCATCAGATATCCATGCTGATTGGTCGTTTAATATTGTTATGGGTATCGCTTTTTTTTGTAAACTCTTAGTTTTTTTAAGAAAAAACAAGCACACCTATTAATTTCTGGCACGGCACAATACGTATTCATCCATGAAATCGCACAGAACCGACCTGTTCCCGTTCGTTCTTATTATTGTACTTACCCTTATGGCGTTTGTGATTTTCTGGTCGGTTATGGATATGGTGCTCCTGGGTGCCTCAATTGCAGTCGTCTTCCTGCCCCTGCACCACCGCATTTTAAAACATACCCGGCCACGAATCTCGGCAGCGATTGTGACTCTCGCCGTATTGATTGGATTAGCTATTGCAGTTCTCACCACTCTTTTTATCCTTTCTTCAAATGCCAATACCCTCAAAGAATTGTTTGGATCCATTGGTGTATGGTTGAACAACCCTGCAACCAACCCTTTGGATTTTGGCATTCCGGTTGCCAAAGCAACTCTTTCAGCCATGCTTGTTGATGGGACCGCTCTTTTTGTGGATTACCAAAAGACCCTCATCAGTAATCTCTACCTCATAGTGTTCAAGATGCTCGTGTTATTTGTTTCAATATTTTCCCTGTTACGGTGGGGAGAAGAACTGGAAATAAAACTCACGCGGCATGTACCTGAAATATTAACCGGATACATCAGGAAGTTATCTGAAGTGACGGTGGATACCCTGTATGCAATCTATATCGTCCAGATCGCAATTGCCGTTCTCACGTTCTTTATTGCACTACCGGTTTTTTACCTGCTGGGATACGGGAACATTATTTTTTATTCATTCCTCGCTGCATTCTGTGAACTTATTCCGGTCCTTGGATCATCGGTCGCATTTATTCTGATAGGGACGTATGCTCTCGCTCTGGGAGACACCCGGGGAGTCTTTATCCTGTTTTTCCTTGGTTACCTGATTGTTTCCTGCGTACCGGAAATATATGTCCGCCCGGTGCTTGTGGGCAGGCGTGTTAAAATTCATCCCTTAATCATGTTTATCGGGATCATCAGTGGGATCCTCACCATGGGACTTGCAGGTTTTGTTCTGGGCCCGGTCATCATTGTCCTGATCATCACCAGTTACCGGATGTATGTGCAGGAAAGAAAAGATCGTGGCGAACCAGTATCGTTGTTTCAACAATTATAACCGGCGATCTCATTTTACTTTTAAAAGAGAAAGGATTATACCCTATTTCTGACGACTGGTATTGAAGGAATGCTTAAAAATTATTTTGCCATGCCGGGAATCGTCAAGTCGATGGGGCTTGTCTTTGGAGATATCGGGACAAGCCCTATATATACCTTCACGGCAATTTTTCTCCTTATCCCCTCCACACCCCAGAACGTGATGGGTATCCTTTCGCTGATTATTTGGACGCTCACTATCCTTGTAACGGTAGAATACACCTACCTTGCGATGCACCTTGGTAAGAAGGGTGAAGGCGGCACCATCGTGCTCAAGGAGATCCTGCTGCCCTTGTTGAAAACGGGAAACCAGGTTGCTTTTATTTCATTCCTCACGATCATAGGCATCGCTCTCTTTATCGGTGACTGTGTAATCACCCCGGCGATCACTATCCTTTCCGCGGTTGAGGGGTCACTCCTGATTCCTGGTCTGGAGAATACGCCACAGGTAATGCTTATGGTTGTTGCCGGTATAATTGCCATTGTTCTTTTTTCATTTCAGGCACGCGGTTCTGAGAAAGTAGCCTGGGCGTTTGGTCCTGTTATGGTAGTCTGGTTTTTAGCGCTTGCATCAGGAGGGCTGGTAGCGCTCTTTGCCGCACCGCAGGTACTTCTTGCCCTCAACCCCCTATTCGGTATCAATTACCTGCTGCATAACGGTCTTGCAGGATTTCTTATCCTCTCATCAGTTATCCTGTGTGCAACCGGAGGAGAGGCATTATACGCGGATATGGGTCATATGGGCAGAGAACCAATCGTAAGGGCATGGTATCTGGTCTTTATTGCCCTTTCCATTAATTATTTTGGACAGGGTGCATTTCTGATTACCCATCCCGGTGCGCAGAATATTCTTTTTGAGATGATCTATTCCGAGATGCAACTGTTGTATATTCCTTTCCTGATTCTCAGCATCATTGCTTCCGTGATCGCTTCCCAGTCGATGATCTCGGGTATTTTCTCGATTGTATACCAGGGTATCACCACCCGTATCATGCCCTTGCTGCATGTCGATTTTACTTCCCCGCAACTCCGGTCTCAGATTTATATTGATATTGTTAACTGGTTTTTACTCTTCGCCGTTCTTCTTATGATTGTCGTATTCAAAACCTCAAACAACCTTACACATGCATATGGTCTTGCTGTAAGCGGCACTATGGCGATCACGGGTTTCATGATTCTCTGGATTCTCATCCTCCGCGGTGAGATTGTGAAGACTCTGATTGCCCTGGCTGTATTGATGATTAATTGTGTTTTCCTCATTTCAAACTTAAATAAAATTCCCTACGGAGGATACATATCCCTGCTTATCGCATTGATTCCGTTCTCTATAATTTATATCTTCATTAATGGTCAGAAAAAACTCGCCGCTGCCCTGCAACCAGTTCCCCTCGACGATTTCCTGAAACAGTATAATGAAGTATATAATTCCATCAACAGGATTTCAGGATCAGCACTGTTCTTCGCCCGTGACTTCCGCAGGCTACCGCAGTACATCCCACGGATTATGTTCACGAACAATATCATTTATGACGATAACATTATTGTTTCGATCATAAGGACGGAACAACCCTTTGGTGTGACATGGGGGGTCACCCGCGAGATTGCAAAAGGACTCTCCATCTTTGAGATATACTTAGGATACATGGAGATTGTTGATATCGGGGCAATCTTAAAAGAGGCAGAGATTGAAGAAAAGACAATCTTCTATGGTATGGAAGACATTGTGACCACCCACCCTGTCTGGCGTATCTTTGCGGCGATTAAGCGCCTTACTCCGTCCATGGTCCAGTTTTACAAGCTGCCGTCAGATAAGATCCATGGTGTTGTTACCCGGGTGGAATTATGAACCGGTTCTTTTTAAAATGCATATCAACGAGGATCCAAGGGAATCAGGTCAACACTTCATCGTTGTGGTTCCCGGTCTTTCCTGCAATAGTGATGTGAAAATCAAAGAGGGGGTTTTCTCCAGGAGCGATACCAGTCAGGATAATGATAAACCCCTGCAATCGGACCAGACGATATGCTCATATTTTCTCCCCACCTATAGATCGGATACACGAGTGTTCCTGAGATAATTCGTGATCATAGATAAAGGAGCGGAATTTAGGGTCAGATGAGACACTTCACCTAAAACCCGTAAAATTACAAAAGAACAATCGTGCGAGGATCGCCGAGCCAGGTCAAAGGCGATGGATTTAGGGTCCATTCCCGCAGGGGTTCGCCGGTTCGAATCCGGCTCCTCGCATTTTTCCATATTTTAATCTGTCTTATTCATGGATCATCGTCAGCATCATTTTAAATCGTTGCCGTGCATGGAGTGCATGCGGTTTGTTTGCCGGCATGATGATCATCTGGCCTTCTTTGAGCAGGTATTGGGACTTTTCGATGGATATCTCTGCTTCGCCATCAACGATCGATGCAATTGCATCGTACGGTGCGGTATGTTCTGACAAGCCTTCACCAGCATCAAAGGCAAAGAGCGTGATAGTGCCACTCTTTTTGTAGATGATCATCCGGCTCACAACAGAGCCTTCCTGGTACGTGATAAGGTCTTTTGGATGCAGGATTTGTTCAGCAAGGTTTTCATGGTTCTTCTCTGGCATGGTATCACCGATGAATGATTTTATAGTTCCCTTTACTCTTATAGTGAATGCTTCCTTCCAGTTTTTTGACGAGAACCGGTAAAAATATTCCACTCCCGGTGCTGACTTAATCCCAAGCATGATGCAGGGAGAAAACAGGTGCGCTGGTAAATGAGAACGGTAAAAAAAATTCAGAAAATGTAGTATGAATATTTTTGGAGTTTTCCTTTACGCACCCGACAGGTTATTTACCTTATGGCTAAAATAAAAGCAAACCTGAATCATGAATAAAATGATCTTTTAATGAGACGGTGTGATTTCAAGGAGTAGTTCAGGCGGGCATTGGGAAAAATAGCTATAATCAAAATCACAAGTGATAATAATACCGTGAAATATTGTTAAGTATGGCACGGCGTAATGGTCGTATCTTTGGTTTTTTTGCAGAATTACCCTTTTGGGAGAAAATTGTAATTGTTATAATTATTGCTTTCGGGGTTTTTTGAATTGTTTATTTTTTAATTGCTCAACAACGGTTATATTTTATTCCTTTGTAAGTGGGAAGACTCCAATTGAAAAAATCACTGTCAACTGTGTTTTTTAAAAAAAAATTCCCCGGCAAATCTTGTTTTAAATTTTAAAATTAAAGAAGTCTGATAAAATCATCAACAGAAATATCTGCCAGCTCAAGGATTCATTTCAATGTTTTTAGGGCGATTATTGTTTGTGAATGAACAGGAACGGTGAAAATGCGATCTTTCGTTATATGATAGAGATAGTATGAAGGGGCATTTATGGCATAAAACATTGAGAGTACGAGGTTACCTGTTTTTCCTGCATCAGGGGATTTCCCGCGTCGGGTCCAGTAATACTTCATGCGGCAGCCCGGCAAGGGCAACCGCCCCAAGCGCTCCGATAACGCCATTGCCCCCGTGCAGCGTGATGCCGAACCGCTCGGCCGTGGCTTCCGCAACCGCCCGGGTAATCACCTGATTCCGGACAAGTCTCCCGTAGTCTCTCAGCCCGTAAGGGATCTGGAGTCCGGACCGGATCGCTATCCCCCATTCATGGGAAAGAGATTCATCTGCTACAAACCGCAATGTCTTCTCATTAAGATCCGCGTAGCTCTCGTGCGTGACTGCCACTTCAATGAAACTCGCGGAGTTGCCGGCTGTTTTTACAAAAACATCCTGGTTAAGCATTGCTACATGGTGACTGATAGGGAGAACACCTTTGATCCGCGTCACATAGGAAAGAAGGGCCAATGCAAGGGCAAACGTTGCACCTCCTTCTTTTGAATCGGTATCATCAATGCCTATGGTCACATGCATCAGCGCCTGTGTCCGGACATTGCCTTCGACTATTGGCCCGGCCTGCCGGGTCTTTACCTGTATTACGCCCTCCGCACGTGCCATCATATCGGACAAAGAGTATGCCGGGCCACCAATGCAGCGGATGTGCTGGATCACAGTGTCCCCATCCCGCTCAATTCCGGTAACCCCAACGGCGGGAAGCGGCGAGAGCCCTACAGGAACCTCATGTTTCCCGATCCGGGCACATTCCCTCAGCAGCGTCCCGTCACGCTCCACGCTGAGGAGCACTCCTCCTGCCAGTGCATGATGATACCCACAGAAGGCTGCACAGGCCCCGCTCATGCAATCATGATAAATCTCAACATGGTCACCATCAATGGTCGTGAAGATACGGCGGCAGGCACTCGAGGGCATCGCACTTATCGCCACGTAGTGCGCCGCACTTCGCCCGCGTTTCTCCTCGCGAACGAGAACACACCCCTCACCAAGCAGCCGGTTCACCCAGTCCTGTGCGGTGCTGCGGGGAATATTTGTGGCGCGCTGGATATCGGTGACGGTAAAAAAACCGTTATCGAGGGTGAACTGCCGCATCAGGCGCAGATACTCGCGTCGTCGCTCAAGCACGCTGGACATAGCAGTTTTTGATGAACAGCAGGTCACCGATAATGGCACTTGCCGTCTCTGTCGACCCGGCTCCCCTGCCGATCAGGGTAATCTCTTTTGCCATATCCGTTTCCAGGGTAAGTGCGTTCAGCGTGCCATCAACAACCAGTGGGTGATTCTTTTCAATGATACGGGGCGATACCCGGAGGATGTGTTTACGAGGAAAAGCTTCGGCAATCAGGCGGATGGTACACCCTTCATCCTCAGCTAACCGCAATGCATCAGGTGTCAGCAGATCAATACCCGTACGATCGATATCGTTTAACCGTATACCATTACCCCAGATAGTATTTGCAAGAATCACGAGCTTGATGGCTGCATCTATACCCTGAACATCATAGGTTGGGTCGGCTTCGGCATACCCCATCTCGCGGGCTTCCATCAATGCCTGCTCATAGGTTAGTCCCTCTGCCGCCATGCGGGTAAGGATATAGTTACAGGTGCCATTGAGCACACCATAGAGGGCAAGGATCTCGTTGCCGGCAAGCCCGTGCTCCAGCATGTGCATGATGGGAATTGCACCCGCAACGGTTGCTTCATACCGCAGGGCCACACCTTTTTTTGTTGCTAGTGTGCGGAGTTCCTTGTATGCAAGGGCGATCGGCCCCTTATTCGAAGTTACAATATGTTTCTTCCGAAGAAGTGCTGCTTTGATATAACCAATCGCTGGTTCGCCCGTAAGAGCGTTTGTTGGGGTCACTTCAATAAGTGCATCGTAATCCGCCTTCCTGATTACATCGGAAGCAGAAATTTTCTGATCACCACAGTAGCCTTTCCTGGTTTTATTCGCCAGCAGTCTTGTGATGTCAAGCCCGTCTGGATCCATGCACCCGCTTTGAGAATCGGCAATCCCGGTTATAGTAATCCCGAGATCCTTTTTTGTAATCATGCCGGCGACACCCCTGCCCACCGAACCCAGACCAATCAATGCGACGTTCATCATGCGATCTCCTCGAGTGGTTCGATAAGGAGCAGGGACTTCTGGTGTGAAACACGGCGGAGAATTGCAAGAGCTGCCTCCATGTCTCCCTTGCTCACCGCTTTTATGGTTATCCGTGAGCTGGATCGATCGTTCACGGCCGGCATGTTCATCGCAAGTTCGCAGACTTCGGCAAAACCGGTAGAATCGATCTGGTCTACCGTATCGGAAAGATCGGTGTGCATAAGATGCCCGATCATAATCACCGTCCGTTTATAGAGAAGGCGTTCCTCATCAATCCGCTGTATTCTCACTCCCTGTTCATTGAGAAGAGCTACGAGCTTTTCCCGGCGCCCTTCCGGCAACTCGAGCACAATCTGCACGTTCAGGGTATCATTATCCAGATCGGGTTCACGCTGGTGAATTACCGCAATGATATTTCCCCCAACATCGGATATGGGTTTGAGAGCAGCAACCAGCTGACCGGGAGAATCCTTCATCTCGAGTTTCATGGAAACCTGCACGGGACCACCTATCATGTAGTAGAACGGCTTTCAAGATAAGTCTTTTATTTAGAAAATCTTACAAGAGTACGGTAAAATAATCGTATCATGGTGAATTTTTTTAGTCGGCATTTTCAGCGATATGAATAACCAAAAAAGAGAAAATGTCGTAATTCTGATAACCAACTTTCCATGATTGCCAGTATAATTGAAAAAACAGAGTTGTTTTAGTTCAGAGCTTTCGGAGTTTGTTATTCACCTTTTCAAAGAAATTACGTTTGACGTCAACAAATAGTGCCGGGTGTTCAGATCTTTTCACTGATATCGTCATTGAGGTTCCCAGATCAATCGTTTTCTGGCCATCGATAACAAGGTTGGCGGGTTTCGAACTCTCCAGTTTGACTTCAAGGTGACGATCACTGCTGATCAGGTGAGGGCGGGAGGATAGTAGGTAGGGAGCGAGAGGAACAAGTAAAAATCCCTGAATTCGCGGGTCGACAATAGGTCCTCCTGCGCTCATTGCATATGCGGTGGAACCGGTAGGAGTGCTGATTAAAAGACCATCTGCGCGGAACTGCTCAGTAGTAACACCATCAACAAGTATGGAGAATTTCAGCATTTTTGCAGGGCGTGTAGTCACGATTAATGCTTCGTTTAAGGCATTTCCAAGAAAGGTGCTATTGTTAGAGAGCGTGATCCTCATCCGTTCCTCAATAGCAAATCCAGACACGAGTTTTTGTACAAATTCCAGCGCCTCAACCGGTTCAAGATCCGCAAGAAAACCAACCTCGCCCCAGTTGATGCCAAGAACCGGAACCGGGCGGTCCATCTGCTGGATCGTGCGGAGGATAGTCCCATCGCCTCCGATAACAACTACGGCATCCGCATTCGAATCTGCCAGAGAGCAGCCGGGAATACCCAGAGATTTGGCAGTATCCCAATCGTATGCAACCTCCAATCCTTCTTTTTCAAGAACCGTTCTTAACTTTTCAGCAAATACAAGTGCATCCCGGTTGTCAATCCGTGAAACAAGCAGAATCCTCAGGGTAATCACCGCAGATACTCTATTACCTTATGGTGCAGCAACCCGTTTGTAGCCACAAGACACCGCCCGATCGTTACTTCATTGGGAAAACGTATCGATTTACCGTCGAGGTCCGTAACTTTCCCGCCAGATTCGGTACAGATGAGCATCCCTGCGGCAGCATCTGTTACCCTGAGCGTTCCCCGCAGATCGACAAATCCGTCAACTCTTCCGCACCCGATGTAACAGAGTTCCAGTGCAGATGCCCCTAACAGGCGCCATCGTCGTATCTTTTGTCCGAGCTGCATCATCCGCGTGGGATCAAATTTTCTCCCATAGACACTCATCGCACATTCATCCAGCTGGAAAACATTTGATACTTTTATGGGTTTACCATCGCATCGCGCGAATCTCCCTTTTATTGCCGTGAACGTTTCGCCACTCGCAAGGTTGCGAACAAACGCCTGCTGGGTCACACCCTTCTCTGCGTATGCAATAGAGAGAGCATAGAAGGGGATGCCAGCCACAGCATTGAATGTTCCATCAACAGGATCGAGAAAGATGGTGCCACCATCTCCATCAAATCCCACCTTCCCGGCCTCTTCGCTGACAAGGAGAGAACAGAGTGGGTGCTCCTGCAGGTAGGTAACAATACAGTCCTCTGCGACCTGATCTATCTTTTTTGTCGGGGTAAGATCGGCACCCATCTTCACAGTTTCTCCACCTTCAGGAGTTCCTACAAGATCACGGATGCTATCTTCGACAAGCTCCGCCATCTGGTTACACGCAGAAAGAAACTCCATACGCTCAGGATATCTCCTTTATTTACACGCTGTATTTATGTAATGCAATGGAGATAAATTACTACCGCGTTTACGATATGTGGTTATTAAAGGTGTAAATGAAATGAAAGAGCAGACAGAAATAGGAAAAATCAAAGAGGGACGTTATGTTGTTATCGAAGACGAGCCATGCAAGGTGCTCGGTATTGCCACATCAAAACCCGGAAAACATGGTGCCGCAAAGGCACGGATCGATGCGGTCGGAATCTTTGACGGGGTCAAGCGATCTATCGTTCAACCGGTATCGGCAAAGGCATATATCCCTGTTGTTGAGCGCAAGAGTGGCCAGGTAATCTCCATAGCGGGTAACACGGCACAATTGATGGACATGAAAGATTTTACAAATTTTGAAATTCCCATTCCTGAAGACAAGAAAAGTGTTGTTGAAGTCGGCAAAGAAATTGTCTATATTGAATCAATGGGAAAGAGAAAGATCGACTGAAAAAGTGCTGTTTTTTTTACGACTATATTCTCTATTCTCTTTTTTCATCAGGTTAAAAAAAATACCTCACTACACCGGTAACGCAATCATTTTTTCGAACCCGTGTAAAAAATTAATATTTTCCGATATAATCCGCCGGAACCCGGATTTCAATGGTATAGGAACTGAGCGCCTGGGTGTTGATAATGAAAAAGTAGTTTTTCTGGCCTTCATAGAATTTTTCTTTCCAGGGACGGGGATCGGATCCAGGCCATAACGTAGAATCAAGGCCGCCGGGAGGTGTGATGGTCCGGACAATGCGGTTGGGATCAGCCGAATCCATAACCTGAAGGGTGAACCTAGGGATAGTCACGGAAAATGACCCCTGCATAACGGTATGGGATATCCCGCTTCCCTCGGTACCTTGAACCGTTGAAGAACTCAGTTTTTGATCTTTTCCTCCCATTTTTCCCGTAGGTTCTACAGTGTACCAGATCTCCCAGTAGGGAAACGGGATATGCATGATCTGGGTAGTGCCACTGTATTGCCCGGAAACTGTAGCGAAAATGACCCTGCTGGTGTTACGACCAACACTGTCAATTCGTGTGCCATTCGGTAGTGACTGGTTCAACGAAATACCATAGGATGAAGGATTAACAAAGGCTACCTTCATGACGTTTTTGTCCCATGTGGGAACCGGTGTCGGGGGGGGCGTTGATACGGAAGTCTCTGGGATCACAACATGAGTCAATCCCCCGGTATCTGGGGTTGTCACCGGGTATGTTAGATGCGGAGAGGTTGCACCAGGAAGGCCAATATTCAGCGGTTGTCCTGTCGCAATTGGTTTTATGACCAGCGCTACAATGAGTATGATGATAATTGCACCCACTGCATACATGACAGCTTTTTTATCCATGCCAGAACAGTAAAAAATAGTTTGGTTTCCCTGCATAAATACTCGCATACAGGGCAAAAAGGAGGATGTTCGGAATGTTTTAAAAATTTTATCCTCGCACAACCAAACCTATGAATGCTGACAAAAAGGCTGGACGATCTGTTTTCCATAATTATTTGAAATTTCACTGAAAAAACCTCAAAATCCAGAAAAAAAGATAGCCTATAAGAAGAATGTATATATACTATGAGATCATTTAGTCAATTAGGGACGTTGGTATATCCAGGGTCCACACTATAACTAAGGTGAATTCATGAGTTCGTTTAAAGCTAATGATAAAGGGTTCACTGGCCTTGAGGCAGCGATTGTGCTTATTGCATTCGTTGTCGTGGCGGCAGTGTTCTCGTATGTCGTACTCGGCGCTGGGTTCTTTACAACCCAGAAGGCCCAGGAGACTGTGTACAAAGGTGTTGAACAATCGACTGCAAACATCCAGATGATAGGTAACGTCTATGGGCTCTCCACAGATAATACTAAGATTACCAATATCACATTCGTCATTGGTCTCGCTCCCGGTGCATCGGCCATTGATCTAACAAAGATGAAGATTGTCTTCTCCACGCCAACCACCTCTCCTGTTATCCTAACACAAAATGCAACTGCAAGTGAGAGCGCATTTTCCACAAAAATAGGTACCACAGCAGTATCCTCAATGAACCCCAACGATCAGGTAGAGATCGCGTTTAATGTAGCCGGGGTACCAGTGAATACCAGAATGACTATGGAGTTGAGGCCGTCTGTTGGGGCTGCATTACCCTTCTCAAAGACGGTTCCTGCAACGGTTGCAAATACTAGTGTTCTCTATTAATCTCTCCTTTTTTTTAACACATATTAGATCCTCCATCCACATATTTCATGAAAATCAAGGGTAGGATTTATTTCCAAAATCGTTATAAATCCGAATTTTTCCACTCCACATGAATTCAGGCCTACCATATTTACATGGCTGAAAAAATGCAGTTTTACACAATATAATCACGAGATTCTTTGAATACACGTATCTGATTGAAGAGTTTATACTCAGATACAATTATAAAATTTCACTTCAAAATGTATTTATATGAGAGGATTTCATGCCAATGGAACAAAACACATCAGAAGCCTTTACCGGTCTTGAGGCCGCAATTGTCCTTATCGCATTCGTTGTCGTTGCTGCGGTCTTTTCCTATGTAGTACTTGGCGCCGGGTTTTTTACAACACAGAAAGCCCAGGAGACGGTTTATAAAAGTGTTGAGCAATCAACGACAAACCTCCTGTTGATAGGCAACGTCTACGGACTCTCAACAGATAATGCTGCCATTACCGAGATCCGATTCTCTATTGGTCTTGCCCCGGGTGCACCAACCATTGATTTAACAAAATTAAAGGTTGTCTTTTCCACACCAAACACTCCACCGATAATCCTTACCCAGAATGCAACTGCATCCAGCAGCACTTTTACTACCAAAGAGGGTGGTGCAGGTTCCAGTCTTGATTCTATGACGAAAAACCAGCAAATCGAAATTGCTTTCAATGTTACATCAGTTCCTGCCAATACTCAGGTAAATATTGAGATCAGACCTGCAACAGGTGCTGCATTACCGTTCTCAAAAACCACGGGTTCAACAATTACCACTACCAATGTGTTATCCTAAAAAAAATCTTTTTTTTCGAAAAGAACAAAAATTTGCTCCTGACATTATTTAACTTCTATAATTATTTATACCTTAAAATGACTGAAATCCGAGTGAGAGAAGTATCTAGTGAGAATAAATGACGGTTCTTTCCAGATGATGAATTTTTATAAACAGATCTATCCCCATTCTGGGATTGCTACAAAATATGAGAGCAAAAACAACGTATTTCGTCGCTGTCTCGATTTACTCCGCAGGGTTAAGAGTAGAGAGTATCATCTTCTCATGAATAAAAGGGGTTGTAATTAATTGAAAAAGGAAGGGATTTCTAAAGAGCAAAATTTTTAATCACCTAAAATTTTAATGGTCATCAGATAAGGAATAGTATTCTCATTCTAAGTTTGGAGGAGATACTTTTTGAGAGGTACTGTAATTATTTGAAGGAGGGGTCTTGAGATAGATCGTTTCAATTTTCCTGATTTTTGCGATTTCCCCAATAACCAGATACATGTGTATTATTGCAAGATCCACATCATCCTTCGACACACGCTCG
>Ga0209777_10002610_pt1 | contig 23391 bp, 23 predicted proteins | sample FrelakmetHBP12HB_FD_187147 | JGI IMG/M metagenome (GOLD analysis project Ga0209777, IMG submission 187147) | Freshwater lake sediment microbial communities from the University of Notre Dame, USA, for methane emissions studies -HBP12 HB (SPAdes)... | ecosystem: Environmental > Aquatic >...
ATACCCGATATGAAGTGGCGCTTCCATACTCCCGAGAAGGTTAATGAGGTCGTTAAATTGGGGGTAACAACTCGGGTCTCCGCCGCCGCTGATGGTCACTCGCGAAAGGTCATCCCTCGTTGCCTGAAGGGTTCCGAGGACCTCGTCAGCAATTGACTTCAGGTCCTTAAATCCGCTATACTGCTCTTTCACTCCTTTGGTACAATAATCACAGCCTTTCTTGAACGGAAGACAGTACCGGCAACCAAATGCCTGGACTTTTTTTACATGCTTAAAATAGCAGTATTCGCAGAACCCCCGGCAATCAACACCCGCCCGACCCCCTATGTCCACGGTAAGCTGCGCCATTTTGTGTACTGGAAGATTGTTTTTTCAGGTTTAATGGATATCTATTGAATCATTAAAAAAAATTATTTTTATTTTTATTTTTATTTTTTAAAAGACACTAATAAAAAACTCACGACTTAAATATCAGTCCATTAATAAACTAATATGCGAAAATGGTACAAATTCGAACCAGTTCATAACACTCCTACAAACAAAACAGAATCAATTGATCAAAGTTTTCACCAGCATGCTCAAGCTATGGGAGGTTATGAAATCAATGAAGCGTATGAATCATCAGACTCCCTTTTTAAAAAGTTTTATTATAAGGTTCATTATGAGCGGTATGAGAATTACTTCAGATTCATTGAGAAAAATGTTAAAAAAACTGCCACAATTCTCTCCATTGGAAGCGGTAGAGCAATCGTTGAGCTTTATATGAGAGAACATGGATATGATAAAATCACCTGCTCAGATCTCATGCCGATTGAGTGTATTCGCGCCATAAAAATGCCATTTATAAAATTAAACATTTTAGAAACACAAGCACCAAAAAAATTTGATGTAATTATTTGTTTAAGTGTTATTTACCTTTTTAATAACAAAGAACTCGAAATTTTCTTTAAAAATGTTCATAAAAGTTTGAATCAGAATGGGCTATTAATACTTGATTCTGCAGGATCTACAGACAGTTTTTTTACCCACCTCTATCATGAATACTATTTATATTTTGAAGCGATTTTTCTTTGTATTTTAAATACACTCCGAACAGGTGAAAAATACTCCATAAAAACAAAACATTTTGGATTCCGTAGAGAGAATGGAGAAATAATTCAAATGGCAAAAAAATGTGGCTTTGATTTTTGTGGCCAAGAAAATTATAATTTTGAAACTGAATTAACGCGTTCGTCAATATATTTAAAATTGGTGAAATCTCTTAATTTTATTGAAAAACCAGCAATCCAGTTATTTGGAGTTCGTATGCCTTATGTTAGAATGTTCAAATTTCAAACCCGATAATTAAAACGCTTTCTTATTTCCCTTATAGGACCCATTTTTATTTTTTTTTACCAAACAGTTTTTTACGTAATAACACCCATAATGTTTCGCGCCCCAGTGGCTTAGTTGGCAGAGCGGCTGACTTGTAATCAGCAGGTCCCGTGTTCAAATCACGGCTGGGGCTTTCGAGCATTTTGTTTGAATTTTCAGATAAGTTTTTTTTAACCAAGTTAAACATGCTGTCATATGACAACTCGTATCCCCCATGCTATTTTAATAATGCCTTTCATTAGATCAAGGCAAATTATCCCGAACTATCTTTTGTAAAAGCATCTAGTGAAGGAAAAATTACCGGGAGAGCCATTTCACTCATCCAATAATCCCCTGCATATAAGGAGCTTGCTATATAGGGGGCATAATCGCAGAATGGAAACCGGCAAGACCACCCCCAACATCAATAACACGCAGATGCGATAACGAGTGAAAGTTATTTTTGTATTATTTTTGGTGTTCTTTTCTGCCTAACTGTCTTATCTTCTGGAATATGCCTGTTCAGATCTTCCGGTTTTTCAAAGACTGGGGTTAAAATTAGTTAAGTACTGATTCCACTTAAATCACTTTTAGAAAGTTATACGTTGAATATTCTTTTTAATACTTTTTTTATAACTGGATTCATATTGTATAAATTTTTAGCACCAATAACTTGGAATATAATGGAAACGAGCCGATATTTTTGAGAGAACAACGAATAAACATGTCCGCATTTTTTACAGTAAATCGATGCATAATAAAAGTTTTGGGGAAGATAATAATTTTTATTGACAGAAATTTGTTTACAATGTGGACATTTGGTATGAACCTCATTAACACCATTTTTTTGAATGTTTTTAATAGGTAATGAATAATATTTTAAAGTAAAGTAAACCGAAGTTACATCATAAATTAACATTTTATATTCAGCATCGGTCATATTTTCTGTGAAGTTAATTGGTTTGAATCCTCGATTATTAATTACTCTGTCTTCAATAAACGCAATCTCATCCTTAATAATACCTCGTTTTACAGCTTGTTTATAATTTTCAGTCCCTTGGTATAGAATGATAAACCCCAAACCAATTACACCTAAGATACCCTCATTATTTTTCCAATATGTGAGAGTTTTCGTAGCTGTTTCAACAGTTTCTGCGGTATCTCCAAAAATAAACATACCTCCACCAATAATTCCGTTACGAGCAGTGATACGCAGCGCATTATCGATTTGTTCCGGAGTGATTCGTTTTTTCATGCTATCGAGAACCTTCTGACTCATGCTTTCTAAACCGAAACCAATATGATAACATCCTGCCTCTTTCATTGTTTTTATCATTTCTTCAGTTATTGAATCAACTCTCATACCGCAATTCCATTTTACATCCCAAGGGATTTCTTTCAAAAGATCCTTCAATTTTTTACAAAATTCATCAATCCGTGCTTTATTCGGCGCAAAAAGTTCATCGTAAAAAAAGATAATATTGATTTTAAATCTTGGAATAACGTATGCTAATTCCTGTATAATATTGTCCACTGATCGTTGTCGATATTTATTTCCTAATGGATGATAACAAAATGTACATGAAAAAGGACATGAACGGCTTGCTAGAAGTGGGTATATTCTTGGATAATCAACAATATTGTATAGAACATCACTAGATTTGGTATGATCTAGCTGTTCTTCAAATCCCAAGCTTTCATAATCCGGCCAAGGAATTGTATCAACATCCTTAATATATTCACGGGGTTTTGTAAATACGAGATTGGTCGAGGAGTCGCGATATATCAGGCCATCTACACAATTAATATCGTCATTCTTTTCAATACATTCGATAAGTTCCTTTACGGTCAGCTCCCCTTCACCAATTACTGCATAATCTGGTCGTAATAGATTGAACATAATCTCCGGTTGGGCTGAGATTATCCCCCCGCCCAGGATAATTTTTGTTCGGGGGGCATATTTTCGAATAATCTCCACACAATGTTTAATATCAGGATAATGCGGGGACAGTCCCCCGGTAATGATAAAATCAAAATTCTCATTTGAAAGTTTTTCCTTAATAATATCTTCAATAAGGCCGTCACAATGATTGAGATTTAAACACTGAACAGTTTGTCCACTCTTTTTCAACACTGCTGAAATATAGGATAACCCTATAGGAAAACTATAAATATAATCCCTTTTAATTTTATTCGGATTGTAAACAGCGGTTTGTGTGTATCTGAATGCTAAAATCAAAGATTTCATTCTTTCTCCTCAAACATGATATGATGAAAATCTTTTTTAAGATATCTTATTGTTTTTGGGTTATGTTCCACTAATTAGGTGATATTTTGGCTTTGTTGAAACCCTCATTTTAAACCCCAATACATTGTCCCTTATCTCAATAATGGCAACATAAGTGAGTGTTTTGAGGGGTTTCAACAGAGCCGAAAATATCTAAAAAGCGGACAAAAACTCTGTCAACAAAACGGACATAAATTGTGACACTCTACACTTAGGAACATTACAATACTTTACGCGATGCCTATTGTTACTACATCATTAATTACACGTATCTCAAATTGAATGCCAATAGGTAAGGATATGAAAAACGCAGTATTCTTGGATCGAGATGGAGTAATCACCGAAGATCCACCCCATTACGCTCACAGAATCGATCAAGTGCAAATTATCCCGGGAAGTGGTGAAGCAATTCGGCTGCTCAACGATATGGGTTATCCGGTAATAGTAGTGTCGAACCAGTCCGGAGTTGCAAGAGGGTATTACCAGGAACGTGATGTTAAACTATTCAACGAAGAGATGAAACGACAGTTATCAATGGAGAGTGCGCACATCGATGCAATATACTATTGTCCTCACCATCCTGATGGTATTATTGAGAAGTTCCGTGGATTATGCACATGTCGTAAACCGGAACCGGGTATGCTCATTCAGGCTGCTGAACAACATCGAATAAATTTGAAAGCATCATTTTTTATCGGTGACAAATTTTCTGATATCATGGCGGGGAACGCGGTTAATTGCAGGACAATACTGGTTCTCACAGGACATGGTAAGGAAGAAAGGCATCACCTCAAAGGGTCTACGGTTCCAGTTGCAGTAAATTTACTCAATGCAGTGAAGAGATACATAATATAGAAATATCTCTGTCTTGCATAGTTAAATAAGGCAACCTGAAATGAAGATATTCGCTGACCCAGAAACATGATTTTTTGAAATTAATGTTCTAGCCACACAGGAATAACACAAAAAAATGAGGAATAAAAGTGAATTCTGAATATCTTAAAAAAATAATCGATCAATTTGACAAAGCCACGGTTTTAGTTATTGGCGATCTCATGCTGGATAGATATCTAAATGGCACAATGTCTAGGATATCTCCTGAGGCTCCGGTTCCTTTAATCGATATCACCTCTGAGAGTTTCAGACTCGGCGGTGCTGCAAATGCTATTAACAATATCTGCGTTTTAAATGGAAAAGTTTTAGCTGCTGGTATAGTGGGAGATGATTGGTTCGGCAAACGATTGATTGGATTATTAAAACAGGAAAAAGTAGACACAACCTGTGTAATTGAAATTAAAGAGCGCCCGACAACAGTTAAAACGAGGGTAATTGCAGGACACCAACAAATTTTTAGATTAGATAGAGAGAGTAAAGACGCAATAAATGATGGATATTGTCAGTCTATTCTGGATTTTATAAGCAAAAATATCGAACGGGTGGACGTAATTCTTATATCAGACTATAGTAAGGGCGTAGTAACAAACACGCTTTTAAGGGGAGCAATAGATTTAACAAAGAAATTTAAAAAACCCATTATAGTATATCCCAAAGTTGAACAGTTCCTTGACTATAAGGGTGTTACAATTGTTATCACGGATTTAGAAAAAGCTAGTTCGGTCACTGGAATCAGGCAAATAAATGAAACAAGCATTCGAAATATTGGTCAATGGTTGCTGACACACCTTGAATGCGAATTTGTGCTCATCACACGTGGAAAAGATGGACTGTCTCTCTTTGAGAAAAAGGGGAGTGTAACACACATAGCATCAATTGCCAAGGAAGTACGAAATGTTACAGGAACTGTTGATACGGTGGCAAGTTTAATTACACTTTCTCTGGCATCTGGCGTTTCCACTATGATTGATTCAGCCCACCTGGCCAATGTTGCAGCAGGAATTGTTGTAGAGAAACTCGAGGCCAGGACAGTAACGCAGGATGAACTAAAACATAAGATAAATAATATGAAATAATGGCATAAAAAATAGATGAGAACGTTCAATGATAACAACGAACGATATTAATAATCTTGAGGAAAAAGCCAGGACGATAAGAAAACAAGTTGTCAATATGATTTTTGAAGCCGGGACAGGACACCCCGGGGGGTCGCTATCCTGTGTTGATATTATTACTGTCCTATATTTTCATCAGATGCGTTATAATCCGTTAGAACCAGATGCGGGTGACAGAGATCGGTTTATTTTATCAAAGGGACATGCTGCACCTACATTATATGCCACTCTTGCGGAATGTGGCTATTTCCCGGTCAATGAATTGCACTCATTACGAAAAATGGGTAGTTTATTACAGGGTCACCCGGATATCACAATCCCCGGAATCGAAGTATCAACCGGGTCCCTCGGCCAAGGTCTTTCGATCTCAAGCGGTATTGCACTTGCAGCAAAAATTGATAATAATGATTCTCAAGTATATACCCTGCTCGGTGATGGAGAGTGCGATGAAGGTCAGGTCTGGGAAGCGGCAATACTTGCATCACATTATAAATTGGACAATTTAACTGCAATAGTAGATCGCAATGGTCTCCAAATCGATGGACCTACTGAAAAAGTATTGAGCCTTGAACCGATTGCCGGAAAATGGCGGGAATTTGGCTGGCATGTTATTGAAATCGATGGCAACAAAATCGCAGAAATTATTGAATCATTTGATGAAGCCAGACGGATTAAAGGAAAGCCGACCGTTATTATCGCACATACACTCAAAGGAAAAGGGGTGTCATTCATGGAGTGGATCTGCGCATTCCATGGAAAGGGATTAAACAAAGACGAGATGAAAATTGCCCTGCAGGAACTGGAGGGGGATTAGTACATGGAATCTAAATCCACCAGAGACGCATATGGAGATGCGCTACTTAAACTGGGCGATAATCCGAGCGTAGTTGTTTTAGATGCAGATTTATCCGTTTCTACACAAACAAACAAGTTTGCAGTTAAATACCCCTTACGTTTTATTAATGTTGGTTGTGCAGAACAAAATCTGATGGGAGTTGCAGCCGGACTTGCAATCGCCGGAAAGATTCCTTTTGCGAGCACCTATGCAATCTTTTCAATGAGAGCATGGGAGCAGATACGAAATACCATAGCACATGATAAATTATCCGTAAAAATTGCGGTGAGCCATGCCGGATTAACTAATGGTCCGGATGGGGCATCACACCAGTCACTGGAAGATTTGGCACTCATACGAGTAATTCCCAACATGAGTGTGATTAATCCCTGCGATGCCGTAGAAACCATGAGTGCAGTAATTTCCGAAACTTCCCGTAAAGGTCCCGCATATATCCGGTTGAACCGGGCAAAGACTCCGGTTATCTTTGATGATAATTATCAATTCAAATTTGGTGAAGCGGTGAAACTGACTGAAGGTGCTGACCTTGCGATTTTTGCTACGGGGACCATGGTACATAAAGCACTTGAAGCGTCAGAAATCTTAAAAAAAGAAAAGATCAATGCACGTGTAATCAATATTCATACGATAAAACCCCTTGATGAAACAACAATAATTAAAACTGCCAAAGAAACGGGCGCTGTCATATCAGTTGAAGAGCACAGCATTTTTGGAGGTCTCGGAGGAGCCATTGCGGAGATATTGGCAGAACAATATCCCGTTCCCATGAAAATTATTGGGGTCCGTGATGTATTCGGGGAGTCGGGCGAATATGATGAATTGCTAGAAAAATTTGGATTGACTACCCTGAATATCGTTACATCAGCCAGAGATATTTTGAGGAGGAAAAAATGAAGATATTTATTGATACCGCCAATATCGATGAAATTAGAAAGGCGAATGATTGGGGTGTGATTGACGGAGTTACAACAAACCCGACACTTGTTGCCAAGGAAAGCAGGGGTTTTGATGAGGTTATCTGGGAAATTATTAGTGTCATCGATGGTCCGATAAGTGTGGAAGTAATAAGTCTTCAATCTGAGGGAATGGTAAAAGAAGCAATCGAAATGTCGGGATGGTCTAAAAATGTTGTCATTAAAATTCCCATCACACCTGAAGGATTAAAAGCTGTCAAAATTCTCAATGTAAAAAATATCAAGACAAATGTGACTCTGGTTTTCTCTGTCAATCAGGCAATACTGGCTGCGAAAGCAGGGGCAACCTATGTGAGCCCGTTTATTGGACGGCTGGATGATATCGGTCATGATGGTATGCAGATCGTCCGGGATATGGTTACTATTTTTAATATATACCATTATAAGACAGAGATAATTGTTGCGAGTGTGAGGCACCCACTGCATGTGATTGAGGCGGCAAAAGTCGGTGCACATGTCGTAACAATTCCCTTCAATGTAATCGAAAAAATGTTCTCCCATCCTTTGACTGATGAAGGGCTGGACAAATTCCTAAGTGACTGGAAATCGGTTCCAAAATGAAATTAAATCTATTAAATCCTTTAATTATCAAATATAATTAAGTCAAGAGGTGTATTGTAACGCATAAAAATGCAAGGATTTTTGTTGCAGGACACACAGGTCTTTTAGGTTCAGTACTTGTAAAAAAGTTAAAATCGGAGGGCTATTGTGATATTATTACAAAATCCCATAAAGAACTTGATTTAACGATTCAACAGTCAGTAAATGATTTTTTTCAAAATGAAAAACCGGAATATGTGTTTCTTGCTGCGGGACTGGTGGGTGGTATTATGGCGAATAAGACCTACCCTGCCACATTTTTACATACCAATATTGCAATACAGGACAATGTGTTTGAGGCAGCGATAAAAACTGAGGTTAGACACCTTGTTTTCTATGGCTCTTCATGTATTTACCCAAAGAATTGTCCGCAACCCATAAAAGAAGAATATTTGATGACCGGTGAGATTGAAGATACGAGCGAGGGATATGCGATTGCAAAGACTGCAGGGATCCTTGCCTGCAAGACATACAACAACCAGCTTAAGAACAACCGGTTCATTGCGCTCATTCCGAATTCCATGTATGGTCCAAATGACCATTTCGACCTCGAAAACTCCCATGTACTGTCAGCATTGATAAGGAAATTTCATGAGGCAAAAACGAGAGGAGAGAGAAAAGTAATCCTTTGGGGAACCGGCAATCCCCAAAGGGAGTTTATTTTTCATGAAGATGTTGCTGAAGCCTCCATTTTTGCCATGAAAAATGCTGATAAACTTAATAATATGCATTATAATATCGGTTCCAGGGTTGATTTTTCGATTAAGGAGCTGGCTCACATGATATCGGAAATTGTTGGATTTTCGGGAGAGATCGAATGGGATACAACAAAACCGGACGGAACGCAAAGAAAGCTCCTCGATAGTTCACGGTTTTTGGAACTGGGATGGAGATCATTTACTGATATTCAGACCGGCATTAAAAAAACGTACGAGTGGTATGTAAAAAATCTTCCGTTTGGGGTACGATAAGATGCAAAAACCAAGCGCAGAAAAAACTATGGATTTCCTCAGAAAAAAAGCAGCCTGGGTCCGGAAAGAGACCTTGAACATTCATAAAATTGCACCCGAGACAAGGATCGCATCATCTCTTTCCGCAGTTGAGATCTTTGTAGTTTTATATTATGGGAAAATTCTCAGATTCGATGCCAAAAATATAAACTGGATGGGAAGAGACCGTTTCATCATCAGCAAAGGTCATGGCGCCATCTCATTTTATCCCATTCTTGCCGACCTAGGTTTTTTTGATAAAAAAGAACTTGATAACGTATGCAAAGAAGGAACTTTTCTTGGTGGTATTCCCGATTCAATTATACCGGGATTTGAAACAATCAATGGTTCCCTGGGTCATGGACCTGGCGTTGCTTGCGGAATGGCCCTTGCCCTGAAGCGAAAAAAAGCCAACGAGAACATCTTTGTCCTGCTCGGCGACGGGGAGCTCTATGAAGGGTCGGTTTGGGAAGCGATAATGTTTGCGGGAGAGCACAATCTGGATAACCTGATCGTTATTTTAGACAATAATCGGGTCTGTATGCTTGATTACTGTAAAAAAATACTCGACTTGGAACCGCTGGAGGAAAAATTCAGAGCATTTAAATGGGATGTCAGAACAGTTGATGGACATGATGTAAATCAGTTATATAATTCACTTAGCTTTATGAAGGAAGAGAGAACTGGGAGGCCAAAATTATTGATCGCAAATACTATAAAGGGAAAAGGGGTGCCAAGTCTTGAAGTGGATCCTTTATGTCATATAAAAAGTCTGAAACCTGCTGAAATAGATCAAATCGTTGCGGGGTTCGATTGATGGCAGAGATCAAAACAACAAGAGATGTATTTATCGAAGAGATTTACAACAGGATGCATGAAGACAATAACATCTTTTTTTTGTGTGCAGATTTTGGTTCTCCCAAACTAGATGCGTTACGGGAAGAATTCCCGGATAGATTCATCAATGTCGGAATTGCAGAACAAAACTTAATTAATGTTGCCACGGGACTGGCTCTGGAAGGGTATACCGTATTTGCGTATGCAATCGCACCGTTTTTAACAATGAGGGCATATGAGCAGATACGAGTAAATCTCTCTCTTCAGGCTCAGTTAAAAGAGATCAATATTAATTTGATAGGTGTTGGCTCCGGGTTGAGTTATGATGTTTCCGGACCAACACACCATTGTCTTGAAGATATTTCCATTATGAGAACTTTGCCCAACATGATAGTATTCTCCCCAAGCGATTGGGTTTTGGCACAAAAATTTGTAGATTATTCGATTAACGTAAAAAAACCCAAGTATCTGCGTTTTGATGGCAAACCGATCCCACGGATTTACGAAAATATTGATAGGATAAAGTTTGAAAATGGATTTAGTGAATTATTCCACGGGGAAAGAATTTGCCTGATCACTACGGGATATATGACCTATAAAGCAATAAATGTAGCAAAGAAACTTGCTGATAATAATATTTTTATTGGCGTGATTGATGTCTATATTTTAAAACCATTTAATGAGGATTTATTTTTTGAAAAAATTAAAAAATATACCCAGGTAATCACTCTTGAAGAAGCATTCATCAATAAAGGTGGATTGGATGGGTTAATCTCGAAGATATTGGATAATAAAAATTCAGGAATACGATTAAAACGAATGGGATTTGAAGATGCATACGTGTTTGATATCGGAAGTAGAGAATATTTACATAAATTAAACAATCTCGATGAGGAAAGTATTAATAAAATTGTCAAAGATTTGATGGCGGAGAAGTAAAAATGAAAATATTAGTTACCGGTGGAGCAGGATACATTGGATCGGTGTTAGTTCCCGAATTACTTGGCAAAGGCCATGAAGTAATCGTTGTTGATAATTATATGTACGGCCAACAGTCATTACTCGATTGCTGTTATAATAAAAAATTGACGATTATCCGGGGTGACGTTCGGGACAAATCCCTAATTTCAAAATGCATGCAGAATGTGGATGCTATTTTTCCGCTCGCATGCCTTACCGGAGCACCATTATGTTCTAAAGATCCTATCGGGGCTCAAACAACAAATTTTGATGCGATCAAAATGATCCTAGACATGCGTAGATCGGATCAAAAGATTATGTTTCCGACAACAAATAGTGGTTATGGTGTTGGTCAGAAAGGGATTTTTTGCACCGAAGAGACTCCGCTCAATCCGATAACACTCTACGGGCGTTTGAAAGTTGATATAGAAAAGCTTGTTCTCTCATCAGGCAATTCTATCACTCTTCGGCTTGCCACGGTTATGGGGGTAAGTCCACGGATGCGACTCGACCTTCTTGTTAATGATTTTACTTACCGGGCAGTGAATGATAGATTTTTAGTTTTATTTGAACCACATTTTAAGAGAAACTACGTTCATGTGAGAGATGTTGCGAAAGCATTTATCCACTGCCTTGATAATTTTGAAAAGATGAAAGGTGAGCCCTATAATGTCGGGTTAAGTGAAGCTAATTTGAGCAAGTGGGAACTGTGCGAAGAGATCAAGAAGCAGGTACCTGATTTCTATTTTGCTGAGGCAAAAATCGGTGAAGATCCTGATAAACGGGATTATATTGTAAGCAATGCGAAGATTGAAAAAGCGGGATTCGTTCCGGATTATTCGTTGCAGCAATCTATTGCAGAGTTGATTAAAGGGTATCAGATTATTAAAAGGAATCAGTTTGCAAACGTTTAAGCGTGGATTCAATGGCGCAACAATTGGACTTATTGTTAATCAATCCTGGCGCACGGGAACAAGTATATGGCAAATTGGGGGTTTCACTTTCTGGAATTGAACCCCCCCTCTGGTGCGGATTGATTGCAGGATTTATCCGTGAAAAGGGGTATTCGGTAAAAATCCTTGATGCGGAAGCAGAGAATTTCTCCCCTCCGCAGACAGTGCAGAAGATCGTAGAATTGAACCCCCATCTTGCAAGTATTATTGTACTAGGATCAAATCCATCAGCCTCTTCAACCCCAAAGATGACGGCTGCAGGTGAAACACTCAAAGAACTGAAAAAAATAGTCCCTCAAATTAAAACCCTTTTGGGGGGACTTCATCCATCTGCTCTTCCTGAACGTACTCTCAAAGACGAAGACGCAGATTTTGTCTGCCAAGGTGAAGGATTTCACACTATTTTGCAGCTTTTGGAATTTTTAAAATCAGATGATGAATGCAAAGATTATCCCATTAATGGTCTTTGGTATAAAAAAAAGGGGAAAATTATTTCCAACCCCCCGGCAGAACCAATCAAAAATCTGGATGAGTTGCCTTTTACCGCTTGGGATCTTCTTCCAATGGAGAAGTACAGGGCACATAACTGGCATTGTTTCAATGATCTTAGTACAAGAGATCATTATGCCGTCATCTACACAAGTCTGGGATGCCCGTTCAACTGTAACTATTGTAATATTCATGCACTCTATGGAAAACCAGGTATTCGTTTCCGCAGTCCCGAAAAAGTCATCGAGGAGATCGATCTCCTGGTCAATACTTACAAAATAAAAAATATTAAGATTATCGATGAATTATTTGTTCTGAATGCGGCACGTGTCAAAAAAATATGTGATCTTATCATTCAACGAGGTTATTCATTGAACATCTGGGCGTACGCCAGGGTTGATACCGTTCATGAATCCCTCATGAAAACGATGAAACAGGCTGGTATTAACTGGCTGGCATTTGGTATTGAATCCGCAAGTGATAATGTTCGCGAAGGAGTTACCAAACGATTTAGCCAGGATACCATTAAAAAAGCAATCGGGATTTCCCAAAACGCCAATATCTATATCATGGGAAATTTTATTTTTGGCCTTCCCGATGATACTATCGAAACAATGCAGGAAACTTTGGATTTAGCTAAGGAATTGAACCTGGATTATATAAATTTTTATACCGCAATGGCATATCCTGGTTCTCAGTTATATTTCGATGCACTTCAAGCGGGAATACAATTACCAGAGCAATGGCATGGTTATGCACAGTATGGTGAAGATACATTACCGATGCCAACCAAATATCTGACTTCATCTGAAGTATTGCGTTTCAGGGACAAAGCCTTTACAGAATATTTAAGCAACCCCCGGTACCTGAAAATGATACGAAATAGATTTGGCATTGGTGTTGAAGAGCATATTAATGAGATGCTCAAACATAAAATTCATAGAAAATATGCATAAAGAGAGGTTCAATTATGATAATCAGCAGAACACCGTTTAGAATTTCCTTTTTTGGAGGAGGAACAGATTATCCGGTTTGGTATAAAGAACATGGTGGGGCGGTACTAGCCACCACAATAAACAAGTACAGTTATATTACCTGCCGGTATCTTCCGCCATTCTTTGAGCATAAATATCGTATTGTCTATTCCAAGACAGAAACAACCCAAAATATTTCTGAAATACAGCACCCATCCGTAAGAGTGACCCTTAATTTCATGGGCATTAACCGGGGAGTTGAAATTCACCATGATGGCGATTTGCCTGCCAGAACGGGTCTTGGATCAAGTTCTTCATTCACGGTGGGTCTTGTCCATGCATTATACGCATTAAACGGTAAAATGGTAACGAAAAGACAAGTCGCCTTGGATGCCATACATATTGAACAAGACCTGCTTAAAGAAAATGTTGGAGCACAGGATCAGACCAGTGCTGCATTTGGCGGATTTAATAAAATTGAGTTCGGAGGGGATCAACTCATTGAGATCCAGCCGATTACCTTACATCAGAGAAAATGTCACCTGCTCCAGGACCATCTGATGTTATTTTTCACGGGTTTTTCCAGATTTGCATCGGAAATTGCCAGCGAACAAATCAAGAAAACACCGGATAAACAGGGAGAATTACATAAAATGCGGGAGATGGTTGACGAGGCAATAGGTATACTGAATGGAGGAGACTCGGATATTTCCGACTTTGGAAAACTACTGCACAACAACTGGATGATCAAAAGAAGTCTGACTGACAAGATTTCGACACCACAGATTGATAAGATATATAATGATGCTCTCGAAGCGGGTGCACTTGGGGGTAAATTGCTTGGGGCAGGAGGGGGTGGATTTATTCTGTTCTTTGTTGAGCCGGAATTTCAACCTGCAGTTAAAGAAAAATTGAAAAACCTGTTGTATGTGCCATTTAAATTTGAAAATACGGGCTCACAAATTATCTATTATGCCCCAGAAAATAATTATTGACCGTGTGTTATGATATGAAACCTGTTTTTAATGAAATTGATGCCGTTATCCTTTGTGGGGGTAAAGGTACACGGTTGCAACCGGTGGTTTTCGATCGTCCCAAAGCGCTGGCAGCATTTGGAGATACGACATTCCTTGACTTCTTAATTAACTCTCTTAAAAGTCACGGATTTAAAACATTCATTCTATGTGTCGGTTACATGAAAGATCAGATTAAAGACCATTTTAAGGATACGAAAGATATCAAAATTTTATTTTCTGAAGAGGATGAGCCACTTGGGACGGGGGGGGCATTAAAAAAAGCAGAAACCCTGGTACAAAGTCAGACATTTATTGTGATGAATGGAGATTCAATCTGTGATATAAATTTTTATGATTTTTATCATTTTCATATAAACAAGGGTGCGCTACTATCCATGGCACTGGTTCGAAAGGATGAGGCCAGGGATTTTGGTAGTGTTCTTATGAAAGATAATGATGAGATTATCAGCTTCACAGAAAAAGTAACGAACAGCAGTCCATGCCTCGTAAATGCCGGAGTCTATTGTATGCAAAAAGAGATCTTCGCATGTATGCCAGATTTATTGAAATTCTCATTAGAGAATGATTTTTTCCCGAAGATGATCGAAAAGCGAGTTGCGGGATTTATCATTAATAGTGATTTAATTGATATTGGAACCCCGGACCGATATGAAAAGGCGGTTCATATCTTAGGAGAAAAACAATGAGAATTGGGTAGTGTCCTAGTTAACCATACGCCAAATAAGAGGGAAGAGTTCCCTCTCAATCCTCCTTGATTTTTCATGGTCTAATAACGTTTTCATCAGTTCGTGTAAAAAAGTTATCATAGTAAAATGTATCCCTAATTTCGCTATTGATAAATGGGTACACCCTAACCAACATCCCAAACATCCTATCTGCAAATACACTATCGTAGGAACGGTCAGCAAAACGGCTATCAAGAGAAATCATATCCAACATGAACTTACGAATTCCACTGTGGATCTGTTTTTTATACTCAAAGTTCATTTGATTTCCCCTCAGGGGTCCGTTGATAAATCTACCCCTGTTATCGCACTTGAGGTACATACCCTCTGGGCCTGTAATGACAGATTCAAACAGATAGAGTGCCTTATATAATTCACTTGAAACAGAGTGAACACCCTGGATGTTATCCAAGCCGTATGGGTTTTCCTCGTCAGTCAGTGCGGTTAAGTAGAAACCATGAATGTCGTCATCAAGAATCTTGTTAATATGATGCTGAATCGTGCCATGGAAGCCTACATCGGAAAAAACAGCCTTGTCTAAAGTCTTATCATATATCGTGGAGATGTATCCCAGATAATTTTCTTTTTCTTCACTCGCGTTTCGCAGGATTTCAGGAATGTATTCTGCCAACCATTTCCTAATCTCCTCCAAGTTCTCACGTGTATTGGCAATCAATTCAATATGCTCATCATCGGCTCTTCCCTCAACACCAAAGCGGTTCTTAAGGAGATCACTGAAGGTCCCATAAAACCTTATTTTTCTTAAGGATTCATATATATCATCCTCTGTTGCTAGTGATGCATTTATTGCCATTCTTCTGGAAGTCTTGAAATACACTGCAGCAATCGTGCTATCTTTCTTGTCGATATGATCAAGCAATTCAGTAAAGAGACTGGTCAACAAATAACCTTCCCGTGCACAGAACAAAACCTTATTGATTTTCATCCCTTTTGCATATTTATAAAGCCTCACAAGATAATCGAATACTATAGGTCCGAAGAAGGCATATCCGATGTCCATACAACAGTTCAGGGTAAAACCGTCACACTCTTTATCATCGGAAAAAGGATTGCCAAATAGGCAATTACAAATCAAACCGCTCATGACTGCGCTTTCAGGTATTCTTACATTAGCAAGCGTTTCTCTCAACGGGGTCTCAAGCATCAGATCATAACTGTTCATCAGCAGACACGCCCGAATACTGTTCTTCTCTGCCTCATTGCAGTCAGCGATCAAGTTATCTCCGATGTGTAAACAGTTGGCGCTTGGGTAAAAGTCCTGCGAATAGTCTACCCATATAGAACCGTCTTGTTTCGTCAATCCTAATTCCCCTGAAATCAGAAGGTTGTCATAACCGGAAACTCCAACTTTTTTGAGCATTTGTTTTAAGACTTCCATAGGAAGATACATATCACTGATGAGGTTCACAGTTTTCTTTCTTGATACAGCATAGTTGAATATGCGAATCACATCCAGCCGTGGCGAGGCATACTTCAGTTCAAGTGAGATCTCCATATCCTTAATGCGGTTTAGTTTCTCAACTGGAATGTCTGATTCCTCTCCAAGAGTTCTATAAATGTCCCCCAAGAGATATCGAAATGGTGCCTTTGTCATGCAAACACCCTCTGCTTGCATCCGCTTAAATGCAAAGTCGTATGACAGACCAAATGTGTCAACTAGGCATCTTTCTATCAAACGAAACACTCCATCTGGCCTCGAGACATTGCGCTCCAATAGCGTCCCAAAAAGATCAAAGGAGATTATGTCATGCGCATCAATGAGATCAATGACACGTTTCCGATTCACCCGTTTTACTGCCTTATTATCAAACTCTTGGACTTCAGTGAGCAGTGAAGCACTCTGTCCGTTTTGGAAGAATATCTCACAACCATGCGAATCGGTAAGGTGTTTGATATCCCTATAGATCCTTACCTGATTCTCCTCTTTGGAAATGATGACTATGATGGCATCGCGTAAAGCAACTTCAGCACTGTCAAGTATCTTCTTTCCACATACGATCTTACCAACATTTTCGGGGTTGTGATCCATCAATCCGACAATTCTGAATCCGGACAATTCAGTACAAAGTATCTGTGTCTGAAAACCAATCCCATAAAGGATTATGTTTCTATGTTTGAATCTCGCAAAGTTCTCGCAAAAGCTCTCTGTTATGCTTTTCATTTATCTATTCTCATGAGTCATTTTAATTGAGCCGCCGCGACTATCGTATTGCCAACACCGGTATTACAGCCGTTGCAATACTGGCAAAATGTAATGAATCCTAGCGGAGCAAAACCGAGATCAAACTTCACGATATCTTCTGGTACAACATTTTTACCTAAGTCAATATAGTTAATATCCACATCTAGGAATAGCCCAGCTGCTACTGCACTGCAATTAAGGTTGCAATAGTATAGCTTTGCTTCATGGAGACCACGATATGTTGCTGTGCACCGGTCGAAGTGCCCCATCAGTCTAATCGTGCTCAATCCCAAAGATTGGGAAGGCCTTCCAAAATCTGTCCACTTTAAGGATGGTCGCACCTCATGTTTAACGTGCTTCTCTGTCATTAGTTCCTTCACTTGCTCAAGCCTTGTCTTGTAGCTGATCTCAGATGTGTAATCACTGATGTTCACAACCACATCATACTTTGACAATGCGGCAAGGACCTCATCAGAGGGAATTACCATGCCATTTGACGTAAGCAGAAACTGGCAAATTTGATCACGGTGGTTTTCGCCGATGTAGGTCACCAAATCAGCCAAGTGTGAGTATAAAAAGGGCTCTCCACCAACCAAATGGAAGATGTTTACTACGTCAATCGCTTTGAAATAGAGAGATACATCATTAATGAGATTAGACAGCGGGATATCGGCCGGATGTTTATAATACGGAATATACATATTACAGTTCTTGCATCTTAGCGTGCATCTTGAGGTTATCATTAGATCAGAGCGCCAAAGAACCGTTTTCCTTTGGTGCTTCAACGACCAAATACCTACAATGTCCCGATAGCTACAAAAGTCTTTCCACCAACTAAAGCCCATGCCATCAAGGATCTCAACGATATCCCGCCGATACACATCCGAAGTGATAATAACTTGTGCGCCCGATGCTTCCTTCAGAAATTCTGGTGGCTTCACCTCAAACGACATTGATCCGTTGCCTTCCGGAGGCGTCTCTAAACCAAAGTCGTCAGGATTGATGCACCGTCCTTGATACTTGCTATCTATGTCCAAAATACACTTAATTTTCAAGCGAAATCCTAGGAACTGTTCCATGAAATTCAGGAAATCGCGACAAGTTGGACTGGCGCCAAAGAGGATGTACTCCTTTTCCGGTCCCCATTGCTGGACAAAACGGTCAAAATCATGAATAGAAGGATTAAACCTCATAAGAAAACTACCTCTCTATACAGTTATAAAACTCACTATCAAGACAGAGACAGCAAATCTTGAGATTGAGACTGGTGATCAGATCGATACAGTTCTGAATCGTGGTAAGGTTCTTCATTCCTTGCTGCCATGGAATGGCGAGCGGGGTTATATGGCAATCTTTGTCAACGATCGAGAGGGTAAGATATGTGTAGAAGTTGTTCGTTGATGCTTTCCTCTTTCCTCCAACCGTATATAACCCGGGATCCGTGTTTCTCTGTCCATAATAGGGGTCGCTGGTTTTGTCAATGGCGAATGTATATGTTTGAGATGGAGGGACGACCCCCTCACCGACCTGTTTGAGCATGGTTGATGACTGTCGAACCATCTCTTCCATGTCAAGTCGATGGAGTGTTGTAAGGCAGGTTGTATGAGATGGTGATCCTTCCATCCTCCTGCACAGTTCTGATATCAATGTCCGTTCACATGCAGTTGCGACACTCATATGAAGGATGAGGTTTGCATCTGCCCGTTGACATGTGGAGAAGGTTATGTTTGACTGAATGATTCGACAGATAGCAGCCAGATTTGAGTTTTCTTCTTTCGGTTCTAACGTTAAATCGGCCTTATTTTTGCTAAGCAATGTTAAATTCATGGATTCAGGAGACATATAAACCCTCGGGGCTACACCAGGTACGCCGCGAAAAAATGCCATTTTAGGAAGAATTTGAAGGCTATTATGGCCAAATATCTCTGAACGCGCATAGAATAGGTGATGAAGAAAGGGAGGACCGGGGGGTCAGAAAAGAAGGGGTATTTTTAATCTACTGAAATAATGAGTTGGGAGTTGAAGAGGATTAACTTGACATTGTCGCAATATTTTATGTAAAAAGAGATCTTTTCGGCTCTGTAGAATCCCTCGATAATAGATCCGGATAAAGATCGCGAGAATAATTTTAGAGATGTTGTAGAGGATCACTTTGATTTTGAGTTCTTTGATCTGCGCTTGGAATTTACGTGCTTTCAGAGATTCCCCGAACTTTCTTTCAAGGGCGGAGAATACAGTTTCGACCTTGTTTCGTTGATGGTAGCAGGCTTGATCGAATGATCTGGCGAGTTCTCTTCGATAGACCCCGGAGATCCGTTTCCGTTTTTTGGTTCTGACGGGGATAAGAGAATAAGTGTTCGGGTCATTGCGGATCAATCTGTGAATATCTTCCGAATCGTATCCTTTATCGAGGACGTAGATATCAGACTTTCTCGTTCGGTGACACTGAACAAGGAGTTTTTCCGCATGAGGGATATCATGAACCGGTTGCTGGGAGATCGTGAACCCGGTGATGATCTGCCGGTCGGTATCGACAGAGATCGAGGTTTTCAGGAACCGTTTTCGATTTTTCCCGGTTCTCCAGGAATAATATGAACTGGCATAGGAACTGGTAAAACCCGACGAATCGATTGCGGTACAAGCAATTCTCTCATCCCAATCGTAGAACTGTTTATTGAGCCGGTTCAACAATCGGGTGAAAACCAACGAGTTAATTCTTTGAGAGAATTTATGGAGTGTTGTGAAATGAGGTACCGAATCGAGGTCGATTTTGAGTTTGATCTCGCTCATGAGATCGGTGAGTTCAACCGTATTGCGGTAATCTTCTGAAAGATACTCTTTCAACAGAATCAGAATCAATAATTGGTGCAGAGTATAGGTCTTTTTTGAGAATTTGGAGGAATAGAGTGGAATTCTGGAATCTTTGATCAATCCAGAGGAAATTTCAACAAACCTGATATACCGGTTTGCTGACATTATTTCGTCTCCTCACCGGTTATGAGCATAACAAGGTAAGGAGACGCCGTACCTTAGATTTTGTGGTCGTCGGGGTAACTCTGTTTTAAAACAGGATTTCTACAGAGCCATCTTTTTATATATGCCAGACAACTCCAGATTCTCTTTGGAACTTGACTTTTTCCCAAAAATGATTGGAAAACGATATGCGGGATTTATCATTAATAGTGATTTAATTGATATTGGAACCCCGGAGTGGTATGAAAAGGCGGTTCAACTTATCGGAGAACACAAATGAGAATCAGTTTTGGCGACTTGGTAATCGGGGACATCGCAAAAAAGAATTTCCAGCGGGTTTTTGATAAAAACTGGGCTTCTGAAGGAGATAATGTACGAGAATTTGAGGCAAAATTTGCTGCAAAGTTTGGGTACAAGCATGCAATTGCAACAAGTTCCGGGACTGATGCGGATATGGTTTCCTGCGCTGCACTATATGATTTTGGTGCAAACCGGGGAGATGAAATAATTGTCCCGGCATTATCTTTTGTAGCTACAGCAAATTCAATACTGGCTGCTGGATTTACCCCAAAATTTGTTGATGTTGAACTTGAGACCTTGAATATTGACTCTACCAAAATCAAAGAAGCGATTACGGATAAAACGCGGGCTATAATGGTTGTCCATACCATGGGAAAACCCTGTGATATGGATCCCATTCTGAAGATCGCAAAAAAATATAAATTAAAGGTCATTGAAGATGCATGTGAAGCCCATGGTGCAATGTATAAGGGCAAACTAGTCGGGAAGATTGGGGATTTGGGTGCATTCAGTTTTTACACCGCTCACCAAATCGTCTGCGGTGAAGGTGGCGCTGTTGTTACCGATGACGATAAACTTGCTGATATAGTTAGATCAGTGAAATCACATGGTCGTCCCCTGGGGAGTACTTACTTCGATTTCCAGCGCATCGGTTTTAATTCAAAAATGAATGATATGGAAGCAGCCCTTGGATTAGAAGGTATTGAAACCTTCGATGAATTTTTCAATAAACGCAAAAACAATCTGTATAACCTCCTTGAAATAACCAAGGATTTATCAAAATACAGTTACTTTATCAAAGAAGAAAAATATGAAAAAGTCAGTCCCCACGCTTTCCCCATTGTATTGAAAGATAAAAAATATAACCGGAATAAGCTCTATCAATTTCTGGAATCCAAAAGTATCCAGTGTAAAACATTATTTGGGAGCCTGCCTACCCAGCACAATGCCTTCAAATTCCTGAAGTATAAATTAGGAGATTTCCCGGTATCGGAATATATCGGGGATAATGGTCTGCATTTCGGTATGCACCAATATCTCAACGATGATGATATGAGTTATATTAATGACACATTGAGAAGTTACTTCCGAGAGTTCCGATAGATATGGAAAATAAAAATACTCTTATTTCTGAATATATTGAAACGAGTATCCAGACAAAAAAAGATCTTCTACAGGACCATATTTCGGAAATCGTCCGTGTAGCGGATGTCATCCTAAATGCCTGCCGGAACGGTAATACTATTTTCTGGTTTGGTAACGGGGGAAGTGCAGCGGACGCTCAACATCTTGCATGTGAACTAGTGAGCAGATTTTTTCTTGATAGAAAAGCACTCGCCTCAATTGCCCTTACGACAAATACCTCCGAATTGACCGCTATCGCAAATGATTATGATTTCAATACCGTTTTTTCCCGGCAAATTGAGGCATTGGTAAAACCGGGCGATGTAGTTATTGGCATAAGCACCAGTGGGAATTCTTTCAACATCGTTGCAGGTATTAAAAAAGCTAAACAACTCGGTGCGATCACCGTTGCATTAACGGGAGCAACTGGGGGAAAACTTCGCAAAGACGCAGATTATCTTATTGCGGTACCATCTGATGTTACCCCGCACATCCAGGAATCTCATATCATGATCGGACATGTGCTCTGTTATCTTGTGGAGAAGGAGTTATTCGGAGAAAATGAAAAGTGAAGCGGTATTTCTTGATCGAGATGGAACTATCAACATAGATGTGCATTATCTGGATGACCCTGATAAATTTGAGAGGTATCTCGGTGTTCCGACAGGAGTGAAAAACTTCGGGAGAACGGGTTTGAAATTATTGTAATAACCAACAAATCCGGCATTGCACGAGGATATTTCACAGAAAAGCAGTTATCAGATATTCACGAAAGAATGAAACAAGAATTTCAAAAGTTTGATGTGACACTGGATGAAATACATTATTGCCCTCAACACCCGGATGACAAATGCAACTGCAGGAAACCTAATACCGGATTATTTGAAAATGCTATAAATGAGCATAATATTAATAGGGTATAGTACCATTTTAACCACCAACTCGTAAAGGAAATTACGAGGAAGAAATGGGAAAAATATTATGCCCAAAATGCAGGTCAAAAAAAATTTACCTCATTTCTAATGGGAAGAGAAAATGCTCTCAGTGTAAATACGAATTCACACCACATCGTCTACCTCTCTATCTTACGAGAGATCAATGGAGAGAGAACATCAGATGGTTCCTTCTGGAGTAGAGCAGTCAGAACAGTTCATTAAGGACCGGTTTTGAATGGAAAAGAGTTCTGAGAGCCCTTACGTATGTCAGGACCTCTCTGATGAAAGATGTACCCGAGATCTTCTCCGGAACTGTTGAAGTGGATGAAACCTATCTCGGCGGTCAGTGGAAGAACAAACGAAGATCAATCCGAGATCAGGGATCCAAACGAGGACGAGGTACAAAGAAACAACCGGTATTCGGGATCCTCTGTCGCAATGGGACGGTCTGGGCCGAGGTTGTTGACGACGTTGGAACTGAAACACTTCAACCTCTCATCTCAAAGAAAGTTTCAGCCGGTTCTATCGTCTGTTCAGATACCTGAAAAGCATACACCGGCATCGCTTCGCGAGGATACGTCCACCGTCTCGTCAATCACGGCGAAAAACAGTACAGCGATGGAAAAGGAAATCATATCAATGATCGGGAGGGATTCTGGGGATACTTGAAACGAAAACTGGTATCGAAAGGTTGGATCCAACGAGAGAGAATACCTCTCTACTTAGGGGAGTACGTATGGAGATACAATCACAGAAATGAAAACGATAATGTTAAAGTGAAACGTATCATCAAGCTACTTGAACACGAGGTT
>Ga0209777_10002611_pt1 | contig 23376 bp, 19 predicted proteins | sample FrelakmetHBP12HB_FD_187147 | JGI IMG/M metagenome (GOLD analysis project Ga0209777, IMG submission 187147) | Freshwater lake sediment microbial communities from the University of Notre Dame, USA, for methane emissions studies -HBP12 HB (SPAdes)... | ecosystem: Environmental > Aquatic >...
CGGCGGCCGTCAGTTGCGAGCTGCTGACGAAAGTGGTGGTGAGTGGCGCGCCGTTCCAGTTGACGGTCGCGCCGGAGACGAAGCCGGTGCCGTTCACGGTCAGGGTGAAATCCGGCCCGCCCGGCGCGACGGCCGACGGCACCAGAGGTTGATTAACAAATGGGACTTGGGCAAAGGCGTTTGCTGCCAGCAGGGCGAGAGGCAATAAGATCAGCCGCCCGAGGTTCATCGTCTTGCGCGAGACCTTCTCTGGGCGCATGCCGCCACCCCCTGCATATAATTTCGATTGTAGTCAGGATACTCTCTCGCAAGAAATTGTCAAGCCAGGTGCAGCAGGTGACGAGCGCCCGTCCCGAGCCCGTGGTTGTCATCCTGAGTCCGTTCGCTTCGCTCGGGGTAAACTGCGCGAAGGATCCTTTTCATTTCGCTCAGGATAAACTTCGCGAAGGATCCTTCTGATTTCGCTCAGGGCAAATGCGCGAAGGAAAGCGCGCAAAGCCTTTATTGTCAGAGCGAGATTCCTCTCCGTCAGCTGACGGATCGGAATGACAGCGAGGGGCTCGGAATGACAGCGTTGAAAGTCGGTTCCCAGTACACTGTTGGACCTTCAACCTTTGACCTTCGACTTCTTCCTCAGCGCCTTTCGAGGCGCAGGGCCCAGATTTCGCCGCCCGCCATTTGCTTCTCGAAGATCACCTTACCTTCAGATTCTCGGAAGGAAAACTTGCGGTCATCCGTCAAGCTACGCGCTTCCCGAACGGCCCAGGGGACGTGAACCTGCAATGTGGCGTTGGCAGTTTTTGGGGAGTGATTGAAGGCAAACAGAAACTCGCTACGCTCACCGACCAGTCTTCGCACCTCGAGCTCGCTGGTCGCCGGGCCGGAGACTTCGACTTCCGATGTGACCCCGGCGGCGCGGGCGATGGCAATGATCCAATGCCGTGTTGCCGGGTCCTGCTCCCGCTGGCACGCCAGAGCAAGGAAAGTGCCGGCCAGAATCGCCTTGCCCTGGCCGTAGGAATTCTGGACGATGGCCGGCGCGCCATCGGCGAAGCGAGCCAGGACGCGCGCCTTGTCGAGGGGTTGCAGTTCTTCTTCGAAGGCCTCGCCGAGGGCCTTTTCGCCGGCCTTCAGGCCGGGAAGTTCCGCGCGGGGTTCCAGGTTGAGTAAAACTTTCTCCACGGGCCGGATGACCTTCTCGCGCGCGCCGAAGACTTCGTGCAACCCGAATCCCGGAACGATGTCGCTGGCGAAACCGCGCTCGTCGTTCCAGCCCAAGCGGGCTTCCGCCACCACCGTTCCGCCATTGCGGATGTACCGGGTCACGCCCTCCGCGACCTCGCGCGAGAGCATCACGGGAAAAGGCAGAAAGAGAATCTTGTACGGCGCCAGGCGGTCGTGCACGACGTCGTCCGGGTGAACGAAGTCCACGGGAATTTGTTGCTCGAAAAATGCGCGGTGCAATCCCTCCAGGGAATCGCGAGTGGCGTTGCCGAGCTTGGAAAGCGAGGGTTGAGAGCCGCCAACCATATAAGAGAGCCGATTGAAGAGGATTGCCACCTGGGCGGGGGCGGGCGTGGCGGCGAGCAACTCGCCTCCGTTGCGCGCGATGCTTTGCGCGATCTTTCCCGCCGCGCGCGAGCGCTCGGTCAGCGTGCCGTCCAGATTGATCAAGCCGTAGCCGTTCGACTCGAAGCCGGAACTCATGGGGTACCAGGCATAAATGGAAATCTCGCGCGCTCCGTGGGCGAGCACCTGCCAGAGCCAGAACTGCTCGTCGGCGGAGTCTACCGGGGCGGCGATGCGCATGCCGGTCACGCCCTGTCCGGCCTGAAGCTCGCCAATCCAGAAGCCCTTGCCGTAGCTGCGCCCGGCGGAACGCGTGAAATCCAGCGCCGCGGCCATCATCAGGTAGGGCCAGGGACGTGTGGACTCCGAGTGCTTGGGGTAAAGCGAGGTGCCGAAGAAATCGGCGTTGGCGGCCATCTTCCAATCGTCCGGCTCGCCGTAGCCGTCGGTGGGCGAAGTGAACAGGCCGGGGACCGCGGCGTGACTGGTGATGGGATGCGCGTGGTCCTCGCTGCGCACCGCTTCCACGCGCGTGCGCAGGTCTCCGGCGAGCTTGTCGTCAATGAAGGCGCGCCAATCGAGGTAGTCGGTGTAGGAGAGAATCGTGCTGGCCCGCGGAGGCTGCACCTGCTCCCAGCGCTCGAAATTGCGATACCAGGCGGCGTTCAGTTTCTCCAGCGTCTCGTATTTCTTCTTCAGCCACTCTCGAAAGCGTGCCTGGCTGTTGGGGCAGAAGCAGAACTCCGGGTTGGAGAGGAAGGGAAACTCCGCCCAGTTGATGACGTGCGGCTCGCTCCAGACGTCCCAGCCGTAAAGCGCGGCAGAGCGATTGGCTTGGCGCGAGAGCGCTGCTAGGAATTTCACGACCTCGCTGCGCACGCCTGGGTGATCAATGCAGAATCCCGGCGCCGCCTGGGATTCAATCACCGCGCCGCTGCGGTCCACGAAGCGGCCGTCGGGATAGCGCTCGCCCACCCAGTCCGGCGCGGAGTCCAGATAGATCTGAACGATCACGCGCAGGCCGCGCTCCTGCGCCAGGCGCATCAACAAGTCGAGGTTCGAAAAATTGAACTCGCCGGGGCGCGGCTCGGCGGTGGCCCAGTCCACCCAGCATTTGACCGTGTTGAAGCCCACCGCCTTGATTTGGTCAAGGTCTTTGCCCCAGCGTTTGGCGCTGGTCGCATCGACGGGCTCCAGCATGGGCGCGCGCGCCTTGCCGCCCCCGTACCAGACCGCCACGGGAAAGAATGAGCCGTCGCGGTCAGCGGAGGTTTGTGGACCGCCGGCCAGAGCGGGCGGCGCTAAAAGAAGGATTCCCAGAACTGCTTTCCATAACCAGGAAGAAAGCATGGCTGATACCTCGGAAGGGGCGCAGAATTGAAAACCGGAGGTCCGCGCTACGGGCGGAGGTGCCGGGCGCTGACTGCGGGCCGGTTCGTAGCGGCCACCCCTCGGCGGCAATCTGCTGGTTGCGAAGTGCCGGGCTAAAGCCCCGCGCTACGGCAGGGCGCGCGCCAATGCTTCGAGTTCCGGCTCGCCGGGGCCCAGCGGCAGTTTCACTTTGCCGCGCTGGACGGCGGAGCGGCAGATGGCCATCATGATCTCGAGGTCTTTGTAGGCGCTTTCCCCGTTGCAGGGATGGACTTTCGAATCGTCGTCGAGCCATTCGACCATTTCCTGGACGTAGGGACCCATATCGTGCTCGTAGTCCATGCTGCCCGGCCCGGACATCAGGCCCTGGGGCGTGACGGCGCGCCATCCCCCACCCGTTAGCACTTCCGCAAAGCCTTCGCTGCCCTGGGCGCCCATGCGGCATTTCCGCCACCAGTAGTCCACCTCGGGAACGTCGGGCGCGCCCTCGCCGCACTCGACGATGCCGCGCACGCCATTCGCGAACTGGATGAGGCCGGCGACGTAGTCGGGCGAGGGGTGATTATCGGAAAACTTTCCTTTGCCGTGCGCCTGTCCCACCACCCATTCGGCTTCCGCGTAGTCGTTGAACCAGCGCGCGTAGTCGATGAGGTGCGTCAGCATGTGGATCATCCAGCCGGTAGCATGGCCATAGACCGTGTGCACGCGCCCGATGGCGCCGCTGGCGATAAGCTCTTTCACTTTCTTGTAGTGCTCGCCGTAGCGGTGCTGGTGGCTGACCACGGTTTTGATTCCCGCCTGGCGCACCAGCTTCATGATCTCAAGCGCTTCGTTGGTGGAAAGCGCGGTGGGCTTCTCGTATGCGATCAGCTTGACGCCCGCCTCGGCCCCCACGCGAATGAGGGGCAGGCGCAGGTCGGGCAGCGTGCAGAAACAGAAGACGTCGGGCCGGGTTTTGCGGACCAGGGCTGCCGCGTCGGCGCTGGTCTCGGTGACGTTGAACTTCTTCGCCGCGGCCTCCAGGCGCCCCGCATCGATGTCGCAGACGCCCACCAGCTTGAAGCGTCCGTTCTTTTGGAAAGCGTCGGCATGATGCGTGCCCCGCTTTCCCATGCCGGCAACCACGACTGTAAACGTCTGGTTTGAACTCATGGATGAATGCTCCTTCCACGTGGAAACTCGAAATTCGAAGATCGAAATTCGGGGATAGGCGGGTTTCCAGTTTCGGACTTCGAGTTTCGAAGCTGGGGGGGCAAAGCCTGCCCGTGCAGGGATGCCCCCGTTACTTGGCGTCCGACTCTTGACCTTTGACCTTCGACTCTTGATCTGTCTTTCTACGCCGCGTGGCCCTTGGCGGCGCGCTTCTGGTCCCAGGCCCGGATAGCCTGAATCACCGTCTGCACTTCCTCCTGTGTCAGCTCAGGGTACATGGGCAGCGACAGCACGCGGGCGGCCGAGCGCTCCGAATGCTCCAAGGAGCCCACGATGCGGGCGCCCATTCCCCAGGGGAAACCCTCTTGCTGATGGATGGCGATGGGATAGTGAGTGAGCGCTGTAATCTTCTGAGCCTGCAGATGGGCTTGCAGGTCATCGCGGCCTTCGCACTCGACCACGTAGAGATGATAGATATGCCGATAGCCGGGCAGGGCATAAGGGAGCGTGAAGGAAACGCCCGCCAGTCCCTGGTCATATTCCTGGGCGCGAGCCCGCCGCAAGTCGTTCCATTCGTCCAAATGCCTCAGCTTGACGCTGAGCACCGCCCCATGGAGTTCGTCCAGGCGGCTGTTGTAGCCCATGCTGTGCACCGAGCGCTTCGGCGAGCCGTGGTTGCGCAGCTTGCGAATGCGCGCGGCGACTTCGGCATCGTTGGTCAGCACGGCGCCGCCGTCCCCGAAGCAGCCGAGGTTCTTCTGAATGATGAAGCTGGTGCAGAGGGCGTCGCTGAGCTCGCCCAGGGCGAAGTCGTCTCCGCGCGCGCCCAGGGCCTGTGCGTTGTCCTCAATGACCCGCAGGTTGTGGGCTTTCGCAATCTTCGCCACTTCCCGCATCTTGGCGGGTTGTCCATAAAGATGCACCGGCACGATGGCCTTGGTCTTGGGTGTGATGGCCGCTTCGATCAGATTGGGATCGATGTTGCAGGTCCGAGGATCAATATCCACGAAGACCGCGGTAGCGCCGGCGACCCAGATGGCCTCCGCAGTGGCAAAGAAAGTGTTCGAGGTCGTGATCACCTCGTCCCCCGGCCCGATCCCCATAGCCATGAAAGCCAGCCAAAGAGCGTCCGTTCCGGAGTTGACCCCCACCGCTTCCTTCTGGTGGCAGTAGGCTGCCATCTCCTGCTCGAATTGCTTCACCTTGGGGCCGAGAACATAAGTGCCGCTTTCCAATACTTCCTGAATGGCTCCATCAATCTCTTTTTTCAAATTGTGATACTGCCGCACGTGGCCGTAGAACCCGATTTCCATAAATGCAACCTCCGCTATTCTCCTCAAAATGGGCCGCTGAAAAATCTGTAGCGGCGGCTTTATGCCGCCCCTCAGGTCGTGCGAGCGTTTAACTTATGGCGAGGTAAAGTCGCCGCGACCTCTCGACGATTGGTTTTTCAGCAGCCTCTCCGGATCTTGTCGAGCGTCCAAGGTAATCCCAAAAGCGCATGCCGAGCAAGCGTAATCTTGTCACGACGGTGTCCTTTTTCCGTAGTCTGTAGCGCCGGAACGCACCGGTATGTTGGAGGACCGGTGATTCCCCCCGTTGGGGGCGACGGACAAAGGACAACTGACTACTGACAACGGACCCTGACTGATGTATATTCAGTGTAGATACGACGAAGGGAAGAGAAAATGGCAACCACACAGCTTGCCAAATGGGGAAACAGCCTGGCGGTTCGCATCCCGAAAGCGGTGGCGGAGGACGCTCAGTTGCGGGAGGGTGAACCCGTTACGGTTAGCGTCGCCCGCCAGGGCGGTCTCGTGATTAAAAGGGCTGGCCGCAAGTACCGGCTGAGCGAGCTTGTCACACGCATTACGGCAAAGAACCGGCACCGGGAAACCGACTGGGGTGAACCGCAAGGCAAGGAGATCTGGTGAAACGGGAATGGGTCCCGCACGCGGGCGATCTGGTCTGGCTCAGCTTTGATCCGCAGACGGGACGTGAACAAGCCGGACGTCGCCCTGCCCTTATCCTGTCGCCGGCGGAGTATAACCGGAGGAGCGGCCTCGCCCTGGCGTGTCCGATTACCAGCCACGTGAAAGGCTACCCCTTCGAGGTGCAACTTCCCCCAGGTCTGCCGTTGAGGGGCGTAGTTCTTGCAGACCACCTCAAGAGTCTAGACTGGCGAGCGCGTCGCGCGGAACCCGCCGGCCACCTTCCCACTGAGGTCCTGCAGGATGTGCTGGATCGTCTTGCTCCGCTGCTGGGGTACTGATGGGCAGTTGCTCGTGGTGAGTGGTTAGCGGCAGGCCCCAACCCCTAAGACCCAGCCCCCCGAATCCGAAACCCAATCCCGAGTCACGGGCAACTGACCACTGACCACTGACAACTGACTACTTTTTCACACCGTTCTGGTCACAATGTGGAGTTCGCGCGGCTTGTCGGGGTCCAATCCTTTGACCTCAGCCAGCAAGGCGCAGAAGAGCTGGCCGGGGACGATGTAAGGGATGGGCGTGTAGATTTCGTGAAGATTGCCGGGAACGCGGATGAGGCGCGTGGCGGCGGGGATGTGCGCACCGGCGGAAGAAAAAACCAAGGTCTCCGCGCCCAGGTGTCGCAGCCGCTCGGTAAGACGTTTCAAGTCACGAAAGACCTTCCCGGGCGGCATCAGGATGAGCACCGGGAAGCCCGGCTCGACGAGCGCCACCGGGCCGTGCAGGAAGTCGGCGGCGGAAAAGCGCTCCGCCACCACGTAGCAGGTTTCCATCAGCTTGAGGGCCAGCTCGAAGGCGTTCGCATAGTTGATTCCCCGCGCCAGGACCACGCACTGGCGCATGTAACGATAGCGTTCCACCAGCTCGCGCAATTCGGGGATGAGCCGGAGCGTTTCCCGGGTGTGGTCCGGAATTTCGCTGACTTCGCTAATGGTAATGTGAGGACCCAAGGCCGAGGCGAGAAGATAGAAGAGCAAGAGCTGGCCCGTGTAGGTCTTGGTGGCGGCCACCGTGCGCTGTTTGCCGGCGCGAACCAGGAAGACGTCGTCCACGAGTTGCGCCATGGTGGAGCGGCGCTCGTTGGTGATGCCGAGCGTGTAGGCGCCCTGGCGGCGCGCCGCCTTGAGGACCAAGTTGATGTCCGCCCCTTCTCCTGATTGCGAGACGCCCACCACCAGAGCCTGACGCAAGTCCAGCCGCGCGTGATAGAGCGTGTGAATCGAGGGGGCGCTCATGGACACCGGGATGCCGGTGGTGAGCTCCAGCAAATAACGCCCGAAACGCGCCGCGTTGTCGGAGGTCCCCCGCGCTACCAGCACGATCAATCGGAAATTCTTCTGGCGCGCGATGGCCTGAAACTCCCGCGCGTGCTCGCGCTCGGCGCGAAAAGTGCGGCGCAGCGCCTCCGGCTGCTCCAGGATTTCTTTCATCATCAAGGACATGGGTTCACCATCTCTCGGGCTAGAGCCAGCGCGCCTTCGACAGGCTCGCGGCGGAGCAGATGCACCTCCGCACGCGGGGCAGCGGACCGGAGGAAGTGCTTGAAAACGGCGCGAATGGTCGCGCTGGACTTGAAGACTCCGCCTGCACAGAATATCCGGAAGTGGCGCTTCCGCCAACCCAACTGTCGAATCAAAGTGGACGCCAATTCAGCAAGGTTCATCCCAGCCTGCCGGCACAATATCCGGGCGGCCCCATCGCCTCGGCGCGCGGCGTCGACGACGAGAGGAGCTAAGGCCGCGATCTGGTCCTGAGTCAGAGCCAGCATGACCACCTGGGTGATGTTCTGAAGTCCCAAGGCGCGGCAGATTCTCCGCGTGAGCAAGGTGTGAGGACCACGCAGGTCGTAATCCTGCAAAGCGGCGGCGACCGCCTTGCGCCCCAGATCGTAGCCGGAGCCCAAGTCGTCAAAGGGGATGCCCCAACCTCCCGCGCGCAAAATACGGCCCTGGGCGTCCTGCCCGTAGGCGATCGAACCGGTGCCGGCAATCACAATGATTCCCGGCTCTCTGCCCAGGGCGGCGCGCAAAGTGATAGCGGCATCCACGGTCAGTAGATGATGGCGAGCGGGGATGGCCTTGTGCAGCCAGCCGAAGAGCGGGCCGTGTACTTCGGCTCGGTCCACGCCCGCCAAGCCGGCGCAGACGGCATCGAGGAGGATGCCCTTGTAGCGCCGGCCTCCGACCGGCGCCTCGCTCCTGCGCCTTACATGTCGGCGATCAGAGATCGCCGCTACAGCGAGGGCCTGGCGCGCGGCGCGAAGCAATTCGCGCTGGGCGGCGGCAAATCCCACTTTCAGGGGGTTCGAGGGGCCCGCCGTCGCGCGCCCGAGCACCGTCCCCGCTTCGTTAGCCAGCCAAGCGGTGGTGCGGGTCCCCCCGCCATCGATTCCAAGGAAGTAGGCCATTAGAACAGTAGGCAGTAGACAGGAAACGGGGCGCGGTTTAGGGCGGCACGCCGGGCTCCCCCTCCGCCGACGGGGACAGGTTCCGCCCGGCGCTCCGGGGCCGAACGTCGCTCGGCCCTACTCATGGACAGCGACGACTTGGAGGACCTCGTCCATGGTGGTCCAGCCATTCTGCAGCAACCACACGGAGTAGTCCTTCAAAGTTGTCATGCCGTTTCGGATGGCCGCCTCGGTAATAACTTCCGTCGTGCCACCCGCGGCCACCAAGCGCCGCAACTCCGCATTCATTCGCAAGACTTCATAAACGCCGACGCGAATCCCCATTGACGCTTCCGCCGATTATACTACCCCCGTCAAGGCCAACAAGTCATTCTCCTCCAAGGAGTTCCCGCCGGCGCGCGCCCCGCCTCCAAACACATAAGAGGTTGCGGAGTCGAGGCGTCGGGGCTACCAGAGGTCGGGAGGGGCGCGAATACTTGACACAACCCGGCGCGGGCCGTTATATAATCGCCTGCTAAGCGGCCTGTCGCCTCTGGGTAGTCGTTGCGATCTTGAGCTCAGGTTCCTGGTGGACAGATCTCCGAGTGAGGTCTGCTGCTATCTTCGAAGCCTGCCTGCAACCGATTCTGGGAGCTCTCCCGTATTTACCTCAGGCGCCAAACCGTTGGTTGACGGGCTTGCAGTCCGTCGGTTGACGGATTCCGGCCGAAATGGCTGTCGCGGGTTTTTCCCTGACTCACGAACGGGGTAGGGCGTGCACTGTCTATCCGTCGCCTGTCCGTCAGCCGACGGACAGGGCTGGCGGGCGCAGGCAGGGTTCACGGGGGGAGGACGCATGGAACTCAGGAAGGATCCCATTACCCAAAACTGGGTCATCCAGGAGGAGGGAGAAGTTTCGTGGCCGGGCGTCGAGGCCTGCCCCCTCTGCCCGGGACGGGAGTACCTGTCTCCTCAGACCATTTATGTTCACAACAACGGCGCGGGCACCTGGCAGGTGCGGGTGACTCCTCACCTGCGGCCCTTGTACCGGATCGAGGGTGATGCGCTTCGGCGCGCCGAGGGCCTCTACGACAAGATGCGGAGTCTGGGCGCGCATGAAGTCGTGGTGGAGCATCCTGACCACCAGATCCCGCTCTCCCAACAGAGCGATGAAAACGTGGCCCAGGTCCTTCGCGCCTACCTTACCAGGATCGTGGACCTCAAGAAGGACCGGCGGTTCCGCTACATTACGGTGTTCCGCAACCAGGGCACGCTGGCGGGCCAGGACCTGGAACATCCCCACTCACAAATTACCGCCACCCCATTTATTCCCCGCCGCTTGGTTTACGAGCTACGTTCCAGCCAGCGCTACTATGAGCTGAAAGATCGCTGCCTGCTCTGTGACATCGCCAAGCAGGAGTTGACGCAGCAGACGCGCACGGTGGAGTGGGACAACCAATTCCTGGCCTTCTGCCCGTTTGCCTCGCGCGTTCCTTATGAGGTCTGGGTCCTGCCGGTGAATCATCACTGCGCGTTCGAGGAAGACGTGAGCTCCTGGGACCGCCAAATGCACTTCGCGCGCTTCCTGAAATCCATCCTCCGGCGCGTCGAATCCATCGCGTCGGCTTACCACTTGGTGCTTCACACCTCGCCCAACATTCGCGCCAAGTTCGAGCGCACCGACCACTGGCGCACCCTGGCGGACGACTATCACTGGCACTTCGAACTCCTCCCCGTCATCCAGTCCAAGTCGAAGTCCTACAGCGTGAAGGAGGTCTATTACAATTCCCTCCTGCCGGAACAGGCCGCCGAGCAACTGCGCGCGGTCGGTACCGAAGCGCCGGCTTCGAAAACCTGAATCAGTCGAAGGTTGAGGGCTGGAAACTGGAAACTAGGAACTGGAATCGGCAGGTGACTCAGATCTCATCCGTCAGCCGACGGGGAGCACCGTCCCGATCGGATGGGGACAGGATTCGGCGCTCCCCCAGCAAGCGACGATGCTAGGTTGTGCCTCCGCAAGCGCCTTGCCTCACTCAAACCTCAACGCCACCATGGGATCGACTCGCGAAGCTCGCCGCGCCGGGAGGTAACCCGCAAACGCGGCCACGGCGATCATGACCGATGCGGACACCGTTAGGGTCAAAGGGTCGGTCGGCTTGAGGTCATACAACATGCTGGAGATTACGCGCGTGGCCGCGAGCGCCGCCGGAATCCCTATGGCCACACCCAGAGCCACCAGGATGAGCGTTTCGCGCATGACCATTCCGAGAATATTGTGCCGCTCGGCGCCGAGTGCCATACGAATGCCCATTTCGTTCGTCCTGCGGGCGACAGCATAGGACATGATGCCGTAGAGGCCCACGCAAGCAAGCACCAGAGCCAGCAAACCGAAGAAACTCGAAAGCTTCGCAAACAGACGCTCTTGGAAGAGAGTTTGATCGATTTGCTCAGTTTGGGTCTTTACTTCCATCAACGGGAGATTGTTCCCAAGCGATTGCACGGCGCGGCGGACGCTCGTCACAATGTCTTTGGGATCGCCCTCTGTCCTGACCTCGAAGTGCATCGGTCCAAGCTGCTCCAATTGTTGCAAGTAAGGGAAGTAAACCGTGGGCGGGACATCCCCGCGTAAATCTGCGTATCTCGCGTCCCCCACCACACCCACAATCTCGATGTCCCCACTCGTTTTCTCGTCGCTGCCGATATGCCGTCCGATGGGGTTGGAGTTGAGAAAGTATCTGTGAGCGAATGTTTCGTTGATCACGGCGACCTTAGGCGCGACAGACGTGTCTTCGGCCCCGATGGTGCGACCCAGCACGAGTGGAATTCCCATGGTTTCAAAGAATCGTGGCCCGACGCTATTGAAATAGACTCCCCCCGACGTGTCACGGCCTGTTGGAGTCTGGTTAGGGGCGTATCCCTGAATTGCGAGACCGCCGATGCTGACGCCACCGCCAATCAGCGTGTGGTTTGAGACGCTGGCTGAGCGCACGCCGGGCAGCGCTTCAAGGCGCCTGGCCAATTCCTGGTAAAACGATGCCAGCCTCTCGCCTTGGTAGCCATTCTGGGTGGGATCGATTCCGAAGAGCAGGATGTTGTATCGGTTAAATCCGGCGTTAAGGCTCTCAAGATTCTGGAGCGTGCGGACGAACAAGCCTGCGCCTACCAGGAGCAACAGCGACATCGCCACCTGCGCGACCACGAGCGCTTTTCCCAGCCCCGACCGGGCGCCTCGATACGCGCCCATCGAGCCGCTTCCGGCGCTTTCCTTCAGGGCTGGAGTCAGGTCGAGGCGAGTGCCGCGAAACGCCGGGGCCAACCCAAAAAGGATGCCGGTGAGCACCGAAACGGCGGCGGAGAAGCCCAGAACGCGCACGTCCGGATGCACGCTCAGCGTGACAGGATCCCGTCCGCTGGACATGAACGCTACGAGGAGGCTGGTGGCCCAATAAGCGAGCACGAGTCCGACCACGCCACCCAAAGTCGCGAGCAACACGCTCTCTGTCAACATCTGCCGGATAAGCCGCCGCCGGCCCGCGCCGATGGCGAGGCGCACCGCGATTTCCTTCTGTCGTGTCGTGGCGCGTGCCAGCAGCAGGTTCGCGACGTTGGCGCAGGCAATGAGCAGCACTAATCCCACGACAGCCATGAGAATAAACAAAGGTTTCGAAAACTCCTGACGCAGATAATCAAGTCCTTTGCTTGCCGGCGCGAGTTCGAGGTGAGGAAGACCTTGCGCTCCTACCCTAGATTCATTTTCAGAGGATTGTTCCGGCGGGCCCGCTTTTCGCGCGGCCTCTTGCTGCGCGGCCATGCTCTGTTGGAATGCCCCTTCCAGTGCCGCACGCGCCTGGGGTTCGGTGATTCCAGCCTTCAGCCGCCCCAGGATGGAAACCCACCAGTCGTCCCCCCTGATGAACTTCGAACGGCCTTTCTCAGTCCAACTCGGTTCCACCTGTGGCTGGGTATGGAGCGGCAGCCAGGCGTCAAGCGAATGGCCAGGTTGGAGTCCGAAGAATTCAGGCGGCGTTACGCCAATGATGGTGAAAGGCACGCTGTTGATCGTGATCGCTCTCCCCACCACGGAAACCTCGCCTCCGAACCGCCGCTCCCAATAACCGTAGCTGATCATCGCTACCGGCGCGGCGCCGGCCCTGTCGTCCGCCTCCGTGATCGTCCGGCCGACAACTGCGGTGAGGCCCAGCCCTGAAAAATAGTCGCCGGAGACTAGCTCGCCGTTGGCCCATTCCGCCTGCCCGTTCACGTTGAAGTTCACCGGATCCGGATCGGCGAAAGCAAATACACTGGAAAACACGTCGTTACGGGCGTGGATCTGCTCAAAGGTGGGATAAGAGAACGAGGTGCTCGTGAACCGTCCAGTCTTATCCTGATCCATATTCCCGCTCAGCGAGTGGATGATCCCGTTGGCGGGCATGATCCCTGGCAAGCTTTGCGCGGCCCAATTGAGCAGCGTCAGTTGCTCCGGATTCTTCACTGGCAGCATTCTGAGCATTACGGCGTCGATCAGGCTGAAGATCGCCGTGTTCGCCCCGATTCCTAATGCCAGCGACAGCACCACGACCGCCGTAAAGCCGGGATTTTTCCGCAGCATCCGCACGCCGTAGCGAATGTCCTGCCAGATGCTCGCTATAAAGTTGTTTCCTCCTCGTCCGCCCGGAATAATGGGTTCGCGCTCTACCTCTTGCTCCACCTGCCGCAAGCCGCCCGCTAACAGATCCTCCTCGCTCAGTTCTTCGAGCGCCACGCGACGGGCTTCCTCTTCTGTCGCCCCACCGGCGATCAGCTCCTGGTAGCGGTCCTCCAGGTGTTGTGCCACTTCCTCAACGATCTCTGCCTCGCGCGCCGGCGCCAGCTTCAAGGAGGCAAGCCGCCTGGCCAACTCTTCTTTCCATTCAGGCATGTTCAGCCTCCACGATGCGCCCCGTAATGCGATCGACGGCCTCGACAAACCGTTGCCAGCCATGCCGCTGCGAAGCCAGCACTCTTCGGCCCTCGGGCGTCAGGCGGTAATAGCGGCGCCGCCGCTGCCCGCTCTTTTCCACCCATCGGCCTTGAAGCAGGCTGCGCTTTTCCAGGCGATAGAGCAGCGGATAGAGCGAGGCCACGTGGTAGCGCAGGGTACCGCCCGAACGCAGCTCGATAAGCTTGCTGATTTCATAGCCGTGGCGAGGCCGGGCTTCCAGTAGGGAGAGTATGAGCAGCGCGGCACTGCCCTTCTTCCACTCGGGGTCAGAGGCTTGCGATTCCATATATGGCATCCCAATATATTAAGCGTCGCGCCCCGGCACTGTCAAGCCCATTTTCCTCTCTCCCTGGCAAGGCCCGGCTCTGTTCAATTCGCTGCAAGTCCTGTACGATAGATGAGTTCGGGTTCCTGTCACCATCATGTTAGGTCGAACGATTTCGCATTACCACATCTTAGAAAAGCTCGGTGGCGGCGGCATGGGTGTGGTGTACAAGGCCGAAGACACCCGGCTGCATCGGTTCGTCGCCCTCAAGTTTTTGCCCGCGGCGCTGGTGAAAGACCAGCAAGCCCTGCAGCGGTTCCAGCGTGAGGCCCAAGCGGCGTCCAGCCTGAATCACCCGAACATCTGCACCATCTACGATGTAGGTGAGTATGAAGGCCACCCCTTCATTGCCATGGAGCTACTGGAGGGCCACACCCTCAAACACCTCATCGACGCAGAGGCGGGCTCCGTGGCTGCCCCTGGGCGCGCGCCAGGCGTGCCCCTACCCATCGACACGCTACTGGATCTCGCCATTGAGATTTCGGACGCTCTGGGTGCGGCGCACCGAAAGGGAATTGTTCACCGGGACATCAAGCCGGCAAATATTTTTGTGAGCGGTTATGGGCACGCAAAGATTCTCGATTTCGGAATAGCCAAAATTACGGCGGGACAGCCAATCACAGAAGGTGCCGGGGCAGGGGCCCTGCTGACGGCCCCTACTGAAGAGCACCTGACGAGCCCGGGCACAGCCATTGGCACCGTGGCCTATATGTCTCCCGAGCAGGCGAGGGGCAAAGAACTCGACGCGCGCACAGACCTGTTCAGCTTCGGCGCGGTGCTTTACGAAATGGCGACGGGACGCAGGCCGTTCGAGGGGACCACCACGGCTGTCATCTATGACGCGATCCTGAATCGGGCGCCCGTGCCGATCACCAGCCTAAACTCCCAATTGCCGCCCAAGCTCGAAGAGATCATCAACAAGGCGCTCGAAAAAGACCGCGACCTGCGTTGCCAGACCGCCGCCGAACTGCGCACCGACCTAAAGCGACTGAGGCGGGATACGGATTTAGGCCGCGCATTCTCCGTGTCGGGTGTCGGCCCTGTACCTGCCGCCCTGCAGAGTGGCACGGGCATGGCTGCTTCGGCCCAGGGCATCACCGCAGCGGCCTCCTTGCCGGCCGAAAGTGGGGCTTTCAAACCCTCTCTCCGGAAACGATGGCCGGTGGCGCTGGTTGGCGCTGCGATTATCGCCGCTGCGGCTCTTACTTTCTGGTTGGCCCGCCCGCTCACTCCACCCAGGGTTTCGGGTTACGCCCCACTCACCAACGACGGACGCCAGAAGCCTTCCAGTTTTTCGCTTGATGATCCCCTTCCGTATCCCATCGTCACCGATGGCTCCAGGCTTTATTTCTGGGAATCGGGCCCTGGGGTGTCCCAGGTATCCACTTCAGGCGGGGAGACGGTCCCAGTTACGATCGAGCTTCAGAGCGCCGGCCTCATCGACATTTCACCGCAAGGATCAGAATTGCTGGTGGGGAGTCCCAACCCCCAGGATACCTTCGAGTCTCTTCTCTGGATCCTACCGTTGCCGGGCAGTTCACCTCGCCGCCTGGCCGATCTTAGCGGTCACGATGGGACCTGGTCGCCGGACGGCCTGCGGATTTTCTACGCCAGCGGCTCGGATTTGTATTCCGCCAAAACGGACGGGAGCGAAGCTCGTAAGCTGGCGACGGTCGCCGGCCGTGTATGGTGGCCCCGAGTCTCGCCGGAGGGTGACCGAATACGGTTCAGCGCCTTCGACCCGAAGACCAACGCGCGCTCCTTGTGGGAGGCTTCGATTGACGGAACGCACCCCCACCCTCTGCTCCCGGGCTGGAACCCCTCGCCCGCCGAATGCTGCGGCAACTGGACTCCGGATGGAAAGTATTTTGTGTTCCAATCTACGCGCGAAGGCAGAACCGACATCTGGGCGATTCGCGAAAAGGGGCGTCTTTTCCGAGTGTCCAAGCGGGAGCCGGTACGGCTGACCACGGGTCCGCTCAACTACTGGGCGCCGCTGCCGAGCAAGAATGGAAAAAAGATTTTCGTGGTCGGCGAGCAGCCGCGTGGCGAGCTGTTGCGCTACGATGCGGAGCAGCGCCGGGCGCTTCCTTACCTGGGAGGAGTCTCTGCCGAGCAGGTGCGGTTTTCCCGGGACGGCCAGTGGGCTGCCTACGTGACCTACCCGGAAGGGACATTATGGCGGAGCAAAGTTGACGGCAGTGAGCGGCTTCAGCTCACCTTCTCCCCTCTGCAAACTGGAGTGCCTCGGTGGTCTCCGGATGGAAGACAAATTGTCTTTGTTGGCGCGCTGCCGGGGCAGCCTTGGAAAATATATCTGGTTTCCGCTGACGGTGGCAGCACCCAGGAATTGGCGCCTCAGGAAGCTACCCAGTCAGACCCTGACTGGTCCCCGGACGGGAATTCAGTCATATTTGGTGAGGTCCCGCTTCGCCAATCGGGCATTTTGCACACAGTCGGGCTCCACGTTGTCGATTTGAAGACGCGTCAGACCTCCATTCTTTCCGGGTCCGAGGGATTGTGGGCGCCGCGGGTCTCGCCCGATGGGCGCTACGCGGTCTGCCTCTCGGCGGATGCCTCACGGCTGCTGCTCTTCGATTTGAGCACCCATAAGACGGTCGAGTTGGCCAAGGGATATATTAGCTGGCCGGAATGGTCTCGGGACTCGCAGTACATCTACTTTACCGTGACGCGATCCAACAGCGCTCCGGGATTCTTTCGCGCGCGTGCCGGCGATCGCAAGGTGGAACAGATTATGAGTCTGACGGACGCCCGGCCGGGCGGGGGTGTTTTCGGTTGGTGGTACGGTCTGGCTCCTGATGGCTCCCCTCTGATGCTGCGCGATGCCGCCACCCAAGAAATCTACGGCCTCGACTGGGAAGCGCCCTGAGTAGCGCCCTGAGTAGCGCCGACCTTTAGGTCGGCAGGTTGGTTATTTTCGTATTGTGCTGACCTGAAGGTCAGCGCTACATGCCACGCCGCGTCCGTCGCCTGTCCCCTGTCGCCTGTAACCTGTAACCTGTAACCTGTCACCTCTCCTCCGGCCCTTTGTCCCTCGAAAAAGCCGCGGAGTTCTAAGTCAACTCCGCGCTACCCGGCTCCCAGAAAGCAAAAGCCCCGCACTGGGCGGGGCTCAAGGTCGGTATTGCTAGCGGAGCCTTACGCGGGTAGAACCCACTTACTGAGATAAACGGGAAGCGCCGCCGAGATACATGCCGTGTATAATAGCGCAAATTCTATTGCTCTCAAGGGAGACTTTTTGGCCGGCCCGTCTGGCGAGCGAAAAGGGAGCACGAAGCCATGAATTATAACCTGCTTGAACAAAAGTGGATTCCGGTCCTACGGAAAAATGGGATTGCCGATCGCGTGAGCATTGTTGAGGCTCTTACCCAGGCAGGCCAGATTCGTCAGATCGCCGCCAGTAACCCCATGGACCGCGTGGCGATCCTGCGTTTCCTGCTCGCGCTGCTTTATTGGTGCAAGGGCAATCCCCCGGACGACAAGGACTCGATCTCTTCGTTTCCCCCGGATTGGTTCGAAAAACTCGATCACAACAGAGACTGTTTCAACCTTCTCGGCGATGAGAAGCGGTTCTATCAGTGCAATCCCAAGTCTGGGGAAGAGGGAAAGCTTTCCGCCAACTACCTTATGCAAGAGGTGCCTACTGGCACGAACTCTTGGCACTTCCGGCATTCAACAGACGGAAGCGAAGGCTTGTGTCCGGCATGCTGCGCCATGGGGTTGTTGCGCCTGCCGCTATTTGCTACATCGGGGGGACGCGGCAAGCCGCCCGGCGTTAACCAGAAGCCGCCGGTCTATGTTGTGCCGGTCGGCGTCTCACTTGCGGAAACCTTGCGTCTCTCATGGCGCAAAGTATCGGACCCGCACTTGGGAACGCCCGCATGGGAAGAGCCGGATCTAAGGCTTCCGAAACACGGCAAGGTTCCCCTGCTTGTGGGATTAACCTCGCTGCCCCGGCGGGTGTGGTTGGACAATCCGCAGGAACCCAAAGCCAACTGCATCTCATGTGGGCGCAAAGAGCTCCTGATCCGCGAATGCGTTTTCGCCGGTATCGGCAGCGCGAAGACGGATGTAGACGGTGAGGGCCGGATCTGGAGCGACCCGCACACCATTAGTGACGGCGAGGATGTCGTTAAGCCCAGCAGCGCGCTCGGTGCAGCAGACGCGGCGGCTGGCCAATGGGCAAGGATAGCGGCGGGAATCCTTCGTGGAAAAGAAGCGAACGCCAAAAGAAGGTTGTGGGTCGTCAGCTTTGCGACAGTGCAGAACGACAAATACTTGGAGGCGATGGAGTATGAGATTCCGTTCCCGAGCACGCTAGACGATCCGCAGGTCGCGGAGGGTGTCGAAACGATTGAGAGGTGGCAGAAAGAGGGCTGGAAGCTCGTTCGCAAAGCCAAACCGAGAGGGACTTCACGAAATCATCTTGAAATTGCCCCCATGGTCGCCGCAATCCGCCCGCAGGCGGAATTCGAGGTCTCCAAGATGGCGGGCGAGTTGATCGCCGGGGAAGGTGGGGCGTGGGAGCACGCAGCGGACGAATATCGTCCGCTCATGTCGGCCGTCGCCAAATCGCTTTCACCGGGCTACACGACCGCTGCGCTCCGCAGGCGGCGACAGATTGAATATGTAAAGCCGGACATGCGGACGAACACGGCAGCGGCTGAGAAGGCCGCCCGGAAGAAGGGAGGGAACAAGTGACTCCAACCGAGCAATACGTCCAAGTCTTGACACATCTGAAGCCCGGTGAACAGGGGCTCCTGCGCCAGCATGCCGGGCGGGGGCTGGATGAATCGGTAGATGGCTTTGACCTTTTTGCTGGCCTCTGGTGGCCGTTGCGGGCGAAGGACCAGCGGGCGCCCCGCCGCGCGGTGGCGTGGCTGGTCGCAAAGCTCTATGCCTTCCGACCGATCGAGCATTCACCCGGCCAGACGCTTGCTTGGCAGCTTGGGCGGTGCCGAAACGAGAAGGACCCCGAGGGAGGCCCTGTCGCGCAGAGGCTCGACAGGATGCTGACCCTGCCGATTGATAAAATCGAGCCAGCCTTACAATGGGCCCTTAACCTCATAGCTTCCAACCACCTCAAGCTCGACTGGGTGAGGCTGACGAACGATCTTTCCATTTGGGAACGCGAAACGACCCGGCTCAAGTGGGCCGAGGAATTTTTGAAGCCTTCAAAGGAGGACGGTCATGCTAATTGAAATTCACACCATTCAAAATCACAGCCCGGCCAACCTGAACCGGGACGACTTGGGCGCTCCCAAGACGTGCTTTTTCGGAGGGGTCTTGCGCTCCCGCATTTCCAGCCAGTGCCTGAAGCGCAGCATCCGCATGAGCGACGGGTTCAGGCAATTACTGGGGGGCATCCGCACACGCAAATTGGCAGAAATGATTTCGGAAAAAGTAACCGGGAAACCCGTCGCGAAAAAGCGTGCAGCGAAGATTCTTGAAAAGTGCGGCATCAAGCCGCGGGGCGAAGAGGACGCCAGGAGCGACATGCTTGTTTACACCACCCACGAAGCGATTTCAAAGATGGCCTTGCTCCTCCAGGGCGGCGACGGAAAGAACGATGAGGAACTGGCAGCGGAATTCGGGAAACTCATTAGTGAATCGGTTGCAGTGCCGGACATGGCCCTGAGCGGCAGGATGCTGGAAACCGGAGTGCTGAAAGACACAACGGTTGAAGCCGCCCTGCAGGTTGCCCACGCGATTTCCACGCACGAGGCTCGTCCGGAGGTTGATTACTTCGTGGCGGCCGATGACGTCCCCGGTGATGATGCGGGTGCGGGCCTTGTAGGTGAAGGAATGTTTGGCTCGGCCTGCTTCTATAAGTACTTTTCTATTGATTTGGAAACGCTCATCAAAAACCTCAAGGGCAACAAGGAACTGGCCGCCCACACTGTCGGCGCATTTATTCGAGGAGCCGCGTTGGTTAACCCCACGGGGAAGCAGAACAGCTTCGCCGCGCACAACCCCCCCGACGGCATGCTCGTGGAAATCAGGAACGCTCCCATCAGCTACGCCAACGCCTTTGCCCGCCCGGCGATAGCCCAGGGTGAACGGGACATCATCTCCCAGAGCATCGCTCAACTCGGCCAATACGTTCACGATATCGACACAGGATACGGTAAGCCAACGAAGCGGTTCTGGTTCTCGCCCAATCTTCGATATCCCTTGACCGTCGCGGAGGGGGATAAGGAAAACCCCCTCGCCGAAAACAACGTCAAGTCGCTCCAGGAATTGATCGAGGCAGTAATCAACGGAATTGGCCACAACTGGGAGGAGGTTGAGAAGGTCGTGGTCAACGCGGAGGTGGCCTGATGAGCGCAAACACCTTGTTTCTACGCCTCGAAGGCCCTCTGCAAGCATGGGGCGATCAGCAATCCAAGTTCGTCATCCGGCGGACGGCTGAGGCCCCGACCAAGTCCGGTGTCATCGGGATGCTCTGCGCGGCATTGGGCGTTTCCCGGCCCGAGGCCGCCGAAACCCGGCTTCCAAAGCTCGGCGGGCTGCACATGGGCGTCCGCATCGATGTGCCGGGAGTCCGGTGGTGGGACTATCACACCGTGGGCGCGGGCATGCCGATGCGCACTGCCGAAGGTGGAACCAAGTCCGGAGCAATGCTCACCCGGCGCGAATATCTCTGCGACGCCTCCTTTCTGGTCGCTCTCCAGGGCCAGCCGGGCCTGATCGCCGAATTGGAGGCCGCACTCAAAGCCCCCAAATGGACGCTCTATCTCGGCAGAAAGTGCTGCCCTGCTTCCCGCCCTTTGCTGGAGCATCCGGCGGGTGAATTTCCCGACATGCTTTCTGCCCTCAAGTCGGTCCCTTGGCGCAGAAGGTTAGGGGGCGACACGAGGCCGGAGACCGTCGATTGCCTGCTCGATTGGCAGCCGACAGGAGAGCAGCCGCAGGCTCCCGATGGTGCACTGGTCTGGTACGACGTGCCGGTGACATTCGACCCGCCCTCGCACCAACCCCGATTCGTCATTCGCTGGCAATTGCCCCTCGGCGCCGATGGTGAGGTAGGAATTGCTGAGCAGCCAGCACAGAACCGAACGCCAGCGCCTCCACGTCCAAGGGCGGACTACACCAACACCGAGTACAGGAAACGACGCAAGGAGCGGCTGGGCGACGACTATTACTTGTGCGTCTTCTGCAAGGCTCCCGCCGCCACCGTGCAGCACATCACCTACCGTCACGCGGGCGGCGGTGAACACATCGAGGAGTTGCGCTCCCTCTGTCGTCTCTGCCACGACGCCGTCACCATGATCGAATACGGCCTGGGCATGGGCCTGGACCGCATCAACCCCGAAGAGCCGCGTTGGCGAGACTTGATCATCCAGAAGCGGGAAGAGATCATCAACTTCCGCTCCCTGGAGACGCGCCGCAGGCGCCTTGCCGCTGAGGAGGTGGAATAGCCATGTACCTGTCCTCCCTCTTGATTGATGTCGGCGCCAACCCCGACCGCCCCCGGCCCGGGCGGTTATGGTTGCGAAACCTTTATCATGTCCATCAGCGCCTTTGCATGGCGTTTCCCACCGCGTCCCGAAAATCCGATGACGAAGATTTCCTCCGGCCTTTCAAGCCGGAGGACTTTGGCAACAATCAGGTCCATGTAAGACGTGAGGCGGGGGCGGGCTTCCTCTTCCGCATCGACCCCCAGCCCGGCGGACGGGTCGTGATTCTCGTCCAATCCGCCGTAGAGCCCGACTGGGACTACGCCTTTCACAACGCCGGTTATCTCCTGGCCGCTCCGCCGGAGCTGAAGCCATTCGACCCCCACTTCACGAAGGGGCAGCGCCTTCGATTCCGCCTCGTGGCGAATCCGACAAGGCGGCTCTCTAAGCATTCGCGCCAAGCTGACGGCCAGCCCGTCCAAGATAAGTGGATTGGGAAGCGCGTCCCTGTGCCGGCCGAGCAGTTGCTCGATTGGCTCACTCGCCAGTCAGAACGGGCGGGATTTTCCATTGATAAGGGTCTGACCACAATTCAGCCGGGGTATATCTATGTAAAGAAGCCGGGGGGCGAGGGGCAGCGTCTGCGCTCTGTCCGGTATGACGGTGTCCTCGATGTCGTCGACCCTGCTCGTTTTCAGGAGGCCCTTGCCTGCGGCGTTGGGCCCGCCAAGGCTTTCGGTTTTGGGCTTCTCTCGGTAGCCCCCTGCCCCAGTCCACTCGCTGCGGAGGCAACGTGAGAGTTCAAGACCTGCACGTTCTGCCCAAGTTCAGTGACGGGTGCAGTTACCTCTACGTCGAGCATTGCCGCATCGACCAGGAGGGCCGGGCCATTGCGATCCATGATCAACCGGGCAAGGTGCCTGTCCCCTGCGCCAATCTGGCCTTGCTCATGTTGGGTCCGGGTGTCTCGATTACCCACGCCGCAGTCTCGGTGCTCGCGGACCATGGGTGCCTGGTAGCCTGGTGCGGGGAAGAGGGAGTCCGGTTCTACGCCGTGGGCATGGGCGAGACGCGCAACGCGGCGAACTTTCTGCATCAGGCGCGCGTGTGGGCGCACGATGGTTTCCATATGCAGGTCGTGCGCCGCCTCTATCAGTTGCGTTTTTCCGAGAGGTTCGGCTCGGCCTTGACCCTCCAGCAAATCCGCGGGATGGAAGGCATACGGGTTCGAGAGGCATACGCCAAGGCCGCCCGGGAGAGCGGCGTCGCCTGGACGGGGCGAAGCTACCGCCGCGACGAGTGGAGCAACGCGGACCCTGTGAACAGGGCTTTGTCTGTCGCCAATTCCTGCCTCTACGGCATCTGCCATGCGGCCATTGTTTCGGCAGGCTTCTCGCCCGCCCTGGGGTTTGTCCATACCGGGAAAATGCTCTCCTTCGTCTACGATGTCGCCGATCTTTACAAAACCCAGGTCACGCTCCCCATCGCATTTCGAGCTGCGGCCGAAGCGAAAGGGGCACTTGAGCGGCAAGTGCGCATTACCTGTCGCAACCAGTTTGTATCAACGCGGCTGCTGGAAAGAATTATCCCCGACATCCAATCGGCCCTGATGATGCAAAAGCCGGGAACGGCGAGGGAGAGTGAGCCTTTCGACCGGGATGCCGCCGCGCCGGGCTTCCTTTGGGACCCTTCGGAAGGGGAAGTCGAAGGCGGACGCATCCAACCTTCGGAAATCGAGGAAACGGAGCCCAACGATGGTGGTTCTGATTCTTGAGCGCGTCCCGCCCGGATTGCGAGGCGAGCTCACACGCTGGCTTCTGGAACCTCAGGCCGGTGTGTTTGTGGGACGCGTTTCTGCCCTGGTTCGGGAGCGGCTGTGGGAAAAGGTTTGTAGCCAGGCCAGGGAGGGCGGCTGCGTGATCATCCATTCCAGCGACAATGAGCAGGGATTTCGCATCCGCACGCAGGGGCGAACGGCACGGTTGATCGAAGACTTCGAGGGCCTTTTCCTCGTTCGTATGCCGCAGAATCAGTGAGTTGGCTAGTGTTGTCCCCACGCGCGTGGGGGTGAACCGCCGAGTGGCCCGCCGACCGTTACTGCGCTCACGTTGTCCCCACGCGCGTGGGGGTGAACCGGGAGAACGAACATGACTCGTAAAATGCAAGAGGTTGTCCCCACG
>Ga0209777_10002612_pt1 | contig 23375 bp, 25 predicted proteins | sample FrelakmetHBP12HB_FD_187147 | JGI IMG/M metagenome (GOLD analysis project Ga0209777, IMG submission 187147) | Freshwater lake sediment microbial communities from the University of Notre Dame, USA, for methane emissions studies -HBP12 HB (SPAdes)... | ecosystem: Environmental > Aquatic >...
ACTGATGTGGCTTTTTGTGAAATCACTCATTATTTTTCGTTCCTTATCTCTTCTGCACATTCATGACAAAGAATAAGATTCCGTCCGCCATGTTCTGGATAGTTCTCATAGAGTTGTATATCTGGTATTCTTTCGCTGCATCGGTCACAATTCACAGACATGATTCATTTCCTCCTATTTTGAAGAGGAAGGATGGAGAGTAATGCCATTCTTTCATGGGGATTACCGGCAACACCCCCAGCCTTCCGCTCTGGACAACTCTTTTCCTTTTGTAACCAACGGTTACCCTGAAACATGCAACCTCCGATAACAATCAACAAAGAACCCAACCCACAACCCCAAGATTCCGCTGACACCAAAAAAAAGAAGCATACTCATGATGAATCCTCCTCAAAAGAATCCTGTTTCATCCGAGTCACCGGCTCACCACCAGACCGGATGACAGCAAGACATGAACTGCAAATATGCGGGAACGTCCAATCAGGAACAAAGCCTCGACAGTAGAAACAAAAATCCAACACAGGAAGATTATTCATTGTTCAACCATCCTCCTCTTTCATATCAGGATCACAATCAACACACACATACCGATCCGCCCGCCCCCTATGAAGCTCAATAGAGAATGATTCATAGCTGTCAAGATGCCTACCACACACTGAACACGTATGCCCCTGCTGATACACTGACCTGGGCCTTTGATCCTCCAGGATATCATCCCGCTGCTTCTCCCGATAAAACTCCTGTTTGCTCATCATCCCTCAAACCACCTATTTTCCGTTTTTCTTTGCACCAATTTTCCGAGGATCAATGATGATAATCTCATCGCCTTTCTTTGTAAACAGCAGTTTATCGCCAGGGTTTAAACCAAAAAATTCAATGACACCAGATGGGATCGTTATTTGATTCCTATCTCGTAGTTCAGCATCACCTAAATACATCTCTTTTACCACGATAATCTCACTCACATGACCGTAACAATTCCGACTTTATAATGCTTTCGGAATATTCCGAATACTCGGAAAAAGATTTTTATAATAATACGTGTTATAAGATAGCATATGAATGATATAATAGCGGTAAAACAAATGAGAAAAAAACATCTATTAACAGTACCACATGAAGTAATAGACCAACTTCATTTAAACGAAGGAGACCATGTCTCATTCTACAAACATAATGGTGACGTCATTATATTATACGCAAACTTAAACCATGAATTTTATTGCTTAACTATAATCATGAAAATCACTTGATATACAGATTTTGACGTACCAGATAAGTACCAGACAGGTACCGGAAATGTACCATGATTCTGATTGGATTCCAATTGTAATACATTCTGTAAGACAAAATGTAAGACAATTTTTTTGAAACATGTAAGACAACTTGTAAGACACTTTGTAATACAAGTTAATTCGGATAGGCTCTGCATACAAAAAGGATAGGCCCAAGATCTGGGCCGTCCAAACCCTGGGCCCACCAATCAATGCAATCATTTAATTATTTAATCAAACAACTGTTTAATTACTCCCTGGCTCGCCACAAGAAGAAGAGACCATCACACATCAGATGATAAAAAAAATGATGACGAATAATTATTTTCCCTCTCTATAGGGGTTTTTGTTGTTGTTGTTGCAAACAATATCAAGGCTTGATTTTTGACCTATAAAGGTTGACTCCCGTTTAAGTACCAAAGGCCTTCTGATATATGTCGGAATTGATTCTAATGTCCTTGGATACATGTCATTCCAAAAAGAAGGAGTGCCAAAAGAAATAGAGAACCGTATTAGTTCTTTTTTGGTAATCAGTAGGTTCATTCTTATCGAACAACAATAATTTTATCTAATAATTAATATAAATATTAATAGAATATTTAATTATTAGAACCAAATCCATTTATAATTCTCAAAACCAGCTTCACTTGGAACCCGTACTAATAAACCACTTTTTATCAAATGAAAAATATCTGAGGGATTAAAATTACTGTTGAGAGCTGTAATTGAAACGAACTCCTTATTGATGCAATAATTTTTAATTTCAGTGATCCGGTCATGCTGGGAAGGTTCGGAAGCATCTTTTGCCGATTTTTTTGGCTTTATGATTTTAATGGATTTTAAATGATTTGAATCTTTATTTTTAAAATCATGTACAACGGAAGTAATTTGGTGGGTATTTTTACATGATTTTAATGATTTTAACGCGGAAGCGGGCAAAACACACGAAGACACGTTAAAAATCGATGTTAGACCAACTTCAGCCCGTCTTTCATTGATTGTCTTCATAAGTTCATTAAAATCATTAAAATCATTAATATATATTATATTATTACTACTGTTGGAATCAAAGTCTATGATTTTAAAAAAGTCATTTAAAATCGTATTAAAATCATTTAAAATCATAGGATCGTAGCTTCGTCTTATCAGAGGATGCAAAGATAATGCTGCTACTTGTTTCGTAGCATATCCGCATTCTTTATTTGTCTTAAATTTTATTATTAGTGACGCGAAATCATAAAAAACCATAGCATGAAGGCTAAATCCAAAGTATTTAATCCCAAATCAATGTGTCAAGAAAAAGAATCTCTTTACTATTAATAAACCTATCTTTTTATTTCAATTCACGTCTTTTCTGACCGATATAAGAAATAGTACACTTAATACCCTTTGACTTCAAAATATTTTGAATCTCTTTATCACTCGCATCAGGATCACCCGCAAGGATATCCTCGATCTTCTCCCTGATAGTATAATCTTTTTCCCCTGCATTACTCTCATTTAAAAGTTCATCAAGAATACGTGGAATCTCATCTCTACTTTCTAACGAATCCAATTTTGAGATCTTATCTACAAACTTTTCCATGTTGATGTCTGCTTTAAAGGATGCAGGAGCGATAGAATCAAAAGGATACCTACTTGGCGGTACATCCTCCCAGGTTTTTATATAATGACGTTCTCCATTACTGCCTGATTCATTAAAAAAAATATCCACATTTCGTTTTTCTGATTCTAATTTGTAAACCTCCAATTCATAAGACGGCAGTTTTTCCTTAAGCAACGAAGCAAGCATCGATTTAACTTGACAGATAAGTACTAGAGATGCACCAAATTTTCTTATCGTTACCACTAATTCTTCAAACCAACGCAATTCTTTAGATGTGCCTCGTTTTGCTCCTGCAAAAAACATTGCTTCATCAAGAACAACTATGCTTTTTTTTTCCCTTACTGTTTTATAAAGTTCTCGTATTAATTCACTGGCCGTAGTTACGATATGTATCTCTTTAGGTATCGGAATATAATGTGATCTTGAGAACTCCAGAAGTTTTTCTCGTATAGCCTCATCTATCCTATTTTCTTTAAAAAAAAGGACATTCGTATAAAAATTATAGCCCAATGGCACTCCATCTTCCATTAATGACGATGCTAGACCTGTTTTTCCTGCACCCATGTCAGCCGTAATAAATAGAACTTTTCCAGGGCTCAGGGTTCTTTTAAAAAAACCTGGCTTCTTTTTGATATCCTCTGTTGTTCTTTCTTCATCCCTTTCATTTTCCGCTTCCTCATAATCATCTTCCCCGTTATTTTGATCTATATCATCCAAGTATATCTCTTCATCACCAATTCTCATCTTCATACCTCATATGCTTCTTCTTTGGTTTATCAAGCTGTCCCATAAAAGAAAGCATTGCGATATCAGTCATTTCATTGATTTTCATTGAGAATGGTATGATTGCTTTTGTCCTCATGATCAGCAGCCATGGCTTCCATGTATTGAGGTTCTTACTTCGCTGATATGCAATATATATCATTATCAATAATTCATTAAGAAGCTGTTTATCATACGCAAGATTTGTGAGTACAACATAACTCCAATCAGCACAAATTTTTCCCACATCTGTCGTACCAACCATTTTCGTGGGATAAAGTAAACCAATCACATCTCTTTTAAAAATCCGTCCTTGATCTTGAGCGAGAGAACGGGTTAATTTCGCTATAGTCGCTTTTGCACTACTCGCATTATGTCCTTCGTACTCCGCCATTTTTATTTTTCCTCCATAAGCAGATCCTGTTTTGCCTGCTCCTCAGCAATATCATAAAGTGACCGTGTTGTTGGTATCACATTATATTTTACAAGGAAATGATAAATCTTGGCATCTATTATCCTAAGTTTTTTAATATGCGCCCAATATTGTGTTTTCTCAAAACGCTGCTCTGATTTTTCGTATAATTCTGGTTGAAATGATGTAACGCCCCCATCCTTGGCTGACAATGTAACTACTTCAAATGCTTTTGAAGCAGGATCAGCCCACCCGACCTTCTGTGTAGATTCTTCTGGTACTTCAGTTGATGTTATAATATTAGCAGCTTCGTAAAGTTCATTTATTTTTTTAATATCTTTTTCTTCTATTTTCTTTGTTTGAAATAATGAAAAAAGTAATTCTGCTCCATCATTTATTATATCACAAAGACGGCTATATGTATCTTGTGGATCAATAGTTTTTCTATGACGATTATACCAGTAACTCTCATAGACGGTTTTACCCTCAAATTTTTCTTCTTTCAATACATAGAGCGGATTTTTGGTTTTTTTAGTCCCTTCATCAAGACCGCCATCATTCTCATCCATTTTTCTGATACTCCTCATGGACTTTTATCGGTATATTAACCCGTTTACCATCATATTTTATTTCAAACAGATGTTCATGAGGATGTAAACATGAGGTACATGTTATCGTCTGCACATCATCCGTTTCTACTATAGAATGCCATGTAGATCGTCTTTCTTCACTACACATAACAGGAAGTTTAATGCTTTTCATTGCTCTTCCTCTTTCCCTTCTTTTGATTGTTTTAATGGAGTAGCATAAATAACTTCTCTTTTATCTAAATCCCTTTCTCTTTGTTTTGAACTGATAAGTCTATTATGTCGTTGTTCATAGAATGTTGATTCCTCGTTTTGCAGCTTCAATTTTCTCTCCAATGCTGCGCTTGTCGGTGTGAGACTCCCATCAATCATTGAGGTATTCCCATAGTAAAATGGTGTGGATTCGTAATTAATCCGACCTTTTGTCTCAAGAAGTCCCCCACTTGTATTCAATGCTATCAAATAATCCTGGACATACAATGGCAATCGTTGAAACGGTGTCTTATCCAGATGCGCCAGGCACAAGTAATTATGGCCCTCCTCCATCAAATAAATCGATGGGAAGATCAGTATCGGGTGATCCTTGCTGCCCTTCAGATACAGCTCCCAGGCCTGTATACCACCTGTTAAACAAATCATAAGTGTTTCATTGAAAGGATCAGTATCATTAGAGGATTCCTGCCAGGGAAGAAATTTCAGATCCGCTGGCCTGATGCTGTAATGCCCCTCGTTGAAGATGATATGCTCCGTCCTAAGCCGCATCGCATCCGCGATCAATATTATCATGATAATGCCAAATATTACTGGCTCTCCGATAAAAAGCGATGTCGGTATAGAAAACTGTATGTCCCACCAGTAGATAGTCGCGATAATCAAACCAAGGCAAAGGAGAATAAAAAGAATCATTTTATTTTGCGCTGTCATAGATTATTCACTTTTTTTCGTCATGATCTCTTTCAGACGTTTTCTTCGCTCGATGCCAGCCGGCGAATCCCAGTAACCCGGTTTCTTCTGCTTAATAACCGGAGACGCTGATGCTTCCTCTGTTTTCTGCTCTACGGGTTTCCCCTGTTTTTCTATTGTGATCTCATCGTTTTTCTTTCTGACAAAATCATCGATCTTCTCCGAAGTCTGACTATATCCTGACTCGATTTTCTTTATCGCCCTGTTTTCCTTCTGGTTCATCCATCCGGCTTTCTTCCCGATCCATATTGAGAGGATGCAGCAGAACAGTATCACGGGGACACTCACCAGTGTTATCCGGAACAGCAGGTCATCATCATTCTTCAACCGCACCGCCAGCTCATCCGCCCTGGTGTTCTCAATGGAGGCGTTCAGGCTCATATAGAGAAGCTGCTGATACGTCGCATTATATTTTTTCGTCTCATTTATCAATGACTGATTCATGAGCACCAATGATGCATTCATCTGGAGGGTCATGTTCCGTAACGACATGTTCACCCGGGAGAGATTTATCAACGAATCATTAATCCTCAATGAGAAATCCCTCATTGAATCATTATACCGCAAAGAAAGATTCACATACGGCACGAGCAATGGGTTTGCAGGGACACTCACATTCTGATAATCAATAAAAAGACGATACGTCTGATTATGAGAATCCTGGAAAAAAGACGGCTTCGTATCATTCTTAAAAGTATAATCCACCGGTATCCCCAGGCTTTGAATATAATACGTTGTGATATTTAATACAGGGTTATATCCAAGCTTCTGAAACACCAGATCATTCACCATAGGCGTATAAATCAACGTGAGATCCACATCATACGATTGATTAATCACAATATTCTGGTATTTCTCATACGGTATCGTCCCGATATCGATAATCAGGGGGGCTGCCTTTGTGGACGGCAAAAAGGAAAACGCCATCACCACCAACAAAAAAAACACTACTACTGTTTGTTTCATTCACTAACCAACTCTTTTTAATTATATCTACTTAAAAATCAGGCTTTACGGTTTTATCCATAGTCTGCTTACAGGTATTCATTATATCATTATTAACATTTTCGTTCAATGTTACCATGGTTTTATTATGGTCAAGAAAAATCGTGTCAATCTGATCAAGTACCCCATTTTTTTTCCATTCCTCTAACATTTTCTTTATCACCTGAATTTTATAGATAGTCGGATTACAATGACATTTACAGATATGAGGAAATAATTCTTGATTTAAAATTTCATTTGTTAATAACAAATCTAACATTACGCTTTCTTCTTTTGTTGTTGTTGAACTCCTTCCCATATCAAATAATTTTTTATAATTATAACTTTGTTCACTCCATAATCTACGATAATATTTAGTAGGGATATTTGCACAAACAGATCGAACTGGAAAAAGATTAAGGATGCCTTCTTTCGCCAATCCTGCTATTGATTCTCCATCTTCCTCTTCTATTTCTTTTTCTGACTCTTCCATCTATAACTCAAATCCTCCTTTCATCTCAAGCCAGTAATAAATACTCTCAAGCTCCGATTCATACTGGTCTCTCTGTTTTTTTAGTTTCTCTAAAGGCATGTTTTCATAATCGATCATGAGCAGTTACTCCAATCCTTAATAAAACCTTTCTTCCTCCGAGGAATCCTTATTCTTATCATTTTTTCTTCTCCTTGACTTTGTACACTATTTTCTTCCGCCACCCTTTAGATAGATGAAACACAACATCAATGCAAACAGCACCAAGGAAAACAACGATCAAGACGAATCCTATCCGCACCAATGGTGGGAACGAGTTGAACCATGAGACAAAACGGTCAGTAAACGTCTCATTCACCGAAGACGATGGAACAATAACAGGGGCTGGTCGTACTGATTCAGAAGACCGAGGCGTATAAATAAACTTAGAAATAGAATTAGTCACCCCTGTACTATTCTTTACCAATAAAGTAATACGGTATTCTGCAGAATAATCCAGACTAAACATCTGACTAAAGATAGAAGAACTAGGTATCCAACCAGTGCGACCTAGGATCGTTGTGCTGTTACTCGGTTCTATAATCCATTGATACGAGACTACATCCGTGCTAAGTGTTGGACTCAGATAAATATTGCATCCTGTCACAGAATACGAAAACGAACAACCAATATTCACCGTATTCTCAAATCTGAAATACCCGCTAGCGGATTGCTGCCAGCTTCCACTATAAACATTATGAAATAAGAAATACCCAGACCTGATTTGTCTGAATACTGCCATGTTATTGAAATTGAAATATCCTGAGACACTCTGCTTATAAGATGCGTTATTGCTGAATCTGAGATAACCGGATGTTGCCTGATTCCAGGTTCTATTTGCTGATGTATTCCTGAAAACAAACCATCCCGATACGCTTTGTTTATATGAGACCGGATTATTGAAAATAAAATAACCAGATGCTGCCTGTTTATAGGAAGCTGCATTACCGAAGTTGAAATACCCTAAAACATCTTGTTTATAAGAAGCTATGTTTCCAAAATAGAAATATCCCTGAAGCGTATTCTTCCATGCTGCTGCCGATGATGTATTCCTAAAAATGAACCAACCGGAAGAAACTGTTTTATAGGATATGGTATTCCCGAAGATAAAATAACCGGAAGCTGTTTGTTTAAATGAGACGGTATTGCCGAAACTAAAATATCCTGAAAGCTGCTGTTTGAATGATGCTGCGTTATTAAACAAAAACCAACCAGAACTAACCTGTTTATGGCTAGCAGCATTACTAAAACTGAAATGGCCACTTGAAGTTTGTTTCCATATCCTACCAGATACATTACTAAATACGAACCATCCCGAGAGAACCTGCTTATACGATGCAATATTATTAAATACGAAATACCCTGATATGATTTGTTTATAGGATACAACATTATTGAAATTAAACCAACCACTGGTTATCTGCCTGTAATTTGCGGTGTTCCCGAAAATAAAATAACCAGACACCTGCGGTTTCCATGATGCAGTATTACCGAAGTTAAAATATCCTGCGACCTGTTGTTTATAAAAAGTTATATTGTTAAACAAAAAATAACCTGATTTAATTTTTTTCCATGCTTTTGTTATAGGAGCAGCCTTTGTCGTAAAACTATAGATACTGCTCGTTATATTGTTTGTTGACCAATCATTATCAGTCACCTTCCACCAATACTTCGTAGAATAACTACTCGCAAAAGTAGCATTCACCAGCTCAACCTTTGTCCCACTAGAAGAAATAAGAGTATTATTTGTAGGTTGAATATGAGTCCATGAACCAGATGTGTTACTCCAAAAACATATTCGTTCTGTTTGATTGTTATCAGCATCCGTGAACGTAATATTTAATGAATGATACCGATTCATCCCCGTAGCACCATCAGTTGGTGATGGACTGCTATACGATGGATTATTGTTCACCCAAGCTGGAGTATAATACACTATAATAGATGCACTATCAAAATCAGATTCAGGATCATAAAAGGTTCCCTTACAATATATACGAATATCAACACCAAAATTACTAGAAACAACATCAGATTGAGTTATACTAGAACCCCACATATCAGAACTACCACCAAACTTATAATATGCTCTTGATGCTGTCAAAGAACTGCTTTTAGCCGTGCCTACTCTCGTGTTAGTAGAATCTACCAACTGAACATAAATAGTAGGAGTACCATCAGGACCATACATTGCTGGTATGACAACATATATACCAGTTATCGTACTACCAGCAGGAACATCCGATGCTGTAAAACCATAGGTATACAGATGCAGATAACTAGAATACTCATAATTATTATCCTCATAAATATTCGTAGCAATTGCATATGTACTATCATTAGCTTCTGCATTAGCAGTACTTATCCAAGGAAAATTAGCAACACCACCACGGTCTGCTGCTGCTGTCGCATACTTCGCTGAAGTAGAACTCGCTGAAGCAAAACTATTTTTGTTATCAAAAACAGGGATCACTATATTCAACCCAAGCATAAAGAAAACAACAAGACCGATTATCCTATTGATGCTCATAGCAAGAAACTAAAGAAACCAGAAACCAGGGGAAACCACACCTAGTCTCTATCCTTATCCATAGTACGATATGCGGAACAACGTAACATTTATCGTCTGACCACGAGCAATCGTATACCCAGCTCCACCATTATTCAAATAATAATGAATGAACGCATAACTATACGTAGAACCACCAGCGCTCGTATTAGTCGCATGAATAATCGCCCGAGACATATTCGTATACGCCGCAATAGACAACGCAGCACAGGTCATATTCGCCCGTATCCACGAGGTCGTAGGAGCCGTACTATAACAAAGCTCCCAGGTATTTGACGTAGTATTAAACGCATTCGATGCGTTATAACGGCATTTCACTACGATGTCAAAAGTAGTCGCATACGGAACAGAACCCGTCAGCGTCGCATTCAACGAGCCATACGCATATGCTGAGGCGTTACTCAGGTTCGCCTTGTATGCTGTCGCTGGAGTACCCGAATGCGGATAGATATAGATGAAATACACACCGCTTTGACCCGCTGTCGGCGTCCCAGCTGATGCGATATTCTGCCAGCCACGCTGACCAACAGATTGTAGTATTTCGGTCGGGTTTGTCGTAAATGATAACACCAGCGCCACGGTTACTCCTATCAAAAAAAGTGATAGCAAACCGCCTTTTCTTACTATATTTCTCTTTTTTTGTTCCATATTTCTACCAACTCTTTTTTGTTTTTTTAATTTTATTAATTAAATCCTTATTTTCTCCTGAATACTATAAAAATAACTATGATCCCTGCGACTACAATCAAAAATATAAGAACAGGAGCAGGAAAAACATGACCAACTGAAGCAGGAGACATATCTATGATAACTGTTTTACCAGCAGTAAGAAAAACAGATCGATTCATACTTACATAGCCGCTAGCAGAAACATGCACTACATACGTATCAGGTGATCCTGCAAAAAAAGAAAACATGGCAACTCCATTCGTATCCGTGGTTTTTTTTAGACTCTCCAAGATTACCTTTGCCTCAGATATCGGTTTTTTTGTGATATTATCCTGAACCTTGATGTAGACCATATATGTCCCAACATTCCCCCCAGCACCACCACCAGGAGTACCGCTACTCACAGCTTCTGTCGTAAAATGATAGACCACTGAAACATTTATGTGCGCATCATCCGCAGTGATCTTCAACCAATATTCAGTGCTATAACCAGTGACATACGAAGCGTTCATATCCCGTACCGTTGAATTAGCAGGGATGCTATTGTTCTGCTGTGCTTTCACCCAGGAATAGGGACTGTTTGAAAGACTGTACCAGAAACACACCTTGGTCATATTACCATCCGCATCTCCCACCGTGATATTCACCTTACAATAACGGAGGACTCCTATGCTTCCATTTGTTGGCACTGGATTGCTGAATGTAGGTGCTCGGTTTACCCAGCCGCCACCTGGCGCTGCTTCTGTCGTGAACTGATACCAAGCTCTAATCCATCCGAAGCCATCAGTAGCATTCACATAAACTTTATAAGTTGTTGAATAACCAAGTCCAGCGACAAAAATACCTTTGCTACCGTTTCCATCACCGAACGCAGCGGCACTACCAATGTCGGGAATGGATACTATATTCCAATTGAAATGATCCCCATCAGGATCATTGATTGTGATGGTCCAGGATGCCAATAACAAAGATACCCCAACAGAGTTATTCGACGGTGATTCCCCGACAAAAACAGGCGGACTGTTTACTCCATCTCGTATCTTATAATCCCTGGTGCTTTCCGTCTGATTAATCATAAAAGAACCGTTCACCGCTGTCATCTTCAATTCAGAAGAAGCATTTTTGTATAAGATGTAATTATGCGATAGTTTCAGGCCATTGATCCAATAATACGCCACTGCTGCGCCTGGTTTCTGCCCCGTCCAATTAATGATATAACCCAGAGATGATTTCGGATAAGGACAAATCGCACTTATGTTCATATAGAAGGTCAACGCTGAAGAAACATTGAATCCAATGCCATTGAAGCTGATCCAGTGCACATCTGTAGTGATGTTATCAAAATCTACTGGTGTAGTGACACTATAGTATTCATTATCGCAGTTGTAAGTGACTCCAGGTGATACGATAAATGCTCCCGTATTAATGTTCAATGGAAATATGGATACAACTAAAAGAAAAAGTATGAAGAATAATATTGCTTTTGACCAACCAGTTTTCATTATTCTATGACCAACCCAAATTAAATCATTTCTTTTTTAATGCCACAGCCAGACAGAACCAGAATAGACTCCAATTAGACCAGTAGTAACATTTACATACATACTGCCAGTATGAGGAACAGTTGGAACAACAGTTGGCAATGTAAAAGAATAACACGTTGCATCACCAATATTACCATAAATCATTAATTTATTTGTAAGACCAGTAATGGCATCATGGAATTGCCCTCCAGTATTTTTCCATATAATATTTCCAGAAATAGATATGAAACCAGTTGCAGTTATATCTAACCCGTATGCTGAATTTGATTTTATACTACATCCTTGAATAGTTATATTACTTCCAGCTGCTATCAATATCCCAGCATTTCCATTAGAAGAGACATTACAGTTTATTATAGAATAATTCGTTGCAGTAGTGCCATATACACCGACACTACCACTAGACCTAACAGTACATCCTATGATTGAAAAACAGGTGTCAGCAGCATAATCAATACCATACACACTATTTGAAATGCAACTGCAATCACTTATAAGATATTTTGTATTTGCTCCGCCATTAGTAGTATCAATTCCTCTTGTATTAAAATTAGATGTGCAGCCAAGTATCTTAAAATTATTGCTGGCTGTGCATTCAAATCCAGCAGACACACCTGATGATACTGTCACTAAATTAAAAGAAACATATTTAGATGACAGAAGATATACACCAAAACTTGTTGGATTATATATCTGACCATTTGATATAGAACAATTATTAGCAGTATCCACTTCCAATCCATATGCGTTTGTTCGTTTTATTATGAAATTATTAAGATTAACAAAACCACCATTGCCGATATAACAACCAACATTACCGCATCCACATATCTGTAGATTATTTACATTTATGTATTTACAGCCAGTAATAACCATACCATTTCCAAGTGAAGTCAGATCACTGTAAATTTTTATATTATTGAAACTGATATTCTGACAATTAAGATATACATTGACACCATCACTTATTCTTGTCTGTGAGACAATAATGTTATTAACAACCATATCAGAATCAGCACCAAATTTTATCCCGTATGAAGCATTATGAATTATAATATTTGAGACTGATACATTATGGCAATATGAGAAATCAACTGCTTGTCCTCCGGCTCCAGTGTCATTATAACAATATATCCCATTGATAATGGAATCATTCCCCGAGAAATCCAAACTCTGATATACTGTCGTATAAAAACATTTTATGTTTGATAACATGATCCTACGATTCCATTCATGAACAACTGGATTATCCAATAAACAGATAGCATCTCCAGAAGCATTTTTTACAACAAGATTCATTAAAGTAATATCACTCACGTTTCTCATAGTTATAAGTGCATATCTTCCGTGACCTTCAAGTTTCATATCAGATATCGTTATATTATTAAGCCTCGATGTTGTTAATGCTTTAAGCAACCCATAACTATTAACATCGGAATAGCCTGCGCCAACCTCAAGAACTGTTGAATCTACTCCAACCCCTAATAAACGTAGATTACTTATGAGTTTTATCGCTGAAGTAAAAGTTATTAATGTTTTTGGAATATAAACTGTGCCACCATTAGTACTATTTAAATCATATATCGCTAGTTGTAGGTTTGCTGCTGTTGCAGTCCAGTAATCCCCTTTGCTGTTCATGATATAAGTGACATTATATCCTGGTGTCCCTGATGCATTCCAAGCTGCACTCTTCGATGCAACCAAGGAGCTTGTCGCATTCCATGTCCCACTCTTAGCTAAAACAATTGATGCAGAGCTATTCCATGATGCTCCTTTACTTCCAATGACACTATAACTGCTGTTCCATTTCGCACTATTCGATGTTACCACTGATTTCGTGATGTTCCATAATGCTGCATATGTTAATGAGGTAGTATTCCATCGAGTGCCAAAAGGCAGAAGAGTATTTGTACGAACCGCGCCTTTTATTGTTGCATTTGTAAGATTAAAACTACTCCCTACGCCAAAAGCATAATTACCATTATAAATATATGTTCCGCCAGTGACCGTATCACTGGTATTTGTGATAGTTCGTGTCCCTATAACACCTATGATTATTGTTGATAAAAGAATACACACTAGCGTTATTGCATATATTTTTCGTTCTATCTTCATTTTTAACCAACTCTTTTTTATATGATTATTTGTTCTCTTATTTTGGTGTGGTCAGGATAGCAGGTTTAGGTTTTAACCAACTCTTTCCTGCTAATCCTGGCTGCACTATTCCTGATCATCTTTTTTTAATATCATTTTTTAGTACCCCGCAAGCTGCAACACAATAAAGAAGAAAATACCAAAAGAAAATATCGCCATCAGAACCATGTACGCATGAGCCCGCTTCCCCCTCCGATCCATGAAATACAACAACGCAGCAGCAGTCACAATACTACCACAGACCATGATTCCAATAAGAAACATCGTCACCGGCACCACACCAAACAAAATAAACAACGGCGTCGTCATCTTATACGCAGTCGGACTCGCCCCAGGATACGTGTTAAACAAGAAATACACCGCAAAAGACCGCCCCCCGCCAGGGTTCACATCACCCAGGATACTCGACCCGATCAACAGCATATCACCCGCCTGCACCACACCATCAGACGAAAGAACAATGTTATGATCACGATCCTGCACAACAACACTAGAAGGATTAATGTCACTGACCTTACTGAAATTCAGCTTCACCGTCAACGTCCCCTTAAAAATAAGAGAACCAGTATTCACCCAATCAACAAGAAAATACTGATAACTACCACCCTGAAAAACCGTAGAAGAATACCCGTTTACGGTCGTCTCCGCGTTCCCATACGAAAAAGACTCGCTCACCGATTTCTTATACTCAATCGTAAAACCCCTACTAGAGGAACCATTAATGCTCAACAGATAGAAATGCACACCGCCCGCTGAGACATCAAAATTCTGCCCCCGCTTCATAATCGTCCCATTATTCGCGATATCTCTCATGGTAACTGAGGAAAAATCTGGATTAGAATCATTCGCAAACTCAGCATAACAGTACACATCATAGATCGGCACCGCCATCGGATCGCTGATATTGATCCCCGCGTTATATCGCCCTTCATACGAGTAATACGTCCAGTAGAACTTCCGCACCTGATTATACTTCGTTTCTCTCCGGACTACTATCCTCTGCGGGGCCCTGATCGTGATATTCTGCCCGTAGAGAGCAATCACCGAGGGGATATAGGTCGTATTCTGCAAAATCGTATGATTACTCGTATACGAGACGTTCACCCAGCCTATAGACGCGTTCCCAGCGATGTACAACGCATCAGAAAGAATCGTGACCGTCCCATTACTTAAAGTCCCGTTCGTCGGAATACCAGGCGTAGTATTGACCCACAAGCCATTCTTAACAACCTTCGTGGTCGCGATCGTCACCAGAGCCGGACAGATCTTATACACCCCGTTCCCCAGCGACATCCCCTCCGTATCATACACACTATAGATAAGAGGAGGATTCGTCCCCTTCACAACCACATCAGGAGTCAATGCATACGCGAAATCACCCCGCAACTCCAATAGCTGACCAATGATCACCGACTGGCCATTGATCACCAGGGTGAGATTCGTCCCGTTGATCACATACACCCGAGAATTCGTGATATTATATGATTGATTGATCAGCTCATGATAATTCGCATCATAGATCCGCATCCGATACGTCCCCGATGGAATCAAATACTCCACCTGACCATTCGGGACGATCCCGCGCTCCCACCACCTGGTCGCATTTGCCTTCAACAGAGAAATCATATAATACTTAGAATTGGTATTCCCAAAAAGCCAGCTATGAAACGTCAACCCCAATTTTACTGATTCGATTGTCTTATTAATCGTGAAATTACTTTGAAACATCGTAGAATTATAATAATCCTTCACTTTCACATTGATCTTCGCACCCACATACGACTCACAGAACAGTGGATAAGTGAATATCTGCGTGTCATTCACAAAAAGCTGCAACGTCTCAGAAGGCAACCCTATCCCCTGATTCGTATTATAATACAAGAAATACACCATCGCCCGGGCATGCCCAGCGCCACCAGGCTGACCAAGATACAATATGTTCGTAGCATTATACTTCGTCCCCCCAGAAGTACAATTCGAGTGAAAATAATAGACCCCAGGAGTCATCGTCGACGTTGAAAACGTGTAATAATAAAAACCGTTCACCACATAACACCCACGCAAGGAATTAGTCAGATTCACCCCCGTCTGATTACAAATATAGGTATAGACCCAGATGTTATTCAAGACTAGCCCCGCGGAGTTTCTCAGTGTTTCCATCACCGTGATATCCTCACCCGCCTCCTTATATTGGGGGAATGTGATAAAAAACGAGGAGTTATACCCCGCTATCGTTGCAGCATAACATGTAAAAACAGAGGAATACTGCGACAACGATCCCCAGCTGGTGAAAGACCAGATGCTGTAGAAATACGTATGACCAGGCAGAAGGCCAGTATCATTTACAGTAGTCCCCGTGCCATTGTACAATGATGCGCCGCTCGAAGGAGTCGAGGGATATGAAGAAGAGTTTACTCGTACCACCGTCCGGTTTGCGCCAAGCCCCTTAGTCCAACCAATTTTTATCGCAGTCGGATACGAAGTTGTCGTGATGTTTGTCGTGATCCCTGGTTTCGTGAGAAACGTTTTATCAGCGCCATTGGTCGTCCCATCAGGGTTAATCGCCTTTAATCTATAATGATACAGCCTCCCGTTTGTTAATGAAGCGATATTCTGTGAGACGGTATTCCCCGTGAATTTCGTTTGATTGGAAGTCGTTGTACCATAGCCTGTTGTTGTTCCATATTGAAACGAGGCGTTACATCCATCACCATACACTCTAAATAATTTATCATATCCACTTAACACAACCCAGGAGGAACCATAAGGATAATACAACGGGTTTCCACCAGCATAATCAGGAGAAATCCCACTGGTCTTATTGCTTTGCCATCCTATCTCATCAGGACTAACAGTAGAAATACTCACAATAATCGCATATTTTATGCTACTTGACCATAAATACCAACTCATCGATATATTACGCCATTCTCCCACAGTCGAGGTCGTGAGAGTATTCCCATTTGTAGTCCCAACTGATAAATTAGAGCCCGTAGGCTTCCCCGTACTAGGATTTGTAGCACGAATACTAATAGTAACTATCCCTGGAGAACCACTTCTATATAATTTCAACCCTATTGTTTTTATATGATATGAAGCAGTAGTTGTAAACGATTGCCCACCCCATCCAGAATGATCATATAAAACCGGGAAATCACCAGCTCTATCAAAATGCTCATATTTAAACGAGGAGTTCCCATCATTCGTTATAGTTCCCTGCAACGTCGCATTTGTGGTTGATATCCCTGTCACATTGTTTGTTGAGATCGTCGGGCTAGCTGCGTCCGCAAATTCCTCAAATGGAATTAAAACAGATAGAAGAAAAACCAGGATCATACACACAGAATTTAATTTCCTCATGACGCCTCCTTTTTAATACACAATTCTCTCCTTAAAATAAGGATACAGCTGATTGACCCGAATATTAAAAACGGGATCACAATAAACAATAACTCCGGCACCGCCTCTCCAATCGAGTTAATATAAATTATTGTTCTATAATCTCCTACCGTCTGCCCGTTATAGAAAGCAATCATGAATGATATGAACGTATTGATAGCAAGCGCAACAGTCAGAATAAGACTAATCCGTATCACCCAGTTCTCAGTTTTTTTTCTCATGGTTTCTCACCTTATTACTCTCACTATTGCATTAAAACCATTTCTCCAGTGATGAAATATTAAACATCTGCAATTTATCCTTCTGACCAAAAAGTTCATTAAATTTCTTTTTGAATCGCTGACGATGAACCGCTATATGACCCATATCTTCTTTCGTCTTAATTTTATTACAATCAATACAAAGCGTCTGAATATTATTTATATCCCACATCTCACCATTTAATTCAATGGGAATAATATGATCAGCAATTAACTGTGATTCATTTGGAACTTCTGGTAATATAATTCCTTTTTTCACGAATCTTTTATTACATATTTTACAAGTAGAATTATCCCTGTAAAATATTTTTATTCTAAAATCTTGCCATGAATAAGATTTATCGTGTTCTTTGTAATAGTTTTCTGTACATTCAATGGAGCAACAAGTCCAATCTTTTCTTCGTATCCATTCATCTTTATGTTTACCACAATTGGGACATCTATTTTCCTTTAATCGTTGTTTCGCAATATCTGATAATTCTCTATAATATGCTTGTCTTTTACTCATATTCCTCTTTTAATCTTTTACCTTATTACCGTGATTAATGCTTTTATAAACGCAGGCCCACCAAGAATACCAAGAGCAACAATCAACAAGACCGCAAAAGAAATAACATACGTGCAGAAATACAACAACGGCCCAGAGATACCCAGCCCATGCCAGTAGAACGCTAACACGTAATCGATGCTCCCAAAATACCCGACCGTCTCAGAAGAAAGAATACGGCCTGACAAATCAACAGCATACGATGGCAACACCAGATCAAACGCCATAATCAGGAGCGTCCCGCCCATAGCAAACCGGAAAGACTTCAGCTTCATCGGCAAAAGAAGAAACAACACCACCTCAATAATACCAAAAATAATGAAATAAAAGAACACGAAATCCACCCAGACCGGCACGGATGCGATCCAATGCTGCATCACAGGAACCACAAAAAAAACAATACCGATAACCGTGAGAATCAAAGCAACAATAATAAGAAACACCTTATTCAAAAAAATACTAGCAAGCATGATGCAACCTCCGGAAAATAAAAATACAGAAACCAACCGCGACAACAAGCTCCATAAAAGCCTGATTATCAGGAAGAGACAAGCTCGTTGGCTTCTTCGACAGATACAAAACAATACTCTGATCAGCACTCACGATAATGTTTTCCAGTAGATCCTCATACCCTGGCTTCCGCACCACGATCTGATACTGCCCCTCCGTCTTCTGAAAAGACGCTATACCAGGAAACATTGTTCTGATATTCGTCCCATTCACCGAAACCGTCGCGTTTGACACCGGGACGTTACTGGATTTATCCACCACTGCGACGACAAGCAGATACGTATATCCACTACCGCCAGAAACACCAGAGCCATTAACCCCAGGCGCTGGAGACATGACAATAAAATGATACGTCGCATTCGTCCATGATCCCGACCCTGCGATATCCCTGCTATGCACCGTCCAATAATACGTGACACCATACCCTGGGCTGACCGCACAGGTTTTCGTCCCATTCCCCGCACTCACCCCGCTCGCCGTCCCGATACTCGGCATTGTCGTGATCGACCAGTTAAAAAGATTCCCATCAGGATCATAAATATAAATACTCAAAGAAACAGGTAACATCGTAATGATAGATCCATTAATAGGCGAAGCTGACAAAAAAACCGTCGGAGAATTATTACCAGTAGTGAAATAAAAGGTCGCATTACGCCAGATCGTGCTATTTACGACCGTGACTTTCCAGTAGTATTTATGAAAATGCGCGGTTGCATTCGTATATGCTACCGTAAAGGTTCCATTGTTCTTGTTGCTCTCTGCTTTCCGTATCACCCAAGATCCTGTCGTGTTCTCAAGGATCGTATAATTAAACTTGTACCCATGCGCCTCACTGATGGAAACTGAAAGAACCGGCGTTACCGATACCCCCGTAGTTGTGTTCCCTGGAAAGACTCCCGTGAAAGCGAATACCGGGATTGCTGCGGTGGTGAAATAATCAATGCTGCTACTTGAGTTCACATGACCATCATAGGCGGTGACATACCACCAATACACCGTATTATACGCATTCGCATAACTCGCACTAAGATCCCTTGCGGTCGTATTCGCCGTGATGCTGTTATTCTGCTGCGCCTTCACCCAGACATAAGGAGCATTCGTCAGGCTATACCAGAAACAAACAAGAGTGCTGTTCCCGTCAAGATCACTTACCGTCATATTCACCGCATGATATCTCCTTACGTTCGTAGCCATGTTCACCGGATTTGGATTGCTGAAACTCGGAGCACGATTCACCCAGCTGATACTCCCTGTCGTAAAATAATAGATCACACTGCTGTTCACATGGCCATCAAACGCAGTCACTTTCCAGTAATAAGACGATCCCCAGCCAGAAGAATAACTACTGTTCACATCACGAACCGTACTATTCGCAGAAATACTGTTGTTCTGCTGCGCCTTCGTATATGCCCCCCCAAGAGACGATGACCACCAGAAACAAACAAGAGTGCTGTTCCCGTCAAGATCAGACACCGTTACATTCGTTGCGTGATATCGATGCACCCCCGTTGTTGCGTTCACCGGACTAGGGCTACTGAAACTCGGAGCACGATTCACCCAGACCGGGCTCACATATTCATATGCCCCGATATCATATCCCGATAACTGAGGACGAGCTGTCCCAATAAAATCAACAGGCATCCCATAAGAAACCGTCCCTGCATCAATACACGGCGAGCTCCCCTGAAGATTAAAATCACTTCCAACAGAAACAACAGCCGGGTCATTATTACTACTTGTTGCTTCTATGTCGCTGGCATCATCAGAATAATACACGCCAAGAGTCGTCCCGCTTGTCTTATAATAATCATTATACCCCGTTGACCAATAGGAGCTTCCTTTTGTAAATCCGCAATACACCTGGTTTGTCGAAGAATCACCATTCATATAGATGTTGTTATATGATTTCAGATTCCGGAACGTCACAGCATATCCCGCTGGCGCGATATACAGACACTTTGAGTTTAATCCCTCAACATAAAAAGTATTCTCCTTGATAACAATGTTATCAAATGTGCAGCTTGCGACAGAAGGATACATCTCAATTGCGGTATGCTTCGTCCCCGTTGTCGTCTCATTGAAGACATTATTATAGATGCTGACGTTATTCATGTTGCTGCTACCATACCCCCCGTCCTCCGGATTAAAAATAATATCAGTCATACCACTCGACCCCAGGATTGTTGTTCCATAGAAGAGGTTATTGTAAATATACACATGGTCAGTGATACGGTTCGACGAATCCCACCCAGCATCAAACTTTATCGTAAAATAATAATTATTCCTGAAGCTGTTATGATGGATCTTCGCATATGTGACGCCACCGCTCAAATGAAGGAATTGCTTCGTAAACCAGATCACCGTGTTATTCTCAAAATCAAAATTCTTACACCCCCTGATTGTGATACATTCATCCATCGATGAGTTCACCTGAACATGCTGAAACGTGCAATTATTCATATTCAGATACTGGATATATTTCGTCGGAGCATTCGCATCAGCAAGAAGAACACGATCATTGATGATATTGAACGTACAATGAGAAATCGTGATATTATCATTTGACGAGCCAGCCGCTGACCCGTACAACTGAAGGCAGGCGAACGCAGGAGTACCAACAACGGTTTTAAAAGTAATACCATAGATAACAGCATCATGGCAATATATTCCACCAATAGTATAAAACATGAACAAACCAGTATTAGCCGGCACCGTATACCCCGATGCATCAATAGTCACGGTTTCACCCGTGTAATTCTCTATCGTGAAAGGCGCTCCTGTCACCCCTGACCGATTTATCTTGATATACTGGGTTGTCCCTGTCCCAAGCGATGTATAGGTTCCCCCTCGCATCTGAATAATATCACTCGTTCCGCTCGCATTGATCGCTTTCCGAAGCGTCTTAAAAGGATGACCCCACGAGCCATCATTACTATCACTCCCGTTCGTCCCATTCACATACCGGATGCTTACCGCACGCACCGGCATCTGATCAGTAAAAAAAGGCAATGCGGGAACCAATAACGTAATCAGAATAAAAAATAACATTATTTTTTTTAGATTGTTTTTAGGATGCAAAACCCAACCACCCATAGCCCTGTATTCAATTTATTGAGAGCTATATAGATATCTACAAAAATATGTAATAACTATATAGTTCATTTATTTTTCTATTGAGCCTTAATGTAAAATATAGAGTAAATATACATAACACCAGGACAAGAAAATAGCGCCGATCATCGCAAGAATAAGATACCAATTCCTTATCCACAATCCGATAGTGATAGCAAAACCAGTGATCAATATCGCAAGAAAAGTTGCTGGCATCACAAAAACACTCGAATGTGGAATTAACCAAAACTTCTCAGCTAATGCAAGACACGTCACCGTAATCCCGCAAACCGTGATCGGTATAAATTTATAGAACGCCATATCTTTTCTACCTTCCAGTCTTTTTAATGTATATTCCTTTTGAATCCCTAATGTTAACGGAAATATCTCAGAACCCATAGAGAGATCTAATATGAGGTTGGAGATCCTTGAAGATCAATAGACAACGTGTTTGTAGTCGGCTGATACGCTACCTGACAAGAAACCGGAGTAGGCATCGAAGTCGTCTGCACACTACCACCAGGATTCCCCTGATACGTGACCGTCCCCGTTGGAGTAAACGTTATTGTATACATGCCTGCAGACGGCGAGCTGAGACTATCGATCTTCGTCTTCACCGGTATATTCGCTACACTCCCAATCGGATGATACGAACTATCAAACGGGACAGTATTCGCCCCGGAGATCAACGTAAAAGGATACGTGCCGACCACCGTATTACCAACAGTCAGCATGATCGTGACCGTCATCACATACGAGCCGAGCGTCACCGTCGCAGAAGAATAACCTGCTCCGGTTGCTTTCACCGCAAGCGTATAATCAAAACCAGTGATCGCTTTACTGTTATACGCAAGAGCAGACGCCATGGGTTTATTCAAAAGGATGTTTAACGATTCATTTGTCCCATCCGCATACAAGACCCGTATATCCTGCCCCCAGGTGCCGAACGCTGCTTTCTGCTCAAAGTACGGGGAGGTAAGCGCCCCAGAGAACTCCAGCCCAACAATAATTGCGATAATCACAATTATCGTTCCTATAATTATTATCTGATTCTTCATATCTTTTCTCAACTCCATTTTTTTATTTTATTGGCCACCAGCCCGGCATACTCACCGCTGGGATGGAAATCAAAGGTGCGTAGAGGAAATACAGGATTGCGATCACAATACCCACGATGATGATGATTGCCTTCCCGTACACAGGTACAGGCAAAAACCATCCTGCAAGAATAACGACAATAATTATCACTAACATAATTATTATTTTAAGAAGGAATCCTATCCAATCCTGCATGTCAGCAGTCCCCGGGTTGAACTGGAACCCGGTGTTCGTACTCCCGCCGCCATACTCATGAGTCCCCGTATTATCTCCTAACTGGCCACTCGATGCAGGGACGCTATCATACACCCAGATCGTGTGAGTATTCTCAGTGATCGATGACCGCCCCTGAGAATCCACCGCGACCGCATGAACAGTCACAAAGCTCTGATGCTTC